>RCNC010000490.1_pt1 | contig 25353 bp, 20 predicted proteins | sample 2041301 | NCBI WGS metagenome assembly RCNC01 (sample SAMN09708231, study PRJNA481090) | Marine sediment metagenome, whole genome shotgun sequencing project. | biome: marine sediment; feature: ocean; material: sediment; isolation source: Sewage treatment plant 13A marine sediment (STP13A) ... | reverse complement strand
GTTGGATCGTGATCCTTAGTAACAGTATTACCTGCCTCCCCTATAATTTTACCATCCTTAACAATCACCGCCCCATAAGGGCCCCCACCCTGGGTTACACTTTTTACCGATTCCATTGATGCCTTCTCAAGGAAATACTTCGATTTGTCGATATTTTCCATCTTTTTCATATTAAACCCTGTTCATTATTACCAGGGAATGCAAATAAAAATAACGAATAAAAATAGGCGAAAAACATTGAGCCTGCAGAGGTCTCCAATACATCTTCAGCCATAAACGAAAAAAAGGCAATAGTAATAAAAATTATAAAGTATGCATTTAAATTTCCCTTTTCATTCCAAATAGGGAATACTATTGTAAACAATGTAAGTATAAACCCTATAATACCAAATGCAATTAGTAATGTCAGAAACTGGTTGTGTGCCCGATGGCGAACATCTTCAGACAAGGGAGAATTCACATCATCATAATACTTACTAAATGCAGATTTTACATCCCCCGTTCCTACGCCAAACCAAAAATTATACTTAAAAATGTTAAACCCTGCTTTTAAGTGTTCCATTCGTTGAATTACCGAATGGCCACTTGGATTACCCCCCCTTTTATACGAATCAAATTGCCATAAAACATTATAAAATAAGGAATACATTGATGAATTACTTTTATAAATATGGTTGGCTATTCCATTCTCAATCCATTCAATTTCTTCTAGTCTTATACTCGCCAGCCCAACAGAATCTTTTCTCACTCCCCTTGAAGAAAGGTATCGAATAATAGTATAACGAAGTTCCTGATTCTTATTGTCCAGTCCATCATAATTCAGCTCACTCCGCTTATTCCATTCATATCTAAGTTCATCTTCACACAAGTAAATCCATACATAATGCCCATTCTCAAGCTGAGTATTTTCCGAATTGTGAATATAATTATTGCCACTTAAGGTAATTCGCTCCAAATTATTTAGGTCAATTTCCTCAATGTAGGAATACCTGGAATAATACCTTACCAGGGTTATGAGTAAAAAGGAAAAAGCTAAAAACCAAATACTTATAAAAGCATATTTGTATTTTATCTTTTTATTGTAGAAAAGAATGCTAAAGCCAAATATAAAAGCAACAACAAACAATATCATCAATCCAGTAATGGACTTAAGAATAAACAAAAAGGCAATTAGCCAAAGTAATACTACCCATTTTAATATCGTTTTACTTATTCTGTTATTCTTTGGATAGTAAATCAAATCGTATAAAAGGAGAAAAACTGCCAGGACTATTAAGACTCCAAATCGAACATGATGAATAAAAAGAGATATTTCCCTGATATCGCTTATTTCCTTACCGGTAAACCCAAGTAAAACTGCGGTGCTAATTAATGAACCAACCAACACGGAAAGAATAAAGAAGTCGATGATCATTTTGAGCTGTTTCCGGTCTATTTGATTGCTCGTCCCTAAAACTAAAGGTAGTACCAACAGAGGAAGTTTGATCTTTATATCATTTAACCCATAATTCAAATCCGATGAATTAAGCAACCATGCAACATGAACTAAAATAATACTCATAAATACCCCTATACCTGGTTTTGATTTGAAGCTTCTCCATTTCTGCCTAAAATTTCCTTCTAAAACCCAGTTTGTTAATAATAAAAAAACTGAGGCACTCATCATGAAAAGTGAAAGAGGAAGGCTTACTGCCAATAAAATAAGCCCCAATAAATATATATTTGTATGGTTGATTATTTTATGTTTTAACATATTAGAAACAAAATAATTTTCCGAAAATACCAAAAATCTACTACATATAATCCTTACAATGTCTTGCTCCAATCTAAAAAAGAGTTTTCATGTTATATATAAGATTACAACTAATTATTCTCATCACCTTCACCTCTTAGAGACTATTTGATTATAATTGCACAAAAGTTAGTGTCATAAAAAAGTATTAACAAAATTCTTGTATTAAAAAAAATATTGTATTTTTGCAGTCCATAAATTTCAGGGTATAGAAATTTTGTATCTAGGTATTAATTAAAAACTTAGCTAAAACGTGAATACTGCTAGTTATAAAACAAAATCAGCGAACAAGGCTACTATTAAAAAAGAGTGGGTTTTAGTTGATGGAAATGATGAGATTCTAGGACGACTTGCTTCAAAAGTTGCCTATTTATTAAGAGGAAAGCACAAGACTGACTTTACACCTCATGTCGATACAGGGGATTATGTAATAGTTATTAATGCCGAAAAAATAAAGCTTACCGGGAAAAAATGGACACAAAAAGAATATGTGAGCCATTCTGGATACCCAGGTGGCCAGAAAAAAATAAATCCTCAGGAATTGATTAAAAAGAAACCTATTTCTGTTGTAGAGAGAGCTGTAAAAGGCATGCTCCCAAAAAGTAGATTGGGAAGTGAATTATACAGGAATCTTTATGTATATGCTGGTAACAAGCATCCACATGAAGCACAAAAACCAAATGAAATTAATTTAAGTACTATTATTAAGTAAAGGGCATGGAAGTAATAAACGCAATCGGTAGAAGAAAAGCAGCAGTTGCCAGGATCTATTTAAATGATGGTAAAGGCAAAATTACAATTAACCATAAAGACTTAGGAACTTATTTCCCATCCCAACAACTTCAGTATATCGTTAAGCAACCACTTGATCTTCTTGAAGTTGCTGACAAATATGACATCAAAGTTAATCTTGATGGTGGTGGTTTTAAAGGACAGGCCGAAGCAGTTCAACTTGCCATAGCAAGAGCTTTGGTTAAAATTAATCCTGATGATAAAGCTGCTTTAAGAGCCAGCGGTTTTATAACCAGAGATCCAAGGGTTGTTGAACGTAAAAAACCAGGTCAACCAAAAGCACGGAAACGCTTCCAGTTCAGCAAGCGCTAGTCAAGAAAAAGAGTCGTGTTTAGTATCTAAATTGTCAGGACTCCAGTATCTCAAGAATTATGGGCTACCGGGCAATTGAGAAAAGAAATAAGAAAGTAAACATATAACACATAAATCAAAATGCCACAAACAAATTTTAATGAATTGTTAGATGCCGGTGTACACTTCGGTCATCTTAAAAGAAAATGGAACCCGAATATGGCGCCATACATTTTTATGGAAAAAAATGGCATCCATATTATCGACCTTGAAAAAACTATCATAAAGCTTGATGAAGCCTCAAGGGCCTTAAAACAAATTGCAAAATCAGGGAGAAAAATTCTCTTTGTTGCAACAAAGAAACAGGCTCAGGAAATTATCGCTGAAAGAGTTAAGCAAATTGATATGCCTTATGTTGTTGAACGCTGGCCAGGTGGAATGTTGACAAATTTCCCAACTATCAGGAAAGCAGTTAAGAAAATGGCAACCATTGATAAAATGGCTACTGATGGTACTTTCGCCAACATGTCGAAGCGTGAAAAGCTTCAAATTACAAGGCAAAGAGCTAAGCTTGAAAAGAACCTTGGCAGTATTGCTGACATGACTCGCTTACCTGCGGCTCTTTTTGTAGTTGACATTCTTAAAGAAAATATTGCAGTTAGAGAAGCACATCGTCTTAATATTCCAGTATTTGGAATAGTTGATACCAACTCAGATCCTTTAAAAGTAGAATTTCCAATTCCTGCTAATGATGATGCCTCAAAATCTATTTCTTTAATAGTAGATTATGTTGCAACTTCTGTTCAGGAAGGCCTCGATGAGAGAAAAATGGAAAAAGAAAAGGAAGCCGATGCAAAAGCGAAAAAAGCAGCTGAAGCAAAAGCAAAAAAAGAAGCTGCTGAAAAGAAAAAGGAAGAAGAGCGATTAGAGAAAGAGAAAGAAACTAAAGCTGCTAATAAAGTAGAAAAAGAAACAGGTGAAGAGACTAAAGCAAAGGCAAAAAGCCCTGCAAAGAAAGAGACTAAACCTGCTGAAAATGCTAAGAAAACAGCTGCCAAGAAGTAATTAATTTATAGATATAACATTTTTAATATTTAATAAAATGACCCAGATAAAAGCAGCCGAGGTAAGTAAATTACGGAAGATTACCGGAGCAGGAATGATGGATTGCAAAAAAGCTCTTCAGGAAGCTGAAGGAGAATTTGATAAAGCAATTGAGATTATACGGAAAAAAGGTCAGGCTGTAGCCAATAAAAGAGCGGAAAGAGAAGCCACAGAGGGTGTAGTACTGGCAAAAGTAAATGCTGATGGTGATAAAAGTGCTATGATTGCACTTAACTGTGAGACTGATTTTGTTGCCAAAAATGACAATTATGTTGCTTTTGCAAATTCTATTCTTGATCTAGCATTAAGTGAAGAACCAGCCACACTTGAAGATCTCAAAAAACTCAAACTTAACGATAATACCGTCGAAGATGCAGTAACAGAACAAATTGGTGTGATTGGCGAGAAATTAGATCTTTCATATTATGCTACTATTTCAGCCCCAACTATTGTTGCCTATATCCACCCAGGAAATAAACTTGCTTCCATGGCCGGATTTAATCAATCTGGTGTTGAAACTCAAGTTGGAAAAGACATTGTGATGCAGATTGCGGCTATGAATCCTGTGGCTATCGATAAAGATTCTGTTTCAAAAGAGGATATCGAAAAGGAGCTTGAAATAGGAAGAGAGCAGGCCAAGCGCGAAGGAAAATCAGATAATTTACTGGATAGAATTGCACAAGGAAAGCTAAATAAATATTACAAAGAGAATACTCTTTTAAATCAGGATTTTGTTAAGGACAATAAGAAAACCATCGAGCAATATTTGCAAGAACAGAATAAAGACCTTACTATTACTGATTTTAAACGTTTTAGTTTGAACATATAAAAATAGATTTCTTACACATATAGAAAGAGAGAGTAATTTATTATTCTCTCTTTTTTTTGCTTAAATTCGTCCGCAAATATTTTATACAATGAAAGAAATAAAGAGGATCTTACTTAAGCTAAGCGGCGAATCATTAATGGGAGATGATTCATATGGAATAAATACTCTCCGTCTAAAAGAATACTGCGAACAAATAAAAGAGATACATTCCAATGGCATACAGATTGGGATAGTGATTGGAGGAGGAAATATCTTTCGCGGATTGAAAGGTGCAGATGAGGGTTTTGACCGTGTAAAAGGCGACCAAATGGGTATGCTTGCCACTGTTATAAACGGTATGGCAATTCATTCTATGTTAGAATCATTGGATGTGCCATCAAGGTTGTTTACAGCAATACGTATGGAGCCGGTTGGTGAAGGATATTCAAGCCAGAAAGCCATTGATTCATTGGTTAACAACGAAATTGCAATTTTTACTGCTGGTACTGGAAACCCATTTTTTACCACAGACAGTGCTGCAGCTCTTCGAGGGGTGGAAATTAAGGCAGATGTTTTGTTGAAAGGAACCAGGGTAGATGGTGTCTATACAGCTGATCCGGAGAAAGACCCTGATGCCAAAAAATACGAAAGTTTAACTTTTAATGAAGCCTATAGCAAAGGATTGAAAATCATGGACATGACTGCATTTACCCTTTGCCAGGAAAATAATCTCCCAGTTATTGTATTTGACATGGATACAAATGGAAATCTCAAAAAAATAATTAGAGGTGAAAATCCTGGAACTTTAGTAATTCCATAATCCATAAAAATCAATTTAATTTTTTTTCCTATTTTTGCTTTATCAGCTACTAACCCAAAACTTTAAACCATGGAAGAAGAAGTTCAGTTATACCTGGATGAGACTGAGGAAAAAATGCAAGGCTCTTTAAATCATCTTGAGAACCAGTTAGCTAGAATTAGAGCAGGCAAAGCTACTCCTGGGATGTTGGATAATATTTCCGTTGATTATTATGGTAGCCTCACTCCATTAAAGCAGATTGCAAACGTAAATACACCTGATTCTAAATCAATTCTAATCCAGCCATGGGAAAAAAATATGCTGGGGATAATTGAAAAAGCAATATTGGCAGCCAATATTGGATTGAATCCCATGAACAACGGCGAAGTAATCCACATAAATGTTCCACCATTAACTGAGGAGAGGAGAATTCAGCTTGTAAAACAAGCCAAATCAGAAGGAGAAGACACCAAGGTCGGGATCAGAAATTCCAGAAAATGGGCCAATGATGAATTTAAACAACTATTAAAGGAAGGCCTTTCGGAAGATGCTGAAAAAGACGCTATGGAAGAAGTACAGAAGCTTACAGATGAGTTTTCAAAAAAAGTAGATGATTTGGTCTCATTGAAAGAAACAGACATTCTTACAATTTAAAACGGCATAAAATACTTTTTTCTAAAATAGATAAGCAAACTATCTCTCAAATAGTTTGCTACTCCTAAAATATATTTACACTTACTTTAAATCCGGCCATTTTATACTTCCCGTTTTCAAATCCAGCTACCCCTTCAACATTTAGCAACAGGAATATATTGTAAAGACCATAGCCCAACTCAAAATAATTTTTTAGTTCAGAAGTACTTAAATAATTTAAAAAAACACCTTCTGTAATTAATGTTCGATTCAACAAGGGTAACCTCTTTAAGAGCAATCGATCATTTTCCCAAAAAACAAAACCCTCAAAAAATCCATTATTAGTTGAATAGCTGTAATAGGGCAATAGGCGATATGTATTTCTGCGACTATTCGAACTCATCAAAACAACTGGGTTTGTGTAAAATTGCCTGAAATCAGCAAAATACACCTTCTTGTTTGTAATAAACCCACCACCATTTATTCTATACCAGAGGCGGTCATTCAAACCTGTTGATAAGCTTTGGTTTACTCCCATCTCAATGTAATCAAAATCAGCATCAGTCGAAGTTAAACCACCCAATCCCTTTTTATAATCCAATTTGAAGGTTGGATATTTACTACCAGCCGGGAATTTTCCGGTCTTACGTATATAATACCGTTGTCGTGGTGTATATTTTAAATTAATTGAAAGAATAGTAGCACTGTTTGTCTCGATAAGATCAGGGTTTAAATCAGGATAATTAGGTATGTTAGGAGTGAATTCTTTATCCTTCCAGTTAATGAAGGTAAAGTCCGTACTGTTCTGCAAGGGGTATCTCTTACTATACCTGAGGGAAGCTTTAAACCAGAATCCATTAATAATTTCTCTTGAGTGAAGTAACTGAATGTAATCCTCCTGGAAATACTTTTCATGATTCTCCTCAAAAAGCAGAGTGTAAATAGTATTCAAGAAAACTGGCATGCCACTTCCAAAATCCTGGGTGGTATGTCCCCCACTTAGCCTGATCAGGGATTGGTTAAAAGGATTAAATGTATAAGCCAGGGACAGGTCTGCATCAAAATTAACCCTTTGGAAGGCATACCCAAATTCCGCACCTACAGCAAACTTATGCCCCAAGGTATCCCTTAATGAATAATTGAATTTCATATCATACCTGAGGCCATCTACTGTGTTATATGACCAGGATGATAAATTAAGTAGGCCCGGGATAGAAAAACTGTTGGTATACTTTGCAGTATCCTCACCATATGTGTAAGTTTTTCCAAATAAAATATGGCTAAACTTGAATTTTCGTTTTGCGCTTCGAATTGAATCACGGTACTCTGTTGTACTCATCCTCCCACTAAGGGAATCTTTGTCAGAAAAGCTTATTTTCTCCTCACTTGAAAGGGGAATAGGACGCATTTCAGCCCAATATGCTGAATCGTTTACTACACTGTTCTTCTCAACTTTAACCCTTTCTTCAATTTCCAGAGGCTCAGGAGGCAAACTTCGTTTAGCTTCCTTCTGTACCAGCTTTTGAAGTTTTTGCATTTCCCTATCCGATAGTTCATCTTTGGTATATAGTTCTTCAATTTTCTCAATCTGCTTTTGCTCACGCTTGGGTTTCTCAACTCGGTCCGCTTCTTTTTCTCCTTCGTTAAGATAGTTTAAAGTCTCAATTTCTTCATTACGGATATTGCTTAATATAGAATGATCGAGGTTTGGATTTAACTGAATGCTATAATCATTTATTGAGGCTACATATTGGTAATTCATATCAAAACCAAATCCTTTGAAATCTATTTTAAAATCAAGGCCAACGGGCATCCAGGTATTTTCATCCACCGGAGCATATACCTGGTGCATATTGGCATCTGTCATGGGTAAGCGAATACTCAGGTCGGCACTATGAATATTCCAATAATCTTCTGCAATATAAATATATCCCCAAAATACATCCTTACCTTTCCGTTTGGGTATTACCTCAATCTTATTTATGGTTCGACCCTGGTCCTCAAAAACTCCATCCAGCCTAAATCTGTATGTTTGAAATGCATTCCTATCGAAAGGTGAAATTACTCCATATTGCGATGCCTGATAAAGATTGTTGGTTATCATTTCCATCGGATAGGTATTGTTATCATCCCCACTGGATCGCATTGAGATTACCTTCTGATCAAGCTTATCAGGCAATTCAAAATGCACCTCACTCAGACTTTCCATAACGAAAGGTTTCTTAACCTCAACCCCTTCCTTTTTTAATCGTTTCTTAACCAGGCGAGGCACCTTATTGATTATTCCTGAACCTTTTATATAAACCTTACTGTCATACTTGGAGACCTGATTCATATAATAGGGAGCAAGTGCTATGGCTCGCCGCATCACATAATAGGCAGGATCTTCGCCAGAGGCCAATATTTTCACTTCTTTAATATGCAGATTATGAGGGCGCAGCGTTATATCAAATTCAACAAAATCATCACCTATTCTTATACTGTGAGTTTGAGTTTCAAAACCTAAATAAGTGAATTGTACTTCCCACTCCCCATTTGGTAATTTAAGTTCAAAATACCCCTCTAGATTTGAAGCTGTTCCCTTTTTTAGAGAGGGGATGTAAATATTAGAAAAGGAAACTGGAGAACCCGTAGGGTCAGTTATCCGCCCTTTGATTCCCTGACCAAATATTGGCACTAGATTTAAAAATATCAATAGTACTAGGACAGATTGTTTCACTAGAATAATTTATGGTTCTTTTATATAAACCCGCGATTATAGATAGGACTCGGCCAATATTCATTTGAACACATTCCGATCCATGAAAACTGGGATCATTTAGATTCTACAAGAACGGTCTTATACATTGACTTTTTCTCCACTTCATTAATAGTGAACGGATCAGAATGATACTTATTTTCTAAATACAGATCAGTTTGATCACAATAATGTTTACTTGCTGGTATACCAGACTCTCCAGTTGGTATTACTGTTATCGATTCATTCCAGTCAGCTGTAGAATAAATATGTCTGTGGGAGGCTCCAAAGTTTGCTGTGTACCGATCAGCAAATGAGTATGAAAATGGATTTACTGTATGGAAGCTTCCTCCTGTAGGATAAGGGCCCCTATTAAGCTTAAAAATCCGATCCAAAATTTTCACTTTGCCCATTGGATGTTCAAGAACTAACTTATGGGCATTCCCCCATTCCCAGGCTTCCGGGTCACTTCCATAATTTAGGGATAAAGTGGCCATTGATTCTTTAAAACTCTGGGTAACAATATCTTCAAAATCTTCCACATGGTCATTGGTAGAAACATTATCGCACCATGTTGGATCTTTTTCATCCCAGAAGTTCTCCATAAAGTTTCTTGATAAGGAACTGTTTTCATAATATTCAGAAAACAAATTACCCAACTCGTCCTCAATCAGATTTTTTATAATGATGTGGTAGAGTTCCTCAAAAATTAAGGGAGCAGATTTGCTGGCATCCATATCATCATTCCAATTTACCATAATGTCATATCCTTTTTGCTCCATATCATTAAAATCTTGTTCCTCCAGGGCAGTTAAAATATCAGGTATGAATTTAATTGCCATTTCTGATTTAAAATCAGCTTGCATCGAAACAAAATCATCTATAGAGAGTTTTTCCTTTGCTTTAAGCATTTCTCGGATTCTGGAAATTCGATATCCCTGGGAATAATATGAGCCAATATAGTAGGGATATTCATTCCCTACTGTTTTATTATTCGCTGATGATACCATGCCGCTTTCAGGGTTATAGGAATGTGGCAGTTCATCAAAAGGAACTCTCCCTTTCCAATCGAATTCATCCGTTTGACCAGGTTTGATCAGGTAATTTTCCCCTTTCCTTATAGGTACTCCACCTCCAGCATAAAGACCAATGTTCCCATTTACATCTGCATACACAAAATTCTGACTGATAGAGTTAAAGGTAGTTAAGGCATCTTTAAAATCTTCCCAATTCTCAGCCCTGTTAAGCAAGTAAACACTTCTCATTTCATTGCTATACTCATTTCCAATCCATTTCATGGAAATGGCCTCATCCATATTTTTAAAACCAGAAATGATTGGTCCTCGATGTGTAAAACGATTTTCAAACTCTACGCTCTCTCCTCCCTTAATATTAATCACTTCTTTTCGAATCTCAAGCGAATGCCATTCACCATTGAACCAATACTCATGTGGGTTATCAGGATTTAACTTTTCATGGTAGAGGTCAATATCATCAACGTATAAGTTTGTTAAGCCCCATGCAATATCTTCATTATGTCCGGCAATTACGAAAGGTTGTCCGGGTACTGCCACTCCAGTAACATTCAGGCCGCCCTCTATAACTTCATGAATTTGATACCAGATTCCAGGATTGTTCAAGCCAAGGTGCATATCATTGGCCATTAAAGGTTTTCCAGTCGTTGATTTTTCACCTGAAATAGCCCAATTATTGCTTCCCTCAAAAGCCTTTACCCCCAAATCATCAACTAAATCTGCACCTCTAATAAGATTTGCCTCTTGGTCAAGCAATGTACTGTCCATGTTAAATCCAGGGTAAACAACTTCCTTTCTCCCAGCAATATTGGGAATCAAACTCATTGTTTTCTCAAGACCCAATTTCTTAATTATTTTATAGAGAGTAATTTCAGAACTATAAGCTCCCTTTGAAAGATCCCACGCCATATAACCCAGTACATTGAAAGAGTGTCTAGCTTCCCAACGCTCTGGGTTATAGCCAAGAATCGCAAACTCCGGTGGAAGTTTATGTATATGTTGTTCAATGTATTGATTTATACCATCAGTATAAGCTTCAAATGCACTCAAAATCTCAGGTGAAGCAATCTCCATAAGGAACACTGATTTTTCAGGGATTCGTAATGCTCTCAAAAATAAATCAGCGTCCACCATATCTTCTCCAAATATTTCGGATAAGCGTCCCTGGGTTACCCTTCGCAGCAAGTCCATTTGCCAAAGTCTGTCCTGAGCCATTAAGTACCCAACTGCACGATACAAATCTTCTTCGTTGTTGGCATATATATGGGGTATAGCAAAAGAGTCTCGTGAGACCTTAACTTCCTCATTCAAACCTTTAAGCTCAATTTTCTTATTGTAATCAGGTACGGACCTATTAGCTATAAACCGAATAAAAAAGCATCCTCCTATCAGCAAAATGATGAATAAGTAAACAAGTATCTTAAGCGCTCTTTTGACAAATTTCATATAAAAATATTTTTCAAAAAAATTACATAGTTACTTCACAAATCCCTGATTAGTCTATCAAAAAATAAAGTCCTTAGTAAAAAATGTTTAATTCAAATCCAGGATTTTATAAAGCTCATCGAGATTTGGAGTAAGGATAATTTCTGTTCTTCTATTCTTCTGCCTGGCTTCAGCTGTGTTTGAAAGGTCCAGAGGGTAAAACTCTCCTCGTCCAGATGCTGTAACCCGTTTTGGATCAATAGTGGAATTATCAAGCAATATTTTAACAATTGAGGTAGCTCTTTTTACACTTAGATCCCAATTATCCTGAATCTGACCACTTTTACTGTTATAGGATACATTATCTGTATGCCCCTCAATCATGATATTAATATCGGTATTTTGTTCCAGTACATCGGCAATATTTCGTATAGCTTGCACTCCACGTTGATCTACTGTCCAGCTACCTGATTTAAATAATAACTTCTCATCCATTGAAACATAGACATTACCATTTTTCTGAGTAATGGTTAAGCCATTGTTCTCAAATCCAAGGAGTGCTCTGGAGACTTTACTTTTAATCTCGGCCATCATCTCATCTTTTTGGTTAAGAATCTGCTCCAACTCTAAAAGTCTGGCATTCCGTTTTTCAACCTCATATTGTAGTTCTTCAAGGTTTCTTTTTTTCTCCCCTAATGATTTTTCCAATTCCCTCAGCATATCTTCCCTTGCCTGAAGATCTTCCTGGGTGTTTTGGAGTTCTTTCAATAAACGACGGGTTTCCCTGTTATTTCCTTTCACCAACTCTTCCTGTGCCCTTTGCAGATCAAAGTATCCTCTTTTCATAAGTTGATACTCTTTTTCCATCCGATCAAGTTCTTCGGCTCGCGATTCTTGCTCCCTGCTAAGCCTTTCCCATTCATCTTTTAGCTTAGAAATTTGAGATGAAATTTCAGTATTTGTAACTGTTAACTTTTCATTTTCGGCCAGAAGATTATCTCTTTCAGTCTGCAGATTGTCTTTTTGTGCCTGGATTTCCTTAAATTGTTTTGAGGAAACACAAGAGTATCCAACTAAAGAAATTAAAACTATAAGAATTGATATTATTTTACTTTTCATATAGGTAGTATTTAAACAGTATAAAATTCATCTTCAAGTCAATAAAGATCTCTTGCGACTTGCAAAAATTATTATCAACCTGCAAATATAGATATTTCAGTACTGAATTATTGTTCTATTGAGTGAATAATATTTGTATCTTTGCACCTGCATTATTCGTACAAAGAAATAATTGCAAATGGAAGGGATAAATAACATAGGCTTTTTAAATAAAATCTCGGATCCGTCTGATCTCCGGAAACTTAAGCCAGAGGAATTAATTCAACTCAGCCAGGAACTAAGAGATTTTATTATTGATGTGGTAAGTACCAATACAGGTCACTTTGGTGCTAGCCTGGGAGTAATTGAACTTACTGTAGCACTCCACTATGTTTTCAATACTCCATACGATCAGCTTGTATGGGATGTTGGTCACCAGGCATACGGTCATAAAATCCTTACTGGACGACGAGATAGATTTCACACAAATAGAAAATTTAAAGGAATAAGTGGTTTTCCGAACAGGTCGGAAAGTGAATACGATGCTTTTGGTGTAGGTCACTCATCCACTTCAATATCAGCTGCATTGGGTATGGCTGTGGCAGCAGCCCAAAAGAATGAAGATCGCCAGGTAATTTCCATTATTGGCGATGGTGCCATGACCGCTGGTATGGCTTTTGAAGGCCTGAACAATGCGGGAATTGAAAAAACAAATATTCTTGTAATCCTCAATGATAACGGAATTGCCATCGATCCAAACGTTGGTGCCCTGAATGAGTACCTCCTTGATATAACCACCTCCCCAACATACAACAGGTTCAGGGACGATATGTGGAAACTGCTGGGAAAGCTTAGCAAGATAGCTCCCAAAACTCGTTCACTGGTAAAACAACTTGAAGGCGGATTAAAAAGCACAATCCTAGAACAAAGTAATTTCTTTGAAGCACTTAATTTCAGGTATTTTGGTCCGGTTGATGGACATGATGTGGTATATCTTACCAAAGTTCTTAATGACCTTAAAAATATTCCTGGTCCCAAATTATTGCACTGCCGTACTACTAAGGGGAAAGGATTTAAACAAGCAGAGCTGAATCAGACTGCCTTTCACGCACCTGGAAAGTTTGATAAAATTACTGGCAAGATTTTCAAGGTAAGTTCAGATAAACCTCAACCTCCAAAGTACCAGGATGTATTTGGACAAACTCTGGTAGAGCTTGCTGAAAAAAATCCAAAAATAGTCGGAATTACCCCTGCAATGCTAGCCGGTTCATCGATGAATCTGATGCAGGATAAAAATCCTGACCGAACTTTTGATGTAGGAATTGCAGAACAGCATGCTGTGACTTTTTCTGCTGGATTGGCCACCCAAAAAATGATTCCTTTTTGTAACATCTATTCATCATTTATGCAGCGTGCATACGATCAGGTTATACATGATGTGGCTTTGCAAAAACTTGATGTTACATTTTGCCTAGATCGCGCCGGACTTGTTGGTGATGATGGCCCTACGCATCATGGAGCCTATGACCTGGCCTATTTCAGGTCCATCCCAGGTATAATTGTATCGGCTCCTATGGATGAAGAGGAATTGCGTAATTTAATGTATACTGCCCAGGAGGGAGGCCATGGCCCATTTTCCATTCGTTACCCAAGAGGATCTGGAGTTATGACAGATTGGAAAAAACCGTTTAAGAAAATCCCTATAGGAAAAGGAAGACAGATATCTTCTGGTGATGATATTGCCATATTAAGTATTGGCCATGCTGGGAATTTAGTACGTCAGGCAGTTGAAAAGCTAAATACGAATCATATTCATGTTACTCATTATGATTTGAGGTTCTTAAAACCCATTGATGAATCTATTCTTCATGAAGTTGGGAAAAAGTTCAAGCAAATAATTACAGTAGAAGATGGTACAATTATTGGTGGATTAGGCTCAGCAGTATTGGAGTTCTTTTCTGATCATGCTTATGCCTTACAGGTTGTTCGTTTAGGAATACCAGATAAATTCATTGAACATGGAACCCAAATGGAACTTTATAAAGAATGTGGTTATGACCCCGAAAGCATTTACAAGCTAGTTCTGAAACTAGTTAGTTCCAAAATGTTATATCACGCCGGATAAATAATTATTCTATCCTCCTTTAACTTGAAATTTTAGTTTAAGGCAAAAAAATCCCCGGATTACACCAGGGATTAGATAAGTTATTGCACAATACTATATATCAAACTTAATTCCTTGAGCAAGGGGTAATTCTGTACCATAATTAATCGTATTTGTCTGCCTGCGCATATATGCTTTCCAGGCATCTGACCCAGATTCTCGTCCACCACCGGTATCTTTCTCTCCACCAAATGCACCACCAATTTCTGCACCAGATGTACCAATATTTACGTTGGCGATACCGCAATCTGAACCCGCTTCAGAAAGAAATAGTTCGGCCTCACGAACATTAAGGGTAAAAATAGCTGATGATAAACCTTGTGGCACATCATTGTGTATCTCAATAGCCTCTTCAATTGTTTTATATTTCAAAAGATATAGAATTGGAGCAAAGGTTTCTTCCTGAACAATTTCATAATGATTTTCTGCTTCCGCAAGCGCAGGTTCTACAAAATAGCTAGATCCATACTTCGCCTCTGGATATACTTTTCCACCAAAAATAAGTTTCCCTCCTTCTTTTTCAACATTTTTTACTGCGTGCATAAACAAATCTACTGCAGCTCCATCTATCACTGGTCCAACCAGGGTATTTGTACTGGTTGGATCACCAATTTTATTAACTACCTGGGCATAGGCATTTAATAATTTCCCTTTAACCTCATCGTATACTTTTTCGTGAATTATTAGCCTCCGGGTTGAAGTACAACGTTGACCTGCTGTACCTACAGAGCCAAAAACAATGGCAGGTATGGCAAGATTTAAATCGGCATGCTCCGAAATAACAATGGCATTGTTCCCACCCAGTTCAAGAATAGACTTTCCTAGCCTTTTACCTACAATGCCGCCAACACGTTGACCAACTCTTGTGGATCCAGTAACTGAAAATAATGGAATACGCTTATCAGCTGCAAAGTTATCACCCAATACAGATGACTTAGCAACTACCAGACTGAAGACACCTTCAGGAACATTATTCTCTTTCAAAACACTCTGAATAATTTTCTGAGTAGCTATGGCAGTTAAAGGTGTTTTTGAACTGGGCTTCCAAATAACAACATCACCAGCTATGGCAGCAATCATTGAATTCCAGGCCCACACGGCCACAGGGAAGTTAAAAGAGGTGATCAAGCCCACTATGCCAAGCGGCTGGTATTGATCAAATAATCTGTGCTTTGGTCTTTCAGAATGTAAGGTAAATCCATTTAACATTCGAGACTGGCCGACTGCAAAATCACAGATATCTATCATCTCCTGAACTTCACCCAAACCCTCCTGGTAAATTTTACCCATTTCCAGCGTAACCAGCATCCCCAGGTCTTCTTTGGCTTCTCTTAAAGCAAGTCCAATCTGTCGTACTACTTCTCCTCTTTGAGGTGCAGGAATTTCTCTCCAAATTTTAAAAGCCGCTTGAGCTTTTTCCACTACCATTTCATAATCTTCAATAGTAGCAGTTCTTACATTTGCGATTAGACTTCCATCTACGGGAGATTCTGAACCAGAGACAGTTCCCTTTGTATCAAACCATTCTGCACCTGTTGAAACACCGAAATTTGTTTCTTCAATTCCAAGCCTGCTAAGGATTTCCTTAAACCGGATATTTACTTTTTCCATTGGTCAAATAATTTTATTTATATATTTACTACAAAGGTAAAAAGATGACCCAGAGTAAAAATAATTTTAAAACTGTTTAATAGCAGATCAACTTCAAAACATAGATCAAAGAGTTCTTGAAGCATTTTATGATAATAATTTTGCACTCAAAAAACTTATAATTATCTTCGCAATCCATTTATGGTGGTTCTTATATTTTTCTTGCCCAGGTGGCGGAATTGGTAGACGCGCTGGTCTCAAACACCAGTGGCAGCAATGCCGTGCCGGTTCGACCCCGGCTCTGGGTACATTTATATTAAAAGCCTCTTGCTAAATTATAATAGCAAGGGGCTTTTCTTTTGCACAACCCTAATAATAAGCCATATACAACCCTTACCCAACTATATTACATGATGAACAAATCTTTATTAAAACAGTAACTAATTAGTCACTTTTCCGTATCATTAATTGGAACAGTATTTGTAGTAAATAATAGACACATAAGAAAAATGGATAAAATGAGTGCTTCGGAATCAGTAGTGTCTCAAATAGTTTTTTATGTTTCCAAACATCCGGAATCTGAGATAAGGATGAGACAGGGACTTGCAGCTTTTTCGAACTCAATAGATTTCTTTCAGGCTGATGCGGATGAAATGGTTACTAGTTTAATTAATCTAAAACCGAAACAGCTAAATATAATCTATAGCTACATAAGCGGTGATATTAGCGAAAAAATGTTCCGGAAAAAAACCTCACCTTTCAATGTTAGCAAAGTTTTCAAAAAGAAAAACGGAGTTAGAAAAGATGAGAAATTACCTACAGAATCTTACAATGCTAAGAGTGTTTTTGAGGAATCGCCTGATGGTGAGTTACCCTATCTTCTGCAAGAGTAAGCTTTAAAAATTACTTAGTCTAAGTCTTTAATATTAGACTTCCACTACAACAAGTAAATCTTATAAAAGAATATTTAATTATTTCTCCCATGAGAATGATTATTTATTTGTAATCTGGTTACTCAAAAATTCCAGGAAAAACACTCATAAACTGCGCAATACTGATTGTCTCATTTTTTGGGTATATTTGCCACCGCCACGAAAAAAATAATCGTCAAAAAATCTGGTCTCAGTATGAGTATCAATGACAATATCATCCATCCTTATGGTGACAGGCAAAGCTTGTTTGATAAACGGTATCTGGAAATGGCTGCTACCTGGGCCAAAAATTCATATTGTTTTCGAAAACAAGTGGGTGCTTTAATCGTTAAAGACCGAATGATTATTTCTGATGGCTACAATGGTACGCCGGCAGGATTTGAAAATGTTTGTGAGGATGAGATCGGAAAAACTAAGCCTTATGTGCTGCATGCTGAAGCCAATGCAATTACCAAGGTGGCTAAATCAAATAACAGCAGTGAAAACTCTACTTTATATGTGACTACATCACCTTGCATGGAATGTTCAAAACTAATTATTCAGTCAGGTATAAAACGTGTTGTTTTTGTTGAGAAATATCGTGATGAAACAGGGGTAGACCTTTTGAAACGAGCAAATATAGAAATTGTTCAAATTAAGTTATAAAGCGTTTTTACTTTTAGAATAGTTGCTTTCAGATTTAAAAGTTATTTACGCTAAAAAATAAATTAAATATATACAGAGTGAAATATAAGAATAACAAACTATCCATATTATTACCGCTATTATTGGCTATAATTTTTGCAGGAGGACTTCTAATTGGCTTACAGCTTAAAAAAACGCAATCAACTAATAGTTATTCCTTCAGACCCAGGGCTGATAAATTACAGGGTATTTTAAGTTTTATTGAAGCTGAATATGTCGATTCAGTAAACCGTCGTGATCTGGAAGAAGCAGCTATCCCCGAAATTCTTAAGCAACTTGATCCGCACTCAGTGTACATTCCTGCTCGAGATGTTGCACGGGTTTCCGAACCTCTCCGGGGAAATTTTGAGGGAATAGGTGTTTCCTTTAGCATGCCCAACGATACAGTTATAATTAATTCAATTATTCCTGGTGGGCCATCTGAAAAAGTAGGTATAATGGCTGGTGACAGAATCATTAAAATCAGCGATAGCATTGTTGCCGGTGTAAGTGTAGACCAGAATGATATTGTTAAAAAATTAAAGGGACCCAGGGGGACAAAAGTTAACATTGGGATTGCTCGCCGATCAGTGCCTGAACTAATTGACTTTTCTATCACCCGGGATAAAATCCCCCTATATAGTATCGACGTTTCTTATATGGCAAATGACTCTACAGGGTATATTAAGATAAGTAAATTTGCCCGAACAACTTATCATGAGTTTCTTGATGCTTTAGAAAGATTACGCCAGGAAGGCATGACTCAAATGATCCTCGATTTAAGAAGCAATAGTGGAGGTTATATGGATGCAGCCACCAATCTGGCAAACCAGTTTCTTGAAAAGGAAACCTTAATTGTGTATACGGAAGGTCGCTCACAGGACAGAGAGAATTTTTATGCCGATGGTAGCGGCAAATTCCAAGCCGGAAGAATTGTTATTCTGCAGGATGAGTGGTCAGCATCGGCAAGTGAAATTGTTGCCGGAGCCATTCAGGATAACGATAGAGGTACCATAATGGGGCGTAGGTCATTTGGTAAAGGCCTGGTGCAGGAACCATTGATGTTATCAGATGGATCTTTAATTCGGTTAACCATAGCCCGGTACTATACTCCAACAGGACGATGCATTCAAAAACCATATGATAATGGAATTGATGACTATGTTCACGATTTACAAACCAGGTATATGAATGGTGAATTTGAAAAAGAGGATAGTATTCAGTTCAATGATTCACTAAAATATACCACTCCAGGTGGGAAAATCGTATATGGTGGCGGAGGAATTATGCCCGATGTTTTTGTTCCAATGGATACAACGGGTGTAACACATTATTTTAGGCAAGTGAGAAACAAAGGTCTGATATATAGATATGCATTTGAATACACTGATAAAAACCGTTCAGAATTAGAGAAGTATGAAAATGTTAAAGACCTTAGAGCTTACCTTGAAGAACAGAATTTGTTTGATAATTTTTTAAAATTTGCAAACAAAAATAATGTTCCACCAAACCAACAGGAGATTAATGAGTCAAAGCATCTTATCTATACTGAAATATTGGCTTATATAGCGCGTAACATCCTTGATAATGCAGGATTTTATCCAATTTGGCAAGAAATAGATGCAACCTTAAAGGAAGCTATAAAGTATATATCTTCCTGATCAGTTTATTCCAGGTTTGATAAGAATGTCATAATTGCATTGGCTGAGAATTCCCCTTCCTCCATGAAGCCCTGGTGGCCGCTATTCCTTAGTGAAACTAGCGCATAATTTGCTGGGAGTTTTACTTTTTCAATTATTAAATCATGTGGAATGTACTTATCCTTCTTCCCAAGTATCCATAAAAATGGAAGGATTGTTTCTGACAATAATCCGCTTCTATCGGGTCGGGTCATTAAACCATTAAGAGAAGCAATTATACCTGAATCTGAAGTGCTTCGAGCAATTTCCTTTGCAAAACCAATGTCATTCTCAAAAATTTCCAGATTATCATAAGCGAAAGCATTTGGAATATTCAAGTTGCATATTACATCTTTCTTGCCTTCCAATATCAGGAGAATTTCTCTTTTCCTCTTTTTTATGATTTCTGGAGTATCAGCGAAAGGTTGGGAATGAAAAAGACAAAATCCTGTAAGCCGTTCCTTAAACAGTTCCAAAAAAGCCAGTGTAACATATCCGCCCATTGAATGACCCACCAAAAAAGCCTTTTCAATCTTTAAATAATCCATAACAGCCATTACGCTCGTTGACATTAACTCCATACTAGCAATATTACCGGGGATAGTAGATTCCCCATGCCCTGGCAAATCTATTCTAATAATTCTGTGGTGATCAGACAATAGAGGGGTAAAGCTATCCCAAATTTTTAGTGATTCCAGATATCCATGCAATAATATCACTGGACTACCCTCCCCTTCATCGATGAAGTAAACTTGGGATTCTTTAAATGGTATCGAATTTAACATACTTTAATCTGACTTTTTAGATTTAATTTAAATTAACTTGAATATGCTTCTTAACATTGCAAAAACATATTTAATAAAATACATTTGATGCAAAATTAATACATCTCTTTAATAATACAGTCCTAACTATCATTCTTAAAAATTTTCCATATGAGTAGTTTTTTTGGTACTTCGGTGACAAAAAAAATTGTCATGGCCCTTGCAGGGCTTTTTTTAATTGTGTTTTTGATGGTACATCTGGGAATTAATCTCTTCCTTTTATCAGATGATCCTACCTCCTTCAATACGGCAGCTCATTTTATGGCTTCCAACCCAATTATAAAAGTATTTGAGCTGGTTCTGATTGGTGGTATTTTAATTCATATTCTTTGGGGTGTCATACTTCAAATTCAGAATTGGATCGCCAGACCAGACAGGTACAAGGTTACTGCCTCCACACAAACTTCTTTCTTTTCAAAATATATGATCTATACAGGTTTGATTATTCTTATTTTCCTGATCATTCATTTTGTCAACTTCTACTTTGTAAAACTGGGTTTAGTAGAAGGCGATCATGAGAATTTTTATGGAATGGCCCATGAATTATTTAAAATACCGGGCTATATAGTTTTTTATCTTGTTTCATTTATTATACTTAGCTTTCATTTAAATCATGCTTTTCAATCAGCTTTCCAGACTCTCGGATTAAACCATCAAAAATACACTTCATGTATTAAAACCTTAGGATTGATTTATTCTATTGTAATTCCTTTGGGATATATTATTATACCGGTTATTATATACTTTTCTAAATAAGTAAGAATTAGAAATCATAGCATATCATGACAAAACTTAATTCAAAGATACCTGATGGTCCATTGGCGGAAAAATGGACAAATTTTAAGGCTCATTCCAATTTGGTAAATCCGGCTAATAAGAAAAAACTGGACATCATTGTGGTAGGTACTGGACTCGCCGGTGCAGGTGCTGCCTCAGCTCTGGGTGAGCTGGGATATAATGTAAAAAACTTCTGTTACCAGGATACTCCAAGAAGAGCACACTCAGTTGCTGCCCAGGGAGGTATTAATGCAGCCAAAAATTACAGAAATGATGGTGACAGCGTATACAGATTGTTTTATGATATGATAAAAGGGGGCGACTACCGTGCTCGTGAAGCCAATGTATACAGAGCTGCTGAAGTCAGTAATGATGTTATTGATCATTTTACTGCTCTTGGTGTTCCATTTGCCAGGGATTATGGTGGAAATCTTGACAATCGTTCGTTTGGAGGTGTGCAGGTGTCCAGAACATTTTACGCAAAAGGACAGACCGGCCAACAATGCCTTCTTGGAACCTACTCCTCCTTAAACAGGCAAATTAACAAAGGAACGGTTACCATGTATCCGCGTCAGGAGTTGCTTGAAATAGTATTAATTGAAGGTAAAGCAAGAGGTATAATTACAAGGAATCTTATCAGTGGGGAAATTGAGCGACACTCAGCACATGCAGTTGTGCTAGCCACTGGTGGTTATGGCACCATATATTATCTTTCAACCCTTGCTGTAAATTCAAATCCATCTGCTGCGTGGAAGGCACATAAAAAAGGAGCCTTTTTTGCAAATCCTAGTTTTGTTCAGATTCATCCAACCAGTATTCCTCAGTTGAACGACTATCAGGCCAAACTAACACTGATGTCAGAATCCCTACGAAATGATGGCCGAATCTGGGTTCCAAAGGCAAAGGGAGATAAACGCCATGCCAATGAAATTCCCGATGAAGAAAGAGATTATTATCTCGAACGCAGATATCCTGCGTTTGGAAACTTGGTTCCAAGAGATGTTGCTTCTCGGGCTGCTAAAGAGCGGTGTGATGCTGGTTACGGTGTGGGTGATACCGGGCTGGCAGTAAACCTTGACTTCAGGGATGCCATAAACAAACAGGGTAAAGATGCCATTGAAGCTAAATATGGAAACTTATTTGAGATGTATCAAACCATTACCGGGCTCAATCCATATAAGGAACCTATGCGCATTTATCCGGCAGGGCATTATACCATGGGAGGCCTTTGGGTAGATTATAATCTAATGACTACCATTCCTGGATTATATTCCATTGGGGAATCTAACTTTTCAGATCATGGTGCAAATCGTCTCGGCGCCAGTTCACTTATGCAAACATCAGGAGATGGCTACTTTATTCTTCCCTATACCATTGATGATTACCTGGCAGATGAAATTAGAACTCCCAGGATTTCAATCGACCAGAAAGAATTTGAAGAAGCAGAAAAAGAGGTTAAAGAAAGACTTGAAAAATTGCTTTCTATAAATGGAAATCAAACTGCTACATCCTTCCATCGTAAGCTGGGTCGAATAATGTGGGATTACTGCGGAATGTCGCGTAACGCAGAAGGCTTAGAAAAAGCGCAACAAATGGTAAAGGAGTTGAAGGATGAATTCTGGTCAGATCTTAAAATTCCTGGAGAAGCTGGCGAAGTCAACCAGGAATTGGAAAAAGCCGGGCGAGTTGCTGATTATTTTGAATTGGCTAAGCTCATGATAACGGATGCCTTAAACCGGACTGAATCATGTGGCGCCCATTTTCGTGAAGAAAGCCAGACACCAGAGGGTGAAGCGAAACGTGATGATGCGAACTTTTCCTATGTGGCAGCCTGGGAATATGAAGGTGAAGACAAGGAATCCAAACTGCATAAAGAAGACTTGAAGTTTAAAGAAGTTGAGGTAAAAGAAAGAAGTTATAAATAATAAAAAAGCATTTTGATAATCGAACGTTAAACAAATACGAAATGAAAGTCAATTTAAAAATATGGCGCCAGAAAAATGCTACGGCAAAAGGTAAGTTTGTCAAATATGAGCTCGATGAAGTATCCCCTGAAATGTCATTTCTTGAGATGCTTGACGCACTCAACACGAAGCTGATTTTGTCAGGCGATGATCCCGTAGCCTTTGACCACGATTGCCGTGAAGGAATATGTGGTGCTTGTGGTATGTATATAAATGGTCACCCGCATGGGCCCGTAAAAGGAATTACTACCTGCCATCTTTCTATGCGTATTTTTAAAGATGGTGAAACCATTGTTGTTGAGCCCTGGCGGGCAAAATCATTTCCGGTCATAAAAGATCTGATGGTTGACAGGACTCCATTTGATAAAATACAGACAGCCGGCGGATTTATATCTACCAATGTTAACAGTGCTCCTGAATCCCATGCTATCCCGGTGCGAAAAGACAAATCTGATATGGCTTTTGATGCAGCAATTTGCATTGGATGCGGTGCATGTGTTGCAGCCTGTAAAAATGCATCTGCTATGTTATTTGTATCAGCAAAAGTATCACAATATGCTTTGCTTCCACAGGGGAGAATAGAAGCCAGGGATAGAGTGCAGGCTATGGTGAAGAAAATGGATGAACTTGGATTTGGAAACTGTACAAACACCGGAGCCTGTGAGGCAGAGTGCCCTAAAGAAATTTCACTAACAAATATTGCCAGGATGAACCGAGAATTTATTGGCGCAAAGTTAACATAAACCCTATTAAATAGTTGCAAAAAAGGGCGCCTTGCGAGGTGCCCTTTTTCTATTATATAAAAGAACTAATTTATTTCATAATGTCTTCTATCTCATCAACGGTTTTAGGAATAGGCTTACCAAGCACACGATAACCATCATTTGTAACCAGGATATCATCCTCAATCCTGATACCGCCAAAGTCCTTATAAGTCTCTACCTTTTCATAATTAATAAATTCTGAAAACTTATTCTCAGCCTTCCATTGATCGATCAGGGCTGGGATAAAATAGATACCTGGTTCGATGGTGAATACATGACCCGGTTCATATTTTTTACCAAAACGTAGAAATGCTAAACCAAACTGATCACTTCTTTTTGTTTCATCATCATAGCCAACATTGTTCTCACCAAGACCTTCCATATCGTGAACATCCAGACCCATGTGATGTCCCAATCCATGAGGAAAGAACAAGGCATGAGCACCCTGTTGTACTGCCTCCTTAATATTCCCTTTCATAATTCCCAGGTTCTTAAGCCCCTCAGCTATGATCTCAGCCGCATACAAGTGACTATCTCTATTGCTTTTACCTGGAACAACACCCTTGGTGGTTTCGACATTAGCCTTAAGTACAATTTCATAAATATCTTTTTGTCTTGAATCAAATTTCCCTCCTACAGGCACAGTACGGGTAATATCACTGGCATAATGAAGTAAGGATTCAGCTCCGGCATCCGTTACCATCATCCTTCCCTCTTTCAATACATTCCCATGGTAATGATTATGCAATGTCTGACCATTTATACTCAATATAATTGGAAAGGAAACGCCCTCGCCCATAGAAGATGCGATACCAGCAATTGTACCAGCTATTTCTCTCTCAACAACTCCAGGTTTTGCCATTTTCATGGATGTTGTATGCATATGATAGGCGATTTCTATAGCTTTTTCAATTTCCTGAACTTCTCCATCATCCTTAATTATCCGCAAACTAACAACAGCTTTAATCAATTCTTGCGAAGCTTGACTTCTAATATCTGTCGGAGGAACATTTAATAAACTTCCAATTCTTATAAGGTTCTCGCCCCTATATGGAGGTAAAAAGTGAATTTTCCGGTCCTTACCCAATCCGTCCTTTATAAATTCATCCAGTTTTAGCAGCGGGAATGTCTTATTAACACCAACCTTCGATGCTAAATCTTTGATAGTGGGTTGTGGTCCCATCCAAATAATATCATCCATATCCACGTCATTACCGAAGATATAGTCCTCACCGGAATCAACATCAATTAGAGCAGCAAAATCGGGATGATCCAAGCCGAAGAAATAAAGAAAATCACTGTCTTGTCTAAAATGATATGTATTTGCAGGATAGTTAAAGCTGGCTTCCGTATTTCCAAGAAACAGAACTAAACCTGATTTAACCTTCATTTTTAATCGATTACGACGATCAGAATATACTTTTTCAGAAAACATAATATTTTATTTAGAAATTGATAGTAAAGATTTTTCATAAAATTACAT
>RCNC010000806.1_pt1 | contig 25371 bp, 24 predicted proteins | sample 2041301 | NCBI WGS metagenome assembly RCNC01 (sample SAMN09708231, study PRJNA481090) | Marine sediment metagenome, whole genome shotgun sequencing project. | biome: marine sediment; feature: ocean; material: sediment; isolation source: Sewage treatment plant 13A marine sediment (STP13A) ... | reverse complement strand
GATTGAAGAATATCCTTCAATCAATTTGAGTAAAATTTACACGGAAGGATGATTAAGTTTTCTGGAAATGTGGTGGTGAATTCAATCCAATGAATATGGATCAAAGATGTAAGGCTATACCAACCCCTGAATCACAGGTCCGCCCCTCTTACATAATAATTGCGCATCATTCCCATGTCTTCATGCTCCAGGTTGTGACAATGGTATAGAAACAGACCCGGGTAATCATCGAAATCCACCAGAATCCGGATACGCTCGCCCGGCATCAGCAGCACCGTGTCTTTCCAACCCTCATCCACATAACCATGGTGCTTCACACCCTGGCGCTCGATGACCCGGAACTGTTTACCATGCAGATGAATGGGATGTGGCATGGCCATCATACCACCGCCGTTATTGATGAATTCCCAAATCTCCTTAGTGCCCAGTTGAACGATTTCTTCATCCGCCACACCTTGCATTTGAAACACACGGCCATTGATCATTCCCTGCATATGCCCCATATTGAGATAAAACTGCCGGGGACGGTTATAATTGTCGGCTTCATGTTCCTGAATGGCCCCCACTTCAGAAAGCTTCTGTGGTAGCGATTTTCTGATTGCCACAGATCTGGTGACCTTGAACTTGAACAAAGATACCTTGGCCCCATTGGATAAGGTTTGATTGTTGCCCCTGCCTCCACCCATCATCATACCACGCCCCATTCTGCCGCCATCAAAAGAAAGACTCATGAGAGCCGTTTCATATCCAACAGGGCTGTCGCTGAAATCAGACCAGAGTTCTATTCTTTCTCCGGGGGCCAGAAATACATATGAACGGGAGACAGGACTTTCCATTAATCCGCCGTCTGTGCCGATGATGGTAAGCGGGCGATTATCCCGCCATGCCAGTTTGTAAATACGCGAATTGGATCCGTTTAGCAGACGCAATCGATAAGCAGTTGTGGACACGGGCAAGGTAAAATCAGGCCTCCCGTTGATCAAAATCGAATCCCCCAGAAAGCCGGTCATCTGTGCCATCCTGTTTCCGGATATGTATAATAGCTGGTTGTCACGATCAAAGGAGCGGTCCTGAATCACCAGGGGAACATCATATTCGCCATCGGGCAGACCCAGTGACTGCTCTTCTGTATCAGAGACCAGAAAAAGACCTGCCAATCCGCCATAAACCTGCGGCCCTGTTCGCCCATGGGGATGGGGGTGATACCAGTAGGTACCGGCCCTGTTTTTTACTTCGAATTCGTAAAGATAGGAGTTCCCCTCTGGAATCACATAACGTGGATGTCCGTCCATCGCTTCAGGAACATGCAGACCATGCCAGTGCACAATGGATTTTTCTGGAATTGAATTAGTAAATCGAATCCGTATTTTCTCCCCCTGCCGTGCTTTTATGATTGGGCCAAGATAGCTTCTTGATAGATTGACCACCCGGTGTTTATCACCCTTGATAACCTCGGCATGGTATTGCCAAATCTGTGTGGCGGCTCCCGGAAATATTGCCAATTCGCCTGGTCTGGACACAAGAGAAATATCAAGATCAGGCACAAATCCTGTCTTTGAAATAGCATCTCCATGTTGTCCTGCGGCGGATTGACCTAATAGTGGCCGGATCCCCCCCGCTATCAGGCCAAGAGCTCCATAACCGGCCAGTTTCAAGAACTGTCTTCTATCTTTCCCGGCTTCAAGTATTAAATTCTTGGTTAACTTTTTCATATTAGACGCCTTTATCGAATATCCAATCCATTTTATAAAAATAAAATCGTAAGACGATTTTATCGAACGCGACGTTGTCGCTCCAGAGCGAAAGATAAAATTTCTTATACCTGCAGTCCTGACAAAACAGGATCTTCGACAAGTCTCAAGGTCGAAGACAAGTCGTGCCGCAGCGAGTAATTGAAGAACCTCGCAGCATGCGAAGCACTGCCGAACGGCAGAATCTACGGGGAATGTGCTCACTGTTTCGGTTAAAATTTTAAACAGGGCGGTCAATGAATGCCCGCCCTGTCACAAACATTGTCTATAGTTCCATAAAAACGACTACCAGCAGCAGCCGCCACCAGAGCCCATCATTGAACCTCTGGAGCCCATCATAGGGCCACCGGAACCCATCATGGGGCCGCCGGACCGATATCCTTGGCCGGCATTTGGATTCAACTTCCGCATTTCAACCATATGCTCGATGCGCTTCTGGTCGAACTGGGCCTGCAGATCTGAAATTTCTTTTTGCAGCTGAGAAGCTCGAGCTACATCCGGATCTTCCTTGGCCAATTCGTTCTGCAGGTCACGTTCTTTTTCAAAAAGGCTGGTCCTGATATCCTGGGTTTCACTGAAAAACGCTTCCCTCTTCTGCTCGAATTGCTTGTATATTTCCGGGCTCATCTGATCAGCATTTCCGTTTCCGTAACCACCTTGATAGTGCATTCCTCCGCGATGATGACCCCCGCCACCGCCCCAGCCCATGCCGCCATGCGCGAACACGTTAATGCCAATACCAAGTACTGCGATAGAAGCCATGATAATGATAGCATTTCTAAGTTTAAACATTTTGTTTCCTCCTTGAGTTGTTTTGGTTCAAGTTGCGCGGTTACCATTCTGCCTGGATAGTAGAGCAAACAGCATGCCACGTATGAGAAAATTCATGGATATTTGTTTTTACACACAGTTATTATTGATAATATTAATTAATAGGTTGTCGAACCAGGAATGCGAGACAGCTGGAGCAGCCATATGCTCGTATAAAATTTACCCGATCAATCCTATTAGATTCAAGATGGTGTCATTATTACCGACTACAACTTGATCGAGCGTACCGGATTCTTGTCGGATAGAATCCAAAAACCTCATATGCAATGCTGAATATTCTTTGTTTTTAGGTTGAGATGTAATGAGAATTCCGCTTACGAAAAGGAATGAGCTCCGAGATCGAGAATTGAACCAATTGTTGATTTTTCTAATAACTGGACTATTTTTATAATATGACAATGTGGTATAATTCTTGAATGGAAATCAGTGTCGGTCATTTTACACATGCAATTGGAGGTCAGTATGAATCACTTCAAAACTAGTTTAAAATCAGGTATGAATATCCTTGTGTTCGCACTGGTGGTAGGCTTTACATTCATGGTTGCCAATCCTGCTCGAAGCCACGGTGGGAAAACCCATGCTGAAGATACATTCACCACTTTTCAAGCCGTTCAGAAGGCAACCGTTCTTTACGATCGTCTGATCGCTTCCGGGAAATTGCCGGAAGTTTGGGAAACCGGGCTGAAAACCATAAGAATTAGTACCCGAAACACAGGCAACAGTCGTGAAACCGTTGTTCAATTTGAAACCATCAATGAGAATCATAGCAGTGTTTATTTTTTCTTTAATCAAGATGGAGAGTATTCCGGGTCGAATTTTTCAGGGAAGTAGAGAGGTCAGAGATGAAACTTTTTTCAGGTGAACAAGAGATGCAACAAAATATAACATTCAAAGTCATGTCTATTCCCGCCAAGGCATTGTCGACCTGCATCATCCTTACCCTGTCTTTTGGTATGATAGGCGCTTTGGGTCAAGTAATAATCCATGATATCATTCCAACCTTCCAGACCAGCGCTGCCTCCGTTGAAATGCCAATGTCAGCCACGGAACATGAGAAGAAACGCAGCGTGCCTTCTGAGTCAATTGCCGCATCTCAAAGGGGTGATCTGTTTTCCGAACTGTCTCAGCCTGTTATCAAAACGAAGAAAACACCTTTATATAAAGCTGAACAATTCGTATGGACACTTAAATGGACTCACATTCATCTTTTCGGCATGGGAATGATTTTTATTTTCATGGGTGTCATCAGTTTGCTGCTGGATGCCAGCCCCAAACTTCGAACCTGGCTGATTGTTTTGCCTTTCCTGGGCGTATTGATCGATATCTCGGCCATGTGGCTGAAGGCCTTTGTCTCACCGGCTTTTTTCTGGCTGCACATACCCGGCGGTGGCGTTTTTGCCGTGATATTTGGCTATGTGTCGTTGCGGGCATTATGGGAGATGTGGGCCACATCCCAACGACAAGCATGATATTATTGGCTTAAAGAAACGAAATTTAAAATCGTACCTGTACGCCGCCGCCCCAACCGAACTCCGAGTGCCACTGGCCCAGCAAGGAAACATTTCTGAACAGTGTATAAGATAACCCTGTTATGCCCTCCCACCTGTCATGGGTGTCGTATTCGACTTCACCGATCAAAGCAAGACGCGGTGTCAAGGTGAACTCTTTTTCAAGAGTCACCCTTGCCCCGCCATCTGAATCTACCCAGACCCGGGTCTCGAAATTCAGCGGTAGTAAATAGTGGATACCGAGCACACCGCGGCTGTCCTCTGTGGTATACCCTTCTCCCAGAATATCTGCACCGACAAATATGCTACTGAATCGATTCAAATAGCGATCGTATGTGAGAAGGCCCTCCCAGTCGGTTTCATCAACATTCTGCCAGCCTGCTTCCCATTGTGCCTTAAAGATATTGCGCGTATCCGCCAGGGTTAAAGCACCTTCAGTCATATTGCTGAGCACATCCGCTTCACCCCAGGCATACCAGGACTCCTTAAAAAGATTTGACTGAATTGCGGCAACTTCGGGATCCGGCTGATATTTATCATAATGAATGACCCGTGCCATACCACTTTTCATGTGATAAAGCAGATGGCAATGGAAAAACCAGTCACCGAATTCATTGGCTGCAAATTCGATAACCGTTGTAGACATGGGCGCAACGTCAACGGTGTGTTTGAGGGGTGCACGATCACCCTGACCGTTGATGACCCTGAAAAAATGGCCGTGCAGGTGCATAGGGTGATGCATCATGGTGCGGTTGATCATGATGAATCGCACCACTTCACCCGCCCGGATTTGAATGAGGCTTTTTGTTCAGAAACCACACATAGCGCTCCATATCACCGTCCAATGTCAGCCGGATATCACGTACCGGTTTATTGGCGTCGAAAACGGTTGGTTCTATAGCACGCAATTTCGCATAAGGTGGCCAGGGGCGTTTGGGGTCCATACCGTCTACTACCAGATATTTGCCTGATGAAACATCCGATGCCAATAGACGATAATCTCGGGCATATTTTTTACCTTGGCGGTTGTTATCATGGACCTCGGGCATATTTTGAGCCGCATGCCCGGTCTTTTTCATGTCCGTCATTTCATGTGAGCCAGTCATGTCTGCAGCCGGCAGATTCTGGCTTTTATGCATCAGTTCATCCTCAGCCTGCATATTCGAACTTCCCGGGGCCATATGTGCATCTTGCCCCATATCATGACCATTCTGCATGGGCATATCCTGCATGTCCATCATTCCGGGTTTGTCAAACCTGCCTGCGGCTACCTGCTCATCCGTCATACCCATGACGCCTGCCGGTGTAAGAGCCCACATAGAGGAAACACTCCCATGCTGCATACTTTGATACAGATTGGGTTTAGGCATATCAGGCGCAGGGAAACGGTCACCACTACCAAGCCATACCGAAGCATAGCCGGAGGCGTCATGGGCCGTGGCTCTCAACTCGTAGGAACCGCTGAGCGGAATTTTTACCAACACATCGTAGGTTTCCGCTACAGCGATTAAAAAACGTTGTTGTTCCGCTGGCTGCACTTCCTGACCATCGGCTGATATGATCGTCATGGGGCTTCCTGCAAACTCGAGATGAAAATAGGTGGTAGCTGATCCGTTGACAATTCGCAGACGCACCAGATCCCCACCCATTGCATGGATACCGGTATCCGGCTGTCCATTGGCCAAAAAATAATCATAAGCCACATCGGCTATGTCCATGGCCGGCATGCGCTGCAGTTCCCGTGCAAAGTAGTCACCAAGCTTACCCACACGAGCCGCACCGATAATGCTTTGACCGCTGCCCTTTTCTATTGCATACCACTCGCTGCCCCGCTTAAGCGTCCTCAGGACCTTATGGGGATCTTCCCTGGTCCAATCGGAAAACAGTATCACATGCTCGTTGTCCACTTTGCGGCGGCTGTGTTTCGGTTCGATTACGATAGCGCCATAAACACCGCGCTGCTCCTGCAAATTTGAGTGGGAGTGATACCAATAGGTGCCACTCTGACGGATAGGAAACTCGTAAGTAAAGGTTGCCCCGGGTTGAATGGGCGGAAAACTGATGTAAGGAACACCATCCATGCCAGGTGGAACCAATAACCCATGCCAGTGAATCGAGGTTGCCACAGTCATACCGTTATGAACCTGAATGCGTGCCGTATCACCCTCCTTAAACCGTAATGTCGGTCCGGGAATGCCACCATTGATGGTCATACCTTGGGCAGTTACACCGGCAATTGTTATGTCTTCCTGAGCAATGGTCAACTCGTAATTCTTAATTTCTGACTGCGCCCATCCTGGTATTGCGCATATAAAAAAAAGCACAGAAGATAGCCATATATACTGTATTTTTATCTTTTTTATCATTGCTTTTAGTCCCCGGTTTTGCGGCATATGTTTAACGACCGACCATCTGTACGTTTCCTGTCTGCTTATCAAGCAGTAGCCTCTGAATAGAAGACCCATCAGGTCGAACGATTTTCGCTACATAATATCGCCCCTTGTTTTCGACCGGGCTTATGTTGAATTTTTCTAAAATTGTCCGACTTACCTCACGCTCAATAATGATACGAGCAGTACCGGTGCTCATCCCGTCGAACAATTCGCGGAATAGTTCATCGTCAGATGATATATTATCAGTATCGGCGGTCTTTTCGGAAACCTTTGTGTCTGATACTTTTCTATAGGTATTTTGTAAAAATTTGAGAATTTGTTCTTTGGGCTTCATGGTATATTCCTTTCCTTCTTTTTGCGCGTATAGTGTTCAAGTTCAAGCAAAAGGTATTGCTATTTGGGTTGCTCAGCTATCATTTTCATCCCCAGCCGAATGAATGAAGGCATTGACATCCATGACTGTACGGAATCCCACATCATAAAATCCCTCCCATGGATACCGTTTGGTTAATCGATATTTGCTTTCAGACCAATCAACAACACGATCGGCTGAGGATGAATCTGACATGTCAATCAACCATTCTTTGACAACGGGTTGTGCACCATCTTGCTTTGAAAGGATGCCGTTTTCGGCTGACATCTCCACTACCATGCGAGAATGCATTGTGTCGCTGACCGTGTTTGTCGACAATTGAAGCGGTCGGGGTGAAATGGAAAACTGTCGATTCATGGCCTGCCATTCCTCAAAGGTTGGTAGACGTTTGCCGTATTGGTGGGCATAGGCTTGTGCACCCAACCAAGTAACACGCATAACCGGTTTCGAAGCCCAGTCTGTCTGCTGCAAGTGAAAGCGCGAATGATTGTAAACAATTTGATCGGTTACCGCTTTTCCATCTCCCAAATAAACCCAGATATCTTCGTTTTTTCTAACAACACCATCAATTACATCTAAATTGTCACTAACCTCGTTTAAAAACACCACATAATGATGAAAGGTAACCAGAGAAGTGTCACCATAAAACATGATTCCGTCTTCCTCACTTTTCACTAATGTCATCTCACGCCCGTCTAAGGCCATCCTCGTCGGTGTTAACTCCTGTGGTTTTTGATTGGTGTTTTCTTTGTCTCTGTTTAGGATCTCTGTATTCACAGTTATCCTTCTTTCAGAAATACGACCTGCCCAATGATAGATGGTCATACCTCCCACAGAAAGTAGAACTGTTGCGATACCGATCCACAGCCAACGAACGTAAGCAGGCGGCTTTTCAATAAATTGGTTTGGCTTGTCTTTTTCTAACCTTTCAGTTTTTAGTGCAGAAAGTATGGCTTGCCGTAGATCGGATATGGATTGATAGCGATGGCGGTGACTTTCATCAGTCGCTTTGCGAATAATGCCATCCATCGTCTTGAGGAAATTTAAATCGGGGTCTTTTAGGGCGACCGTCTTGAAGGGTACTGTTTTCGGGTCCATTTTACCACTAATAGCCTCGTAAAGTATTTTTCCAAGAGAGTATATATCGGCAGTAAAGCCAGCTTTGCGGAAATCTGCAAACTGTTCGGGCGCCATATACGGCATGGTTCCCTTCACATCCCAGGAGTTGGATACAGCCTTGAGTCTAGGAGATCTGGCCAAACCAAAGTCGGCAATCTTTGGTGTGTCACCGTCCATGAGTATATTTTCGGGTTTGATGTCCCGATGAACGATTCCGTTTGCATGAATCGCCTCAAGTCCGTCCAGGACGGGAAAAAACCACTGCTCTATCCAGTCCGTAAGAAGTTCGGTTTCATCATCGAATCCCTCCTCGGACATCGTATAACGGAATGTATTGCCCGGCACATACTCCATAGCAATATACTGCACCTGTTTGGTAGAGTCGTTCTGTTGAACCTTCATCAATCCATAATCATAAATTTGCAGTACATTTGGATGACGCACCTGCGCCATGGTTTGTACTTCTATCTGTAGGCGTTTTATGGCATTGGCAACCTCTTCCGGATTTGCTTCTGAATCCTGAAGAATTTCTGCAGAGATCACTTTGATCGCGACATCCCGTTTCAGGTTGAGTTGGTGCGCATGAAAAACTTCTCCCATGCCGCCTTTCCCAATGCGCTCAATGAGTACCCATTTGTTTTCAATCACACGACCGATATCAAATAGGGCATTATCAGATGTCTTTTTCTCTGAAGCCATGGTGTTATTCAATTCTCATTTTTCCGGTTCAATATTAACAACTTTTATTCGAATTTGATGACAATTGCGGTGATATTGTCCCGAGCGCCATTTTGCCGAGCCTGGTTTACTAGTGTTTGGGCGGTTTCAGAAGCGGAGACCCGTCTGGAAAGTAGATCGAGAATGCATGCGGCGGTCAATACATTGTATAATCCATCCGTACAAATCAAAAAGCAATCCTTTTTCTTAAGTTCATCAATACGAGTGTCAACCAACTCCAGTGGTTCTCCGGTGCCCACTGCTCGTGTCAGCATATGACGCAAGGGATGCAGGTGTGCCTTTTGAGGATCAACCTCGCCTTCAAAAATCATATCCTGCACAAATGTATGATCAACTGTCAAACAGGTTAAGTGGCCGTTTCTCAGTCGGTATATCCGACTATCACCCACATGGACGATGATGCCGTGGGTACCGGCAACCACCAGGCAGGAAAGAGTTGTCCCCATATCCTCAAGTGTTCTGTCTCGTAAGCCCTGTCGGCGGAGATCCCGATCGATGCGAAGAATCACCTCCTCCAGATGGCGACTGATCTCAATCGAACCAAGTGTTCCTTTTTCACTGAGTTCTTTTTGGTAATAATCGTTCAGGCCTTTACATGCCAAGCGACTTGCAATACTGCCACCAGGTTGGCCGCCCATACCATCTGCAACCGCAAATAGGCGACCTTTGCCAGACAAAGACACCTTTCCGCATGTCACTATCGCAGTATCTTGATTTTGCTGACGCTGACCGATGTGAGAGGAAACACCAGAATCGATGGAATAGAAACCCGGTTGCACCACCTTTTTCCCCTTCATCTCATCCTAACTATCCACAGCACGGTGTCTTTTTCATATCGGTTATCTTTCTTGAAAACTCGCTGCAACTTTGTCTTGCAGCATTTTTTTGAATAAAACCCATGCAATATATATTTATCAGGCTATAGTGCGCTTTCAGATCTTCGTCCGATAAAGCCTCAGACTGTTGCTGACCACTGATATGCTGCTCATAGCCATGGATAGGGCCGCCAGGATGGGGTGAAGGTGCCGCAACATTTCGGGCAAGGATTCAAAAGGCGCCAGTACACCAGCTGCCACAGGTATCAGGATAATGTTATAGACAAACGCCAGAAAAAGATTCTGGCGCACCGTACGCATGGTCTGCCGACTGATCGAAATCGCGTGTGGAATGCCTCGCAGACTGCCACTGGAAAGAATCACGTCAGCCGTTTCAATGGCCACGTCCGTGCCAGTACCGATTGCCATCCCAACGTCAGCCTGCGCCAGCGCCGGTGCATCGTTAATCCCGTCACCGACCATTCCCACACAACGACCTTTATCCTGGATTAATTTCACCTCTAAAGATTTTTCTTCCGGACGAACCTCTGCATGAATTTCATCGATGCCCACTTGATCGGCGATGGTTTTGGCGGTCTGGGGATTGTCTCCGGTAAGCATGACCACATGCAGGTGTTGGCGATGCAAGCTCTCTATCGCCTCCACAGAATCAGATTTTACCTTATCGGCCACGGCCAGCAACCCGACCATTCGATCACCAAGAGTCACCACCATGACCGTTTTACCTTGCGCCTGCAGTTGCTGAATATTTTCGTTCGCGGTTATCAAAATGTCTTTATCAAACCATTTGGGTTTCCCCACACATACTTTTTTACCTGAGATTGTAGCTTCAACCCCTAACCCGCCGTGTGATTGAAAATTGTCAAAAGTCGACAACGCAATTTTCCGAGTTTTTGCTTCTTTGACAATAGCCTTACCCAAAGGATGCTCGGATCCCTGCTCCACAGTTGCGGCAAGCTTGAGCAAATCTTCTTCAGTCATATGGTCGTCATCTAAAACAAGCAGATCAGACAGCGCTGGTTTGCCTTGGGTAATGGTGCCGGTTTTATCCAGCACAATGGTGTCCAACTTGGTAGCTGTTTCAAGGGCTTCTGCTTGTTTGAACAGGATGCCTTTTTCAGCGCCTTTGCCGGTTCCTGCCATCATTGCCGTCGGTGTCGCCAATCCCAGAGCACAAGGGCAGGCGATAACAAGCACGGCCACCAGGCGGATCATGGAGGGTACGAATTCGCCAGTAACACCCCACCAAACACCAAAAGTGATGAAAGCGATCAGAATGACTCCTGGCACAAAGACTGCCGCCACACGGTCAGCCAACGCTTGAATCGGTGCCTTGCTTCCCTGAGCTTCTTGAACAAGGCGGATAATCTGAGCCAATGCGGTCTCCTGGCCGACCCGGGTCGCCCGAAACTTGAGCAAACCTTCACCATTAATCGTGCCACCAACAACGGCATCGTTTATCTTTTTATCCACCGGTAAAGGTTCTCCTGTCAGCATGGATTCATCCACCGCCGACGCCCCCTCGATTACCGTACCGTCTACAGGGATTCGTTCCCCGGGTCTCACCACAAGAGTCATATCCTTTCTAACCCGGGAAAGCGCTATTTCCTTTTCCTGCCCCTCTTCGACAATGAAAGCAGTCTTGGGCTGTAATCCAATCAATTTTCGAATGGCATTGCCTGTCTTCCCCTTGGTGCGAGCCTCCAAGAGTTTGCCGAGTTTTATCAGGGTGATAATAACCGCCGCAGTCTCAAAATAGACATGCTGACCGGCAGCTGGAAATATCAAGACAATCAGTGAGTAGAAATAGGCAACCGATGAACCCAGCGCAATGAGTACGTCCATGTTGGCGCTTTTATTTCGAATGCTTTTAAATCCACCCACATAGTAATCCCATCCGGTGTAGAACTGAACCGGTGTGGCCAAACCGGCAAACAGCCAGTTGACCCACGGCGCATGACTCCAGGCTCCGATGAGGCTGAAATCCCGCGACATACTCAATACAAACAACGGCAATGCGAAAATCACCCCCACGATAAATTTGCGCGTCTGGTTGCGGATTTCCGCCTGCCGGGCTATTTGCTCGGCATCTTCGCCCTCCATGCCTTCTTCCGGAAGAATGGCGCCATAGCCAGCCTTTTCAATTGCAGCGACAATCTCGTCGATACTCACAGCATCGGGTACGAAATCGATGGCGGCGTGTTCAGTCGCAAAGTTTACAGACGCCTGTGTGACACCGCTCACTTTCTTATTCAGTGCCCGTTCGATATTGGCAGCACAATTGGCACAGGTCATCCCGGTGATGGGCAGTTCCAGATGTTGGGTGACCACACCGTAACCGGCATGTTCTACGCTGTCCACCACTGCTTTTAAGTCAATCTGAGCAGGATCAAAGCGCACATTTGCTTTTTCCGAGGCAAAATTGACCGAGGCTTCCTGGATGCCGCTTAATTTGTGCAAACTTCGTTCAATATTGGCAGCGCAATTGGCACAGGTCATACCTGTAACCGGAAGCGCTATATTTTTTTCAGACATAAAACTACCCTCTCAATCGTATGACAAAATTTACTGATATAATACGCTTATCCAGAAGCCGGATAACCGATTTCTGTCAGCTTGCTCTCGATTTGTGTTGCGCTTGCCGGCGAATCCCATTCAACCGTAACTGTTTTGCCTTGGTGATCTCCTTCAGTGTTCGTTACACCATCAAGCTCCTGAAGCTCATTCTTAATGGCGGCTACACAATGCCCGCATGATATGTTTGAAATTCTAAATGTTTGTTTTTCCATGATGTAATCCTTTCTTTACATCTCCTGGGATGTACCGATTTTTTCAGTTTGAGTTTTCATTTGTATCTCCTGATGTGCCCTTCCATGGATCTATCGTAGTCGTCTTAGACAATTCCAATTCAACTACAATTTTGCTTTGACCAATGCTTATAATAATGTTTAGCAATTACTGTACCAGTGATCTAATAAGGCGTTTTACCTATTGATATAACTTGGTTTTCCAACTTATTTCGTCATAAAATTTATCGGATTCGATGTCAGGGAGGCCAAAAACGTATAAATTTTATACGATTAATGACAGCATTGGGGTTTGCCACCTGTCAATTTGTTGAGACGTTCCAGGTATCTTCCCCACAGCCCCTTTTTTTTGGGTGTGTCTGATCCCAAATACCTGGTCGGGTCAGCCATGAACGTTTTCCGACACCCTTCAGCACAAAAATAGTATGTGTCATCGCCAAAATCAAACGACGGCACCGCGCTGCTTCTGGTAACTTTCATGTGACATACCGGATCGATAAACTGATTTTTATTGGTTTGGATTTTCATGTTGCACCTCCAGAATTGTGAAATATACCTTTTTAAATCAGAAGATCGTGCTGCTTTTCTTCAAACTCAGTCTTGTCGATCTCACCGCGGACGTATCGCTGCTTAAGAATTTCCAAAGACGACATACCTTTTTGGTTTTGTTTTGTGCCACGCAGTCCATTGACAACGCCGGAAAGAAGCAATACAACAGCAGCAACCAGAACTATCCAAAATATTATCATCACGATTCCCATACCGCCTCCCATCATACCATGGTGACCCATTGACCATCGGCCATGCCCGGGCCAGACACCGAAACTGTGATTGTAAAGAAACCATACACCAACAGCTATAAGGACTGCTGACACTCCTATACTGAGAAGTGTTGAGGTCGTTTGTTTCATCTTTTTTCTCCCAGTTTTCTATTAGCTATCTCAAAAATAATTGCTCAAACATTTTGTCTTCAACTTACTAATTGCGAAGTCTATGCCAAGGAAATCAAGAGCAAATAGAAATCAGTCTTAAGCAACTGAATCGATGGATTTTTATTTTATTAATTTATTTGGAAGAAAGGAGGTTTGGTATTCAGAGGAGATGGACTGCGTGTAAAAAAGATCCGGCTAAATCAAATCAGTCCATAATTCTTCAATTTATTGTGCAGGGTCTTGCGTGTAACGCCTAAACGACGGGCAGCTTCAGCTTTATTACCGTTACTGGCCTTCAAGGTGGCCAGAATGGCTTCTTTTTCAATATCTCCCAGAGAACGTTTTCCATCCATTGCTTGAACCAAAACAGTTGCCGATCTTTCGATATCAGGATACTTTTCGGTGATATTCAGCGGCAATTGCTTCTCGGTAATATGCTCACCGGAAAGCAGAATGACAGCCCGCTCCATAGCATTTTCCAGTTCTCTGACGTTTCCGGGCCAGTCATAATTGAGAAGCATGTCCATGGCCAAAGGAACAAAGCCCTTAACAGCCTTGCGGTTCTTATCAGCAAATTTTTCCATGAAATGCTGCGCTAATAATGGGATATCCTCCTGTCTTTCCCTCAAAGGAGGTACATTCAAAGGCATGACGTTCAAGCGATAAAAAAGATCTTCCCGGAAGTGACCCTTGGCAACATCGGATTCCAGATCACGATTGGTGGCGGCAACGACCCTCACATCCACCTTGATAGTCTTCTCACCACCCACGCGTTGGATCTCCCTTTCCTGAAGAGCCCGCAAAAGCTTGGCCTGCATGGTGGAAGGCATTTCACCAATTTCATCCAGAAAGATGGTGCCTTGATCGGCCTGGACAAATCGCCCTTCACGGCGTCTGTCCGCACCCGTGAAAGAGCCCTTTTCATGTCCGAAAAGCTCTGATTCCAGCAGGGTTTCCGCAATGGCAGCACAATTGACCACCACCAGTGATTTTTCCCTGCGTGGGCTGTTAAAATGCAGTGAACGGGCAATCAATTCCTTACCGGTACCGCTTTCGCCGGTGATCAACACAGTTGCTTCGGAGGGCGCCACCATGGACACTATCTCCAATAGATTCTTCATAGGCTGGCTCCTGCCGATGATATTTACAAGGTCATAGTCCCCTTGCAGATGCTCCTTTAATGCCCTGTTCTCTTCTTTGAGCCCGGCATGCTCACTGGCCCGTTCGATGGTGAGCTTCAGAACTTCGAAATCCAACGGTTTGATCAGATAATCATAGGCACCAGACTTCAATGCCTCCACCGCAGTATCCACAGATGAATAGGCCGTCATAATAATAACGGGAATTGTGGGATTATAGGCTTTGATTTGTTTAAGCGCATCGATGCCGCTCATTGCTGCCATACGCACGTCCATTAAGACAAGATCCAGAGGCTCGGATTTCACCACATCCACAGCAATATTTCCATCATCAGCGGTTTTAACCCTATAGCCCCAGCTTCGGATAATGGTCTTGACGGATACCAGATGACCAGGATCATCATCCACAATCAAAATTTTAGTTGTTTTAGGCGATATCATCATGACCTCTTGGCTGTTTCATTTTGTTGACACGGAATCATAACGCTAAAAGACGTTCCTTCACCGATGGTACTATCGACCACTATCTGTCCTTCATGGGCTTCGATAATTTTATATACGATGGCTAAACCCAGCCCGGTTCCTCGTTTTTTGGTGGTAAAGTAGGGATCGAAGATTTTGTTAAGTTGGTCTTGGGAAATTCCAAGGCCCGTATCCCTCACGGTGATATGTACAAAACCGGTCTTAGCTGCAGCGCATTTCACGGTCAGGGTGCCGCCATTCTCCATGGCCTGGATGGCATTGATATAGAGGTTGAGCAGACACTGAGCCAGTCGGTCTGAATCTATCCAGACGGGACAAACATCCGTTTCCGTATGCAGCTTGATATCGATATTCTTATTGGATGCATCCTGCTGAATCAGTTGTATGGAGCGAGAAAGCAGTAACCCGATATCACTGGGCTGCCTGTTCAAATCCGAGGGCCTGGCAAAGTCCAGCAATTCGGTTATCACCCGGTTTAGGCGATCCACTTCCTGTACCATGACTCCGGCCGCTTCCTGGGCTTCGCTGCCGTCAGCAAACTGTCCGGCAAAAAATGTGGCCAAAGCCTTGATGGAGCTTAATGGATTTCTTACTTCGTGTGCCACGCCGGCAGCCAATCCACCCATGGCAGCCAGTTTTTCTTGCCGGTGAATTTCATCCTGCAATCGGCGAATCTCACTCAGGTCTCTTAATATGAGAGCCTGGCCAACGAAGTCTCCCGATTCATTCGTGATGCGGGTGGCACTGACACTGACAGCCGTTCTCTTTGTTTCTGAAAAATCGCATTCAATTTCCTGCTCGGATATCGTTTCACCTTGATCAAGGTTTTTTTGCAGACTCCACAATCCATCCGGCAGGATTGTTTCCGGTTTTTTATTCAGGGCAAAGGATTTTTCCAGATCCGTAATTTTCTCAGCCGCTGCATTGAAAAAAGTTATCCGTCCCGACCGATCAGTGGCGATCAAACCAACGGGCAGATGACCGACCACCTCGTCGGCAAAAGCACTGGTATCCTGCAAAGATTTTTTGGCACCCCGATAGCTGTACATCCAAAATAATGATATAAATCCGCCAAACCCCAAAACAAGCATGATAACAGATAATAATACTGTAGTCCGAATATCGCTTTGAATCGCCTCTTCATATGGGGTCACATCCAACCCGATAATAATCAGCAGTTGTTGACGTTTTTCTGGCGAAAACCAATCTTCGGTTGGTTTGGGTCGCATGCCATGCCGTTGCATCATTGACTGCATACGACCATAGGGTTTGTTTCCTTCGAACATCAGGGGTCGAAAATGCCTATGAACTTCAAATATTCGTTGCTCATCATCCAGGGTCACCAATTCCCAATTTTCAATTTCGCCCGGTCCAAGATGTGTTATCTGACGATTCTGATCAAAAGGCTTATCGATCTTTAAAGGGTTGCTGTGAGCAACTGCCTGGCCGTTTTGATCGATGACCGCCATATAGAGAACATCCGGCAGGCGAGCCGTTTCCTCGAGCAGTCGCTGTATCTGTTGACCACCCCACATCATTCCCATCATCCCAGTTCGGGCACCTGCTTCCACTGCTCGAATGAGGGCCGCACCCTTGGCGCTCATAAGCTCCGACATGTACCGCCGCTCCCGGTTGGTGTTTTGAAATGCCAGCACCATAACGACAATTAATAATATGGCGGTCAATCCAAGAATAATCCAAGGCGATGTTTGCATCCCCGTGTGCAGACTGCTTTTGGATGGCTTCAGCATACTCTTTCCTTTAAAGTATATAGATCCTATTGCTCAACCTAAGGCTTCCGTATAATTTGTAAACACTTTTTCATGCAAAAAAAATGGAAAGCGTGTAATATTTATACGAATCAAATCATACAGCGTGCTTATATTGCGAAGAATGTGTCAGGAAAGTAAGGTTTTACCTTATTTGACCAGAATGATTTCGGTGATTGGTATTAAGGCTACTCATGGTTCGCCCGGTGTGTATTTATTTCTTCAGCTTGTCCACCACCTGGCGGACATCACCCAAACATCATTTCCCCTTCGGGTTCTTGATGGCACACTGGCAATTTCCAAATTTCTTTTCCAACTGGATTTTTTCCATTATGTTCGACTGGCCATTTTTATGATAATCCTGTTGTATATCAACAGCTGAATACCCGAAACAGTAACAGATAAGATCTTTCACCGCACACCCCTAAAACCATTTGATACTAATTTAGCAAGCCACGATGCTATGACACATCAAACCAATGCCGGGTTTTCAAACAGATCCTCACCAGCATCAGCATAACCGGCACCTCGATCAGAACACCCACCACTGTGGCCAGCGCGGCCCCTGATGACAAGCCAAAAAGCATGGTGGAGGTGGCAATAGCCACTTCAAAGTGGTTGGAGGCACCGATCATGGCCGCCGGTGCTGCATTTTCATAGGAAAGTTTTAATTTCTTGGCCAACCAGTAGCCAAGGATGAAGATCAGTATGGTCTGGATAAATAACGGAACGGCTATCCACAGGATGGTCAATGGATTGGCCATGATCACCTCGCCCTTGAAAGAAAACAGTAACACCAGGGTGATCAGCAGAGCGATAATGGTGATGGGTGTCAGCACATGTAGAAATTTCTGTTTGAACCAGGCCTCTCCCCTGGATGCAATAATCCATCTGCGTGACAGATAGCCCGCCACCAACGGCAACGCCACATATATACCGATAGAAAGCAGCAATGCCTGCCAGGGCACAGGCAGTCTTCCCACACCCAGCAGAAAGCCGCCTAAGACACCATAGAGCACCAGCATGGCCAGAGAATTGATGGCCACCATCACCAAGGTCAGCCCGTCATTGCCCCGGGACAGGTAGCCCCAGACCAGAACCATGGCCGTACACGGTGCAATCCCCAACAATATGCAGCCGGCCAGGTAGCTTCGCCACAAGGGAACCTGAAGCATTTTTACACCATCCACCATCAGCACAGTACCGGCACCATGTTCTGCCCCCACCGGCAGATCCAGACCAAAAGGCATTTTGACGATATCGACAGCATCCGGCCCGATGAATCCGTAAAACAGTGTGCCCAGGAAAAACGAAGCAATACCGTACATGGTAAAGGGTTTGATGACCCAATTGATAATCAGCGTCAAAAACACGGGTTTCCAGCTCCTGCCGGCCTTTATCACTTCACCGAAGTCGATCTTGACCATGATGGGGTACATCATGAAGAACAAGCATATAGCAATGGGAATCGACACCACGGGTGCTCCGTTGACATGGATCGCCAGACTGTCCAGATAGCGGGCCATCCCGGGTGCCACTTTTCCCAATAGAATACCGGCCATGATACACAGGATCACCCACAAGGATAGAAAGCGTTCAAACAGACTGGTCATTTTACGATCGCTGTTATGATTTACCTGAAGATTCATGGTCTGACTACTCCTGTTAGAAATAGATACCCGGGTCAAAAGGGCCCGGCACTGATTCAATCCTATAGGGGATAAATATTCTGCACATTCAATTTGTAATAAATTCTAAATCCGAATATCGAAATACGAAACAAATCCAAATATCAAATGCTCAAATGATTCAGACATAGCGCTTGAACTTGTATCTCCAAAATTTTGTTTTGATCATTCGAATTTGGATCATTAGGTATTGTTTAGGATTTCGATTTTCGTGCTTCGGATTTAAGTAACTACCGACATCGGTATAGCCAAGCTTCTCTGACCTGACCCAAAAGACCATGTTTTAAATGACAGAATAAATTATATTGTCAATCGCTCCTGTGATCTTATTTATGGCCAACCATCATGCAGAGGCAATAAACGGGTTAAGAATAAAATAGACACCCAGGAGGATGATAATAACACCGGCTCCTTTTCGAAACCATAAACCTGCTCCCTGCCAGGAGCTGTTTTCAGTCAATTTCCGTACCCACGCAGTGGAGCTGCCAGCCACCAGGATGGGGAGGCAGTGCCCCGAGGCAAACAACAGAATCAGGGCTATACCTGTCAAGACCTCCTGCTGAACGGTGACAATCGCCAGAATCGGCGCTATGAACCCGAACGTACACGACCCGGACAGAACACCATAGGCCAGACCCAGAACAAATGCGCCTGAAACCCCTTTGATATTCAACCTGTATAGCAAGGATCCCGACACGGAGCAGGCCTGGACACCCAACATACCCAGGGCCGCCCAGATCAGCACTCCTCCCACCAGCACCTGCCACCAGATACCCACGTCTCCTAGCATTCTGCCCAGCCAGGTGCATATCAGGCCTATCAGTGCAATCGTGATAAACAATCCCAGTGTAAAGGCCCCGGCAAACCACCCAGCCTTCCTGGGGTTGACGGCTGTTTCCTGACCGGCCACGTAGGCCACGATCAACGGTATGGATGCCAGATGACAGGGGCTGAAAAGAACACTGATCATTCCCCATGAAAAACTGCCGATGGCAGCGTACCAGGATCCAGCCGTCATCCAGTTATTTACGGCGAGAAATAAAGTTTCCAATATATCAAACCCAAAATAAAATCGTAGGACGATTTTATAGGACGCGACGTTGTCGCTCTATAACCAAAGATAAATTTGCTTCGCGTACTTAATCGATCCCCATGGAATGTAAAACACCAACAATCGCTTTTTCGCTGAAAAATCCCACATGCCGGTAGGTTTCTTTCCCGGTTTCATCATAAAATATCTGTGTCGGAATGACCTTGACACCATATTTGGTCGCCTGATCTTTATTTTCCCATACATCGATAAAAACGATGGCGGCTTTGCCCTCATACTGCTTTTCCATCTTCTCCATGATGGGCGCCATCATTTTACAAGGGACGCATTTTTTTGCGCCCAGGTCGATCATGGTAATCATGCCTTTGACCGGCAGTTGATTCAGATCCACATGGCTCTCTGCATGGCAGGTCAACCCGGGCAGCAAAATAAGCAGGAATAAAGCCAAAGGTATTTTCTTACACTTGCGTTTTATGTTTTCAATTCGTTTCATACAGCACGTTTTCCCTTTTTCATCATCGATATTATGCACTGATCCATGATTTGACTTCTGCTGGTTTGGGAATTTTACCCACACTCTTCACCTCACCGTCCACAACCACAGCCGGTGTCCCAAACACGCCGTAACCAGCAATTTCCATGATATCGGTGATCTTTTCCACCCTGGCGTCTGAGCCTATTTCCTGAACCACTTCTCTAACAATTTTTTCTGTCTGCTGACACTTGGGACATCCCGGCCCCAGCACTTTAATATCCATTACGCGCCCCCTTTTAAGGTCAATTCCAAGAATTAAAGCATATTGTATATTTTTTCGGCTGATCGGCTCTGGAGCAAGGCACTTCAACCTGAAGCCGTAGTGTACTACTGCGAAGGTTGAATAACGCAGCGCCAGTGTCGATCAGCCGAAAAAATGGCCGAAAATCAGGCCGCTGAGCGTAGCCATCACCACCACCAGACTTACAAAAACAATGGTCTTGCCTGTTCCAATCACGCTGCGAATAACCAGCATGTTGGGAAGACTCAATGCCGGGCCGGCCAGAAGCAGCGCCAGGGCCGGTCCCTTACCCATGCCGGCACCGATCAGACCTTGCAGAATGGGGACCTCAGTCAATGTGGCAAAATACATAAAGGCTCCCACCAGGGAAGCAAATAAATTGGCCCAGAGTGAATTTCCCCCCACCAGACCACTGACCCATTGAGAGGGAATCAAGCCCTCGGAACCTGGTCGCCCAAGTAGAAAACCAGCAGCCAGAACACCGGCCAGAAGCAGCGGTGCAATCTGTTTGGCAAAGTCCCATGACGAGACAAACCATGTTTCAGTTTCACCCCGTGTGGTAGTCAACAACATGACAAAAGCGATGATACCGGCAGAAAAAGCAATGAGGGGTTTATGGGGAACAGCCAAGGCCAGGATTAGAACTATCACAGCTGCAAGAACGACTTTGACCGTTTTCACCCCCATCCAGCGGATCATCATGACACCCAGGACAATTGCAAAAAGACCGGCAAGCCACCATTTCACAGCGTAAACAGTACTCCAGAAGCCACCCGCCACCTCGGGTCTACCCCAGGTAGCAAATATCAAAAACAGCACCATTGCGCCAAAAAAAAGCGCATTCTGCCAAAGAGGGCGCTCCACTTCCGGCTCCGGCAAGTGCATGGCGGCCTCGGCTTTGGCTTTTTCCTCTTTGCGATAAATCAGGTGCATGAACAACCCGATCACGATACTGAACACAATGGCCCCTACTGCACGTGCGAGACCAATCTCAGGCCCCAGTATACGAGCGGTCAATATAATGGCCAGCACATTGACAGCCGGGCCTGAGTATAAAAAAGCCACGGCAGGGCCCAGTCCGGCACCACGCTGCCATATACCTGCAAACAACGGTAGAACCGTACAGGAACAGACCGCTAACACCGAGCCGGAAACGCTGGCCACCCCATATGAGAGTACTTTGTTCGCACCGGCACCCAGATATTTCATCACCGATGCCTGGGAAACGAAAACGGCGATGGCGCCGGCAATAAAGAAAGCCGGAACCAAACAGAGCAGGACATGCTCCCGGGCATACCAGCGGGTTAAAGCCAGGGCCTCGTGGATTGAATTTGAAAACCGGGGGGTCTCAATAGGCAGGAAAAAAAAGAGCAGGAAAGCACCCCCTATCAGGGCTAAGGGCTTCCAGATGTCTTTCCAGTCAATAATACTGGGTTCAATATTCTGTTTCATAGATATTTCTATATCGCGATAAGATAATATTTGCTTGATGGTTAAAGTCGTATAACGGTTTTATTTCTTATTGAGAATTTCACACCGGTCAATCTGACTTAAGGTTTTCAGAAGATGTGAGATTTCAGGCTCGTCATTGAGCCAGTGGCGCAAATTACCCAGTAAATTTGCAGCAAAAGGGCTTTGAAGACCATCTGCCAGGAGATAATTCACCCACAGACCTTCCTTTTTAGACACTACCAGACCTGCCTCTTCTAATATCTTAAGGTGCTTGCTGGCTGTGGACTGCGCAGTTCCCAATGCCGTCTGAATTTCACATACACACATGACCCGTGTTCCCAGCATCTTGATAATTTTGACCCGTGTCGGGTCAGATGCCGCCTTCATGACCTTCAGAAATTCTTTCATTTTCTTTCTCCATATCGTGTTTTTGGAATATAGTGCGCAGGAAACGGCTTGTCAAGAAATGAATTAAATAAGGATTCCAGGGGCCAAGGATTCGAGTGAGATGCTTAAAATTATAAAGAGCTAAACATGTGGCATAAATCGTATAGCGCCAAATTGTTTTAATGCTGGAGAACGAATGAACATCGAACATCGAACGTCCAACATCGAATTTTGAATTTGAAAAGATGAAGAAACAGAAAAAAATCGGTATTGGGGTTTATTCCGGAGTAGGAAGTGTTAGGGAAACAATGGTCCCTTTTCCGGGTGTGCTGCGAACATTTATGTTGCCGCCATGGGCTTCGATGATGGTTTTACACAGGCTGAGCCCCAAACCATAGCCGCCGGTATCCCTGGATCGGGATTTGTCTGCCCGGTAAAACGGCTCCCAGATATATGTCAAGTCTTCGGGCTCAATACCGACGCCGTTATCCTCGATTTCGATGACAACCCACCCACCCTTAGCCTCGGCGGATATTCGAACGGCTTCACTGTCTTCCCGGGAATATTTGATGGCATTATCCAGCACATTCTTTAAGACAATCTTGATCTGCTCGGGGTCTACCAGACAGGGGAATGAAGCTGTTGTATCTCCAAAAGTGACACCGGGTGGCTGTTGTTGATAGATAGCCATGACCCCAACGATGAGTTCTGTGATATCACTTTCCTGGAGATTGAGACGGCTGTGGTCGTGGTGCACGCGGGCGGTTTCCAGAATATGGGTAATCATCTCCTCCATTTCCCCGATGTCAGATTGAATCAAACTTCTGGTTTGCTCCTCTTTTAAAAATTCAAGCGCAACCTTCATGCGCGTCAAAGGAGAACGCAGTTCGTGGCTGACGTCCCGCAGCAGTTGCTCTTTGGCTGTGAGCATCTCATGCAGGCGTTGGGTCATACCATTGAAGGCCTGTGACAATTGGCCAAGCTCATCCGATTTTGTAACAGGTACCCTATGTTTCAAATTTCCACGACTGACCTCTTTTACACCTGCATCCAGCAACTTGATCGGCCGCAAAATCTTCCGGATCAACATATAAGCACCCAACAGTATCAAGGTGATGGAGATAACGATGACACCGTGAATTCTTCTCAAACCCGGATTTTTTTCATATTCGCCTGAAAGTTCAAAAAGGAAATCACCCCTGTCATGCCGGTATTCCACATAGAACCGACCGTGGGACATGCCTCCCCGAATCTTCGGCTGGTCATGCCAGGATCGAAAATGGATCCTTTGGCGATCGATAGAATTGGGAGATGTGGACCAGGAAGCGCCTGGGCCTTGAAAATAAATTTGAAGCGATGCCTGGCGTGCCAGAACAATAGCACGCTCGTAACTGGGCGGCGTCCCCAGATCATCGATAATGTAATTTAAATAGTGATGGATCTTGCTGTGAAATGGCCGGCCGGCCATGGCCCGGTACGCCCAGAAGAAACCCCACAGGGCGACATTGATACTGATACCGGCAATGAAAATAATCACCACCATTTTGGTGAAAACGGAATTGAATATTTTTTTTAACCGGGGAAAGGGCATGATGGTGTTTTGTGTTTGGTGTTTTGTGTTTGGTGTTTGGTATTAGGCGTCTGGTTTGCCACCAATAAATATGTAACCAGCACCCCATATGGTTTTTATGAAATCGGGTTCTTTGGGATCATCCTTCAGTTTTTGGCGCAGACGGCTCATGGTAATATCTACCGAACGGTTGAATGCTTCTGAATCCATCCCTCGCAGTTCCTGCAATATCTGATCCCGGTCAAGCACTTTACCGGCGTTTTTCACCAGCAGTGCCAGGGCCGTAAACTCGTTGGTGGTTAAATCGAGTATTTCATTGCCCAGTCGGGCACTGCGCTTGGCAAAATCGATCTCGAGATGACCGAAGGTTTGCGGTCGGTTTTCGTCCATGCCGTTTGCCCTGCGTATCACCGAATGAATGCGAGCTACCAGCTCCCGCGGCTCGAACGGTTTGGAAAGATAGTCATCGGCCCCCAGTTCAAGGCCAACAATCTTGTCGGTTGTTTCTCCCCTGGCGGTTAACATGATGATGGGCACCGCATGCGTTTCCCGAATGGTTTTGCACACCTGGAAGCCATCCATTTCGGGCAGCATGATGTCCAGAATGATCAGATCGGGCTGTTTCTTTTTCAATAATTTCAGACCCGTGGTCGGACGCGTAGCCGTTAGGACCTTGAAACCAAACTCTCCCAGGAACTTTTCCAGGAGTTGGTTCAGCTTTTTATCATCGTCAATAATGAGAATCGTCTGCTTCATTGTGTCGTGTTCCAAAAAATAATCTCAATAAGATTTTTACGATGGATCCATACGGGTAAACCCGTGGTATTCTGCGAAAATGGTTAAAAAGATGCTGCTGTTTGACAAAACAGCCAGCAGTTCTGCAAACAGCATGCATCTTTCCAGGCTAAATACTTAGTTAAATAGACGGCTTAGTCTGTCCAATCCCGATGGTGTCGCTTCTCGAATTTCTCAAGTTTGTTTACCAGCTTGGTACGTTGCTCAGGTGACAGGGTCGCATGAAAATCCGCAACCCGGTCCACAGCCAAATCGATCACTTCATCCATCCCGGCCCGGTGTTCGGCCACAAGCGCCTTGACACGCTGCTTGTCGATGGACTCACCGGCCAGTTGGGTCTTGATCTCATCATGCATCTGTTTCTTTTCCGAATGCATGCTCTTGACCTTGGCCATGATTTCGTCCTTGTAGGAACTTGCCATGGCCTGCTGATCCTCATTTAGATCCAGGGCCTCGGCCATGTAGTCCAGCATAAAGGCAGCACCCCTGCCGTGGCCCCTGTGATTGCATCCCACAAATAATACAGACCCCAATCCCATAATAGCAATCAATGATATTATTGTCAGTGTTCTTATCATAATTTCCCCCTTTTTGTCATCCCTGGTTCTTGTTTGATGTATACCACGGCACAACATATTCTATTGTGCGCTTCGTTAAGGGGAATATAGCCATCTTTTGGGATAAATGCTTTTCTGTGTCGTAACAGTTTGTAACAAGATGTAACAGGATCAACGGCAAGATGATCAGGTCGGTAGGGTTTTGCAGATGTGGCGGCAAAAGAAAGCAATCACCAAAACACGAATTCTTTTTATCGTGTTTTCGTACTTTCGTGATTTCGTGACAAATGATCTTTGGCTTTTCTCCCGGCTATTTGGGTGAAAAACTTTATCCGCCTTCGCAGAAAACCACGGGCATGCCCGTGGATGAATGCAAAAAGAATAAGTTAATTGCTACGGCGCGATGTCACCCCAAG
>RCNC010000750.1_pt1 | contig 25376 bp, 23 predicted proteins | sample 2041301 | NCBI WGS metagenome assembly RCNC01 (sample SAMN09708231, study PRJNA481090) | Marine sediment metagenome, whole genome shotgun sequencing project. | biome: marine sediment; feature: ocean; material: sediment; isolation source: Sewage treatment plant 13A marine sediment (STP13A) ... | reverse complement strand
CCGGCCACCACGATGGGAAGGCAATGACCGATTGCAAAAAGCAGAATAAAAAGTATTCCTGTTGCAACTTTTTGCTGAACGGCAATGATGGCTAAAATCGGCGCTATAAACCCGAATGTACATGAACCGGAAAGCACGCCGTAGGCCAAACCCAGCATAAAAGCGCCGAATACCCCCTTGAAATTCAAACGGTAGAGCAAGCTGCCCGACACGGAGCATTTTTCAACGCCAAACATGCCTAAGGCCACCCAGACCAGGACCAATCCTACAAGAATCTGCCAGTAATTGCCGACATCTCCCAGCATGCGGCCCAGAAGGGCACAAATGATACCGATGAGAGCGATAGTAATAAACAGCCCGGTGGTAAAGACCGCCGAGTAAATTCCTGCCTGTTTAGGATTAACAGCCTGCTTCTGCCCACCCACATAAGCGATAATTAATGGAATCGATGCCAGGTGGCACGGGCTGAAAACCACGCTGATCATACCCCACACAAAGCAACCCAGCGCGGCAATCGCCGTGCCTCCGGCCATCCATTCATTAATGGTCAGGAAAATCGTTTCCAGCATAAATATCTCCTATCAGTGCAACCTTTACGAGACTTTTGCGGATAAGCGTCGACTTCGAAACAGCTCTTTTCGAAGGTCTCTTTATGTGTACAGGTTCATTTCCCGTCAATTTTTTTTGCTCAAAACAACTCCCATTTTCTTCAATTGCTTCACTATTGCTTTTTCGCTCATAAACCCAACATGACGATAAACCTCTTTAGCTTGTTTATCAAAAAAGATTTGCGTTGGAATGGCACGAATCCGAAATCGTTTTGCCTGCCCGCGATGTTTCCAAACATCGATAAAAACGATGGCAGCCTTACCTTCATAGACCTTTTCCAGCTTGTCTATGATGGGAGCCATCATCTTACAGGGTATGCAGGATTTAGCGCCAAGATCGATCAGGGTAACCATACCCTTTGAGGGAATTTTCTCAAAGTTGGATGGAGGCTCACTTCCAGCTACCGTTCCGGTAATAAATAGCAGGAAAAAACAACTCAAAAGCAAACCCCATACTGATTTATAATTCATGCGTACCTGCTCCTTATTTGATCAAATTTTGCATTATCAGCAATTTAAAAAGGTTATTCTCCAATCCAGGTCTTGATTTCTTCTTTTTTCGGAATCTTGCCAACGCTTTTCACTTCGCCTTCAACCACGACCGCCGGGGTACCGAAAACACCATATCCGGCTATTTTCATAAGATCGGTAACCTTTTCAATCTTTGCATCTACGCTTGACTCGGCAACCACTTCCCTGACAAGCCGTTCCGTCTCCTGACACTTGGGACATCCGGGTCCCAATACTTTAATATCCATATCTGACACTCCTTTTTATAATTTTCCCTGGGCTTCATTTAACCATTCAATGAGTTTATTCTTTGGAGGCACGCTTCCCACGGATTTGACTTTTTGGTTTATGATCAAAGCCGGCATCCCCATAACACCGTACTTTCCTATCTCTTTAAGGTCCCGAACATGTTCTATGTCGGCTATAAGCTCTAACTCGGCCATGACATGCATAAGTTCCTGCTCCAGCTTGTCGCACTGAGTACATCCCTGCCCCAGGACTTTGACTTCAAGCCCTTCAAAAACTTCTTTTTCATAAGGTCTGCCGATAAATTTATTAAATTCCCGTAAAAAAGCTTTTCCGTATTCTTCCCTGATATTACCAGGGATGTAATTTCCCCTGGAAAGCCGTTTGAGAAGCTCAGCCTGAATTTCGGATTCAGGCTTTCCGGAAAAATCATCAGCTACCTCTTTTATCATACTATCAATACCGACAATGCCAATCGTGTGTTTCCCGACCTTGATTTGCCTTACATCTCTTTGCGACATCGTTTAAGCCTTCATCATACTGCAATCACGCCGTATAACATCCCGGCGATAGTGGATAAAATTATTATAATTGAGCAAAAAACCGCCGTCTTTTTAATACCCATGACACTGCCGATCACCAGCATGTTGGGAAGCGACAGCGCCGGGCCGGCCAGCAGAAGTGCCAGGGCAGGTCCCTTGCCCATACCTGCACCAAGAAGTCCCTGGAGGATGGGAACCTCGGTAAGTGTGGCAAAATACATCAAAGCCCCGGCAACCGAAGCAAACAAATTTGCCCAAAGGGAATTTCCTCCTAACAGTGTTTGAACAAAGTGTTCGGGAATCAGTGCAGGATGACCTGGACGGCCCAACATAAAACCGGCTACAAGAACTCCTCCAAGGAGGAGAGGAAAAATCTGTTTCATAAAACCCCAGGTCGATTCCACCCAGGTTTTGCACTCATCCCTGGTAAACCAGGACTTTAACATAAACCCCAGTAGAATGAGCAAAGCTATGGTTATATACCATTTGGCCGAAAATATTGCAGGCCACAGGCCTGTTGAGCCTTCGGCGGGCCGCGCAAAGGCGGCAAAAATCAGGATCAACACCATGGTGAGGATATATAATGCATCCTGCAATAGAGTTCGTCCCTTGCCTTCCTCGTCCGGCAAATAGATCTGTCCCTGCGTTCGCGCTGCATCGTCCTTTCGAAAAATCAAAGCCATGAGCAAACCGGTGACAACGGCAAAAACCACTGCGCCAATAGCACGTGCCAGACCGAGCTGCCAGCCCAGTATTTTTGCCGTAAGGGTAATTGCCAGTACATTAATGGCCGGACCGGAATAAAGAAAGGCCGTAGCAGGACCGATTCCAGCACCCCTTGAATAGATACCCGCAAACAGCGGTAAAACCGTACAAGAACAAACCGCCAGAACCGTCCCTGAAATGGAGGCAACAGAGTAAGACAGGATTTTTTTTGCCTGAGAACCGAAATATTTAAGAACCGAAGCCTGGGAAACAAATACCGATATGGCACCTGCAATGAAAAAAGCCGGTATCAGGCAGGTTAAAACATGCTCTCTTGCATATTCCTGAAGCATCATAAATGCTTCAAAGCCGGATTGGCGAACGATGGGATGGCTCCATGGGATGTAATAACAAGCCAGAAAAATTAAAATAATCCATAGTAATTTTGTCCGTTCTTTCATTTGATATTCCTTTTAATTAAAAATTAATCATGTTTCTATATTTATACATAATTATATGGTTATATAGTTAAGAAAAAAATTACTGCCTGCAGAGCTCTTCCCTGTTCAAAAAAGGTATCCTCCCCACAAATTTGGAAATTTCCGGATCATCCTCCAGCCAGTACTTGAGATTTCCCAACATACTTGCTACATAGGGACTGCTTGCTCCATCTTTAAGATAATAATTGACCCACAGGCCGTCTTTATGATAACTAACCAGACTCGCCTCTTCCAAAATTTTCAGATGCTTGGATGCGTTAGGCTGAGATATTTCCAGGGCAGACTGCAGCTCACAGACACACATTGTCTTATGCTGCAGCATCTTTACGATTTTGACCCGGTTCGGGTCGGAAAGTGCCTTCATGACCTTTATAAACGATTTCATTGAAACCCCCTCTATATTCTTTTTTAGTAATATAGTAATTTCTTTTTAGCATGTCAAGGGAAAAAACCTAAAAATTTAGGAGATGTGTAATGCCTGATATAAAAAATGTAAACAAAGACTCAAAGTCTGCCTTTCCAACCTTTATATTTAACCGCCTTGAATTTTCCGGATCACTCGGGGATCTTGGAACTTTACTCCCTATTGCCATTGCCATGATTGTTTTAAACGGCCTAAACGTAACCAATGTTATGGTAACCGTTGGCCTGTTTTATGTAATCGCAGGCATCTACTTCAAAGTGCCTGTTCCTGTACAGCCCATGAAGGTGATAGGGGCCTACGCCATTGCAGTAGGTCTTACTCCCACTCAAATAATATCTGCGAGTCTGTGGATGGGGATCTGTGTTCTTTTCATGGGTACAACGGGCTTGATTCATATAATAGGCAAATACACTCCTAAAAGCACAATTCGAGGTGTGCAACTTGGTGTCGGAATAATATTGATGACAAAAGGCCTGGCCTTTATGATAAAGCCTGATCCAAACCTTGCCATCCAGTATTTAGGACCGGTTAACATTGGGATTATTCTGGGTATTATCGGTATGGCGCTTACCTTTCTGCTTCTTGAAAACAAAAAGATTCCGGCAGCAGTTATAGTGATATCCGCAGGTATCCTGATAGGCCTGTTTATCGGCAAACCAGTTGAGTTCAGTAAGCTAAAAATAGGTTTTAACGTGCCCATGCCATTCCCTTACGGCATGCCGGCCTGGAGTGATCTGATGTGGGTTATTCCGGCTCTTGTTTTGCCGCAGCTCCCCATGACCATTGGAAACGCTATTTTGTCCAATACGGATCTTATGCATGAGTATTTCGGCAAGCGAGCTCACAGAGCTACCTACCGCTCAATAGCTAACAGTCAAGGTATTGCCGACATCGTAAGTTTTATCTGGGGTGGGATTCCCATGTGTCACGGTGCAGGCGGCCTTGCAGCTAACTATAGATTTGGCGCCCGTACAGCCGGCGCCAATGTAATGATCGGAAGCATTTTTGTCCTGCTGGGAATTCTATTCGGCCAAAACGCAATTATTATACTCAACCTTCTTCCCATGTCCATACTGGGTGTTCTTCTGGTTTTTGCAGGCGCTCAACTGGCCCTTATGATAAGGGATTTGACGGAAAGAAAAGACCTCTTTGTAGCACTTGTCATGCTGGGTATCACTTTGACTGTAAATCTGGCCGCAGCATTTATCTGCGGCATTTTTATTGCCTTTGCGTTGAAGAGTGAAAAGATTAATGTGTAAGGTAACAGGTGAATAGGCTGAAGACTGTTAGGGAAAAGCGCATTTTAAAAGCCATGTTTGATGCAATAATTACATTCCGCCAAAGTACCGCAATTGCGCTCTTCTGATCCCTTTAGCCTTCAGCCTGACTACGTAAGTAGTTAAAATTGTTTTGCATGCGGGACTTTGAGCTATGAGCTATCAGCTATTCCTTGCTTTCGTGATTGGTTTCAATTAGTTGTTTCTTTTTCTCTTTGCCCTCTTCGATCATTTTTTTCAATTCATCATGCTTAACAGGATCAAACGTGTCAAGCACCTGGGAATGAATTTTCCACCAATAGAGGCATATTTTAGCATCAGTGTAGTTTTTGTCCATCATGCATTTTTCAATGCACTTCAGGTTACTGTTGACTGATTTTTCATATATCTGTTTTTTAAATTCGTCAAACTTGTTCTGGTCGAACGTTCCTGCATCTTTTGCATTACTGCGCCATATATTAAGGGCACCGCGCGCGCTGAAGAATCCGTCTCTTTTAATAACAACTTTAAGTCGCCATAGGCTGATATTGGCAGTTCTTCTTAGCAATTTTTGTCGGGCCTTATCGTTTTCAGGCTGTCCGGCTTCCCCATATGCTTTTACCGGCAATACCAATGCTATTGCCAGAATAAATATTGCACTTATATTCGTAATTTTTGTAAAGGCAATCATCTTTACCTGCGAATTTTCCTAATTTAAAAAATCGTATTAATTCAAGCCAAAATTTGTATGATTTTTCTTGATGTATATTCTCCCACATCTGCCAGTGCGTCCAATGGTAAAAAGTTGTAAGCGTTATTTGAAAAAAGACAGGTAGCCGAAGCGGAAAAATCTTCGTCAGTACGATAGAATATATAACAAAGAGTTATTTTTGGTAAAGGGCACAGGAAAAATGAAAAATCGCCTCCTGCTATTTCATAAGCATCTTTGCCCTGCATATATTCCATAATACTGCTTTGTTCCTCTTCAATCTTTTCCACATAAGGAACAAGATTTTTTTCAGTATATGAAGCAAACGCCCCGATATAAGGCATACTTCCGGGAAAATCTTTAAATGCCTTAAGCGGCTGCAATACAGACGGCTCTGGACCGACATTGAGAACATAAAGGGAAATCAATACTCCCGGCACACCTGTTTCTTTCCTGCCGCCAAGGTTGATACCCTCCGGTCGAATCCGGCACTCTTCGCCAAAAGCTTCAAAAATAAAGGAGTCTCCCTTCCGGTTTGCGGGCAATATCAAACCCAGGTCTTTGGGTAGCTTTTTATAAAGCCTGTCGAGATTGTTATGAATAAGTTTTTCGTAATTGCCTGTCATAGACGTATGAAATATAGTACAGATGGACTTATGTCAAGCATGACGGCTTAGAGTTCGCGCTAAAACTGTGAACTTATTTTCTGAGTCTACGCTTACCTGTGCGAAGCCTTAATATACAGGAATGTAATGAAGATGGATGACGAAATTAATGGTTATGGAAAAGAAACAGGCTACAACAGGTGTTAAAAGCCATGCTAAAAGGATGTTGCGCAGGGTCTGTCTGCTGACCGTATTAACGCCTTTGACAAGGCCGATGCCAAGAACTCCGCCGATTACAGCCTGGGACGTTGAGACAGGCACGCCCACAAGTGTATAGAAATGTACTGTTAATGCTAAAGAAAGAACAACAATCAAAGCTGAAAAGGGATCGAGCCTGACGAGCTTTTTCCCCACTGTTTCCATTACCGGTTTACTGTATGTTAAGATACCCAGAGCAATACTCAGCCCACCGATCAGTGCAGCATAAAATACGCTGACCAATCCGGCACCGACAAACACGGCCGTCACATTCGCCACATTATTTGCCCCAAGAGCATAAGCACCGTATGACCCTGCAATAATCATTAGAATGCGAATCAGAGCGTCGGACTGAAAAAGGGTAAGTTCGGCTCTGTTATAGAGCCTCCCAAGTCCATAATAAAGTAAAACAGAAACGATTGCTGCTCCTATGGGGGTTCCGACCCAGCAGGCCACAACTTTGCCAAGCCCGGCCAGATTGAGCTGATTGTTTAGGATTCCGATTCCAAGAATTGATCCGACCACCGACTGTGACGTGGAAACAGGGAGGCCCAGAAATGTCATTATAGTCACAGTAATCGCTGCAGCAACTGATGAAACAACAGCTTGCTTAAGGCTTATACTGGTAAGCCCCTTAAGTGTTTCAATGCCCGCCTGACCGGAAAGAATTGCACCGATTATTACAAAGGCGGACGCAAGAAGAGCAGCAGTCCAGAATTTGATCATTTTTGAAGAAACAGCGGTTCCGAACACATTGGAAGCATCGTTGGATCCTAAAGACCAGCCTAAAAAGACAGCCCCCAGAAGAGAGAACATTATACCAGCCTCTTCATACTGATGATGTTAATCCGCCTGGATACTTGTTCGGCCTCATCGGAAATATCACCGATTTCTACAATAAGATCTTTGATCTGGAGTTTTTGAAGAGGCTCCATATCAGATTCGAAGATTTTTGTTATAATCCGCCTTTCGATATGATCGCAGTGGCTTTCGTTAATGTCGATTGTACTGAGCAAAGCCCTGATGCCCTCTGTTTTATTAAAGAGAGCCGTAGCCTGTCTGACTAAAAGATCACAACATTCCAGACTTATCCTGACAAGATCCCGGATATCCTTGACAAGAAATTCCGGGACGGTAAGCCGCTGTGTTTGAATCATGTAAAGAATCCGTTCAAAAAGATCAGGAATCTCATCCATTGCTCCAAGGAGCCCCAAAATGTCGCCACGGGAATCAGGGATCAGGGCTTTACCGTACATGAGATTGTTGATTTCATCATTAATATCGTCAGCTTTTGATTCGAACTTGTGTGTCTGCTTGATAAAAAAATCAAAGTTTTCGCAAACGGACCCGTTAAGAAAGCAGGCATGCAGGCCTTTCAAGAAGCTGTCCTGGCACAGTTTTACTGTATCCATGTATTCAAAAATCAATTTTTGGATACGTTGTTCTTTTTTAAAAAGAAAATTGAACATAATATCTGTAATCCGGTAACATTTTAAATTTATAAAAACCGTTTCTCATCAATTATCATCCAAGATTCAGACAGTATAATAAATCCGCTTAAATATATATAATGGATATCATTGGCATGTCAAGTGGCTATTAACATGATTTTACATGGAAGAGACGAAACTATTTCAAAAAAAAATCCCGCGGCACACGGTACACGCGGGATTTTAAAAATAGAGCCATTTTACAGTTATTTTTTGTCGTCTTTTACCTCTTCGAAATCAGCATCTACAACATCATCATCGGGAGCGGAACCTGCCGACTGGTCAGTGTTTGCCTGGTCAGCATCAGGCTGGGGCCCGGCTTCCTGTGATGCTTTTTTATACATGGCTTCAGCAAGTTTGTGAGAGACCTGGGTCAACTCTTCACTCAGCCGTTTGATCTCGGCAGCATCTTCTCCCTCCATGGCTTTTTTCAAAGGGGCGATTGCATCTTCAACCTTGCTCTTTGTCTCTCCGTCAACCTTGTCACCCAAATCCTTAACTGACTTTTCCGTGGAATAAATAAGGGCGTCCGCCGTGTTACGGGCATCCACCAGCTCCCTTTTCTTTTTGTCATCTTCTGCATGAAGCTCTGCATCTTTGACCAGGTTGCTTATTTCTTCCTTTGACAATCCCGAAGAAGCAGTAATCTGGATGGACTGCTCTTTTCCGGTTGCCTGGTCCTTTGCAGAAACGTTCACGATACCGTTGGCATCAATGTCAAAGGTAACTTCGATCTGTGGCACGCCCCTTGGAGCAGGGGGTATTCCGACAAGCTCAAAACGACCAAGTGTTTTATTTCCGCCAGCCATTTCCCTTTCTCCCTGCAATACATGGATGGATACTGCCGGCTGGCTGTCTGCTGCGGTTGAAAAAGTCTGACTCTTTTTGGTCGGTATTGTTGTATTCTTTTCAATGAGCCTGGTCATTACGCCGCCTAAGGTTTCAATGCCAAGTGAAAGAGGTGTGACATCTAAAAGAAGAACATCCTTGACGTCACCTTTTAAAACACCGCCCTGGATGGCAGCACCAAGTGCAACCACCTCATCCGGGTTAACACTTTTGTTGGGTTCTTTACCGAAAATCTTCTTTACCCGTTCCTGAACCGCAGGCATTCGTGTCATACCGCCGACAAGAATAACTTCGTTAATATCATTTGGCCCAAGACCGGCATCCTTGAGGGCTGTCCGACAGGGTTTTTCAAGATTATCTAAAAGGTCATCAATAAGAGATTCAAGCTTGGCCCGTGTAATTTTAATATTCATATGTTTGGGTCCGCTGGCGTCGGCTGTAATAAACGGCAGGTTAACATCCGTTTCCACGGAAGTGGACAGTTCCATCTTTGCTTTTTCAGCAGCCTCTTTTAACCTCTGCAATGCCATCTTGTCGTTTCTTATATCGATTCCCTGGTCCTTTTTAAATTCGTCTGCAAGATAATCGATGAGACGAAGGTCAAAATCTTCACCACCAAGATGAGTATCCCCATTTGTTGCCTTAACTTCAAAAACACCTTCGCCTATTTCGAGTACGGATATATCAAAGGTGCCACCACCAAGATCGAATACAGCGATTTTTTCCTCCTTTTTTTTGTCCAGGCCATATGCAAGGGCTGCAGCGGTCGGTTCGTTTATAATCCTTAAAACATTAAGGCCTGCGATCTTTCCTGCATCTTTGGTTGCCTGACGCTGGCTGTCATTAAAATATGCAGGCGTCGTAATAACGGCATCTGTGACTTTTTCTCCCAGATATTCCTCGGCCGTTTTTTTGATATTGGCCAGAATAAAAGATGATATTTCCGCAGGACTGTTTTGCTTGCCCCGAAGGTTAATACGGATATCACCATTGCTTGCCTGTTCAAGCTTGTAAGGGAGTATCTTAATATCGCTTTGAACCTCAGGTGATGCATACTTTCTGCCGATAAGCCTTTTTACACCAAAAACCGTATTTTCCGGGTTGGTAATAGCCTGTCGTTTTGCAATTTGTCCTACCAGTCGCTCACCACTTTCGGATACAGCAACGATAGAAGGTGTTGTTCGTCCCCCTTCGGGGTTTGTGATAATTTTCGATTCGCTTCCCTCCATAACCGCCACACATGAGTTTGTGGTGCCGAGGTCTATTCCTATTATTTTACTCATCTGACTTCCTCCTCAATTTATGTATATTTTTTTTATTTTTTATTATCTTCTGTTTTTACCTTTGATGCGGCAACCACAACCATGGAAGGTCGTAGCAGTCTTTCGTGAATCATATACCCTTTCTGCAATTCGGTTATAACTGTATTTTCAGGATAATCATCTGTCTCTTCCTGCATCATGGCCTGATGAAAAGTCGGGTCAAAGGGCTGCCCTATAGATTCGATGGGCTTTACATTAAATTTTTCAAAGACTTTCAGTATCTCCTTAAGTGTCAGGTTCACTCCGTCAGCCATGCATTTATCAATGCTGCTGTTTCCGTTTGAAGAATTTAAAGCCCTTTCAAGGTTATCGACTACTGCGAGCATCTCCTTTATCAGGGACTGATTTGAATACTTTCTGAAATCGTCCATTTCACGGGCAGAGCGTTTTTTGTAGTTTTCAAATTCAGCGGAAACTCTCAAAAAGCGATCATGCGTCTCTTTCGCCTCCTGCTTTGCAGTTTCAAGTTCTGCCTGGATTCCTTTTAACGGATCCCCGGCAGCATCTTTTATCTCTTCCCCTGAATTGTTTTTTTCTACAACTCTGTCCTTGTCAGTTGTCTCTTCAGATTCCGTTTCAATTTTTATCTTTCTTTTAGCGGCCATAAACCGATATATTCTCCTGATATTTTAAACAATTTTTATATTGTTAAAGCCAAGCCAATGTTGATAAAAAATAATACTATATAAGGCAATGTCAAGGTGGCGAGACCTTTGAAAAATGGTAGTTTTTGTTCGAGTTCAAGGAAGGCGAAAATTTCAACCACAGGAATATGTGAAATATTTCGAGGATTGAAATTTGAGCCTGACGAAGAAATCGGACATAAAGTGCTGTTTTGCAAAGGTTTCGTGGCAATTGAGGCAGGCAAAACTGCAGGATTGGTTGTGCACCCTCCTTCGAATTTCCTTATGGAAAATACAAACCATAAATATAACCGGGACCAATCCACGACACAGACTGCATCACTTATCGCTGCTTCCTTCCGGACCTGACGAGGTTCGTGACCGTCTGTTGCGTGGAGGCCGGTCAAATGGATTGCAAAATTACATTATAAAACCCTAAAGAGGGAATTCAGCCCCGCATAAAGCGGATTTCGGGAAAAGGGCACCGCTAACTCCCCGCCTAGCACAACCATTCATGTAACATAAACAATATTTTCTATTTTTCAAGAGAAAAAGAAATATTATGCCATTAATATTTAAAATTTTTCAATAAAATGCTGATATTATATTTGTACACCCCTTTAAAGAAAAAATCTAATGGCCTTTATTAAGGAACACACGTTAGAGAAAAATTCCCGGCATGAGTGCATTGAAAATTTTAAGGCTATCTGGAATTCCATTAAGGCAGGAATAATGATTATCGGTGCAAGGATTAATTTACAATTACACAGATTAAAATTGTGGCGGATTATATCGAGGGAAATAAATCCCGCTTGAAATATTATCAAAAACTGGATGGAAGCGGCTATTCTTATGGAATAACCAGTATAGAGAAAACAGCATAAATAGTAGGGTTTATTAATTGCGATGAAGCACTTACAAATGATGACAGACCATACAGAAACGCAATGAGTCCATTCAAAACCCTAAAGCTGATTAAACAAGATGTTGAATCAGACAAGTTCAGCAGAAATCTTTTTGAAACGTTTGCCCACAGTCTTTTATAGCATTAGTTTTTTAAAATAGTAATTGAATTTTAGCAGGTGGAAACCTTGGCAAAACGGTACTTTTCGAAGTCTGCGCTTATCTAACCGGTTTTTTTAGCTGCTGTTTTCTAAAAAAATCCTTTTTCCCTTTAAAATTCGCTTAACGCTTAGCTTGCAAAGTACCTTCATCTATAACGATAACCAGGCATTCGCTCTCTTGTTTTCCGGTGTTTTGCCCTCTATGTGGAGTGGATGGGTCAAAATGAATGGCATCACCTGCTTTGAGCCTGATCTTTTCCTTGCCATATACAAGTTCCATTTCTCCTTTTAATACCAAAAGAAATTCTTCTCCAGGATGGTCGAAGAGTTTGGTCGGTTCTTTTTCTATTACAGGATATCTGACTATAAAGGGTTCAATCAAATGCCTGGACTTAAGGCTTGTGAGGGAATGGTAGGTAAATCCGGTCTTGGTGCCCCTTCTTATAACATGTTTTCGTTCATTTTTATAGGTTACGGCATATCCTTCATGATCAACTTCATCTTCTTCGAAAAATATACCGATAGGGACTTCCAGACCACGGGCGATCTTGGACAGTGTGGCGATGGGAGGAGAAACCTGGCTATTTTCTATTCGAGAGAGCAAGCCCTTGGAGAACCCCGTTGCATTGCCTAACTGTGCCAATGTTAATCCCTTGTTTTTCCTGATTTCGTGAATTTTATCTGCTATTTTTTTTTCAAGCATAATTAACCTCTTTAAACATTTTCTCTTTTATTAAACTTTTTCATTCCATTGTCAAGGGCAATTTATTAAATTTGCACGGTATATGTTGTCATAAATTTGACTTTTTACGAGTTCATCAATATTAATATTGACTAAAAGTTTATGAATTCGTAAGAAATCAAATTCATTAAAGCTTAATTCACAATCAGGACAAACATGAACTAAAAAAATAGCTTGTTTCGTGTTTTCGCCCTTTCGTGCTTTCGTGCTTTCGTGATAAAAAATATAATCAGACCAAAAAAATGATACAACTAATTAAAGGTTTTAAAGATATTCTTCCAGGCGAGGTTGAAATCCGGCAGCAGATTGAAAAGGTTGCCCGATCTCTTTTTGAGGATTTCGGTTTTAAAGAGATCCGTATTCCGATCTTAGAACGCACCGAGCTTTTTGCAAGAAGTATTGGTGAAGATACCGATATTGTTGAAAAGGAAATGTACACCTTTCCCGATCGCAAAGGAGAACTAATAACTCTCCGGCCGGAAGCCACAGCTTCTGTTGTGCGATCTTATATTCAACACAAACTATATGCAAAAGACCCTGTTCAGAAATTTTATACAATCGGACCCATGTTTCGCAGGGAAAAACCACAAAAAGGAAGATACAGGCAGTTTTACCAGATAAATACCGAGGTGTTCGGCGTCGGCTCGCCGTTGATTGATGCCCAGCTCATCATGATGCTGGTGACCCTTTGCGACAGGCTCTCGATAACGGACGTGACGCCTATTATCAACTCTCTCGGATGCAAGGACTGCCGTCCTGGTTTTAAAGCAGCGCTTTCCGATTTTCTTTCTACCGTGTCCGCAGATCTTTGTTCGGACTGTCAGAGGAGACAACACCGAAATGCCCTGAGAGTCCTTGACTGCAAGGTGCCGTCATGCCGCAAATTGCTGGTGGATGCGCCCTCTATCCTTGATTATCTTGGAACCGATTGCAGGCAACAGTTTGAACTCCTGAAAGAAACCCTTAAAAAGCTTAACGTACCCTATAAAGTTGATAAAAATCTCGTAAGAGGACTCGACTACTACACACGGGCTACTTTTGAAATTCAGACCGGTTCATTAGGCGCCCAAAGCGCTGTTGCCGGCGGAGGGCGTTACGATGGCCTGGTGAAAGCCCTTGGCGGCCCGGATATCCCTGCAACCGGTTTTGCTATCGGCTTTGACAGACTGGCTGAAATTTCCGGCTTAAATCGATCTGATTTTATCAGGAAACCGGATATTTTTATCGCAGCATTAGGGAAAGAAGCTCAAACCAAAGCCTTTAAATGGACCTGCAAGTTGGGCCTTCAGGGCGTGCAAACAGAAATGGATATGGAAAACCGAAGCTTAAAAAGCCAGATGAAACGGGCAGACAGGCTCGGAGCAAAATTCGTACTCATAGCGGGAGAAGATGAACTTGAGAAGAGAAAAGTTATTCTGAGGGACATGACAACCAAAGAACAGGTGTCGCTTCCCCTGAAAAATCTGGTAGAAAACGTTATTAAAAAAGTGTAACATTTTAGTATCTGTGAAATTTCCGTGAAAATGCGCCTGCCCTGTGAAATCCTGAAAGGTTATCCCTCAGGGGTGGTAAAAAGTAAAAAAGGAGTAATTTAATTGTCGGATACACTTGGAGAGATGAGAAGGACTCACACCTGCTGCGAATTAGAGGCTGATGATGTAGGCAAAGAAGTGGTACTCATGGGTTGGGTACAGCGCAGGAGGGATCACGGCGGAGTTATATTTATAGATCTGCGGGACAGGGAAGGTATTACACAGGTTGTATTTAATCCTGATGTAAATAAAAAGGTTCATGACAAAGCCCATGTTATTCGCAATGAATATGTACTGGGAGTGCTGGGAAAAGTTGACAACAGGCCGGAGGGGATGATCAACCCAAAACTTAAAACCGGTGAAATTGAGGTTCTCGTTACAGAGCTTAAAATCCTGAACTCTGCCCAAACCCCTCCTTTTTTAATCGAAGATAAGGTTGACGTGTCAGAAACGATCCGCCTTAAATACAGGCATCTTGACCTCCGCCGATCCAGGCTCCAGAATAATATTATTTTAAGACACAAGGCATCCGCCTCATTAAGAAATTACTTGAACAACTCAGGATTTCTTGAAATAGAAACGCCTGTCTTAACGCGAAGTACTCCGGAAGGAGCCAGGGATTATCTTGTACCAAGCAGAGTTAATCCAGGACAGTTTTATGCTCTGCCCCAGTCTCCCCAGATATTCAAGCAACTTCTGATGATATCCGGGTTTGACCGGTATTACCAGATCGTTCGATGCTTTAGAGACGAAGATCTGCGGGCGGACCGCCAGCCTGAATTTACTCAGATTGATATGGAAATGTCCTTTGTAGGCGAAGACGATATCATCGCGGTTTCCGAAGGAATGATGAAAGACCTCTTTAAGGACGTGTTGGATATAGATCTTAAACCACCCTTTTCACGGCTGACTTATGACGAGGCTGTTGGCCGCTATGGTCTGGACAAGCCTGATACCGGATTCGGTCTGGAACTAAAAGATATTTCGGACATAGTTAAAAACACCGGATTCAATCTTTTTTCCAGTGTTGTGAAAAAGGGTGGTATCGTCAAAGCCCTTAATGCAAAAGGATGCATCAATTTTTCCCGGAAAGAAATTGATGATTTTACTGAATTCGTTGCTGTTTACAGGGCGAAAGGACTTGCCTGGATAAAAGTCCGTGAGAATGAATGGCAGTCACCCATTGCAAAATTTTTTACAGATGATGAAAAATCCGCCCTTGCCAGGCGAATTGAAATGGAACCAGGCGATCTTGTATTTTTTGCAGCAGACCAGCCCAAAATCGCAAACGAAGCCCTAGGGCAACTGAGAAACCTGCTAGGCAGGAAACTTGGCCTGATAGACAAGAGTGTATTCAACTTCGTATGGATAACTGAATTTCCTTTGCTGGAATATGACGAAACCGGAAAAAGATTTCAGGCGCTGCATCACCCATTTACGGCACCCCTTGAAAAAGACTACAGTCTGCTGACTAACGATCCCCTTAAAGTAAAATCACGTGCTTACGATCTTGTTTTAAACGGCTCTGAAATCGGAGGCGGCAGTATACGTATTCATCAAAAAGATATTCAGGAGAAAGTTTTTAAGGCATTAGGTTTAAAGCGCGAAACCTATGAACAAAAATTCGACTTTCTTCTTTCTGCGCTGGAATCCGGCGCTCCACCCCATGGCGGCATCGCCTTTGGTTTCGACAGGCTGGTTATGCTCCTGTGCGGTCAGTCTTCTATTCGCGATGTTATAGCATTTCCAAAGACTCAGAAGGCTGCATGCCTTTTAACAAACGCGCCTTCAAAAGCCGACAAAGCCCAGTTGGAGGAACTATATCTAAAGGTAAGCAAACTTACCGAAAAATAAAGAGCACTCCGGTCTCAGACCTTTGCCTCTTATACAAAAAGCCCGGCTTTTCGACCGGGCTTTATTTTTTCAAGACCGTATGACCTTCGAAAAATGCCGTTTTTCAAAGGTCTCACCGTTAAAGCAATGATCTGGCGACATATAATGCAGAGCTGATTACCATTCCTGTTATAAAGGAAACATACGCCAGCCTGACAAAACGATATTTTTCCCGCGCCAGATATTGGCCCATAAGGTAGATTTCTTTTATTTGCGTTTTGTAGGCTTCTCCATGATCATTCATGATCTTCTCCATGGCATTCTCAAAATCATCATAATCCATTTGAGTAAAGGAGCCAAAAAATAACAGATTAAAGGATGGGTTTTCCGGATCTATTGTTTTACTCGTACCTTTTTTACCCAGTTTTTTAGGCATGGCTGCGTAAGCTGCCAGTAAAACAGTCAAAATGCAAAACCCAATCATGGTCAAAGCAGCCGGCTGTAACCTCGGATCGTCCAGGAAACGGATAGATAGCGGAATTAAAAGGGCAGCTACGGTTAACATCATATTGGCTTTCATATCGGCCATGGAACTTAACTGGACGTGATGGGCACGTGTTTGGCGAATCATCTGGTCCAGATGCACTGCCGGTTGTCGTATTTCCATCGAAATCATCCCTCCTTTCAATCAGTAATTCAAAAAGGTCGCTGAATTATCAGCCAAAGAATAGCAAACAGAAATATAAACGAAAGGTAATTGTATATCAATATAATAATGTGAATTTGCTATATGCATACGAGGCAGTTTCAAAATGTTTATTAATTTAGCCTATTGAAAAACGTGCCCAAATGAGCATTCACCAAAATGAGTATTCAGATAATCCGATTTTAAGTGGGTCGCTGTTTGAAGGTATTAGTAAGCGTTAAGAAAGAACTACAAACAAACACATTTTATATGTAAAGCAGAGAATATGTCAATTTAGCAAGGTTTTTATAAAAGGATTGCACCTGTTCTTTCTTTACGCTTACTTATGCCTGAGTTCGACACGTCTTAAAATCGGATTATCTGAATGCGGCTTTTCATAATGCTAAAATGTTACCAAAATGTTTAATTTTGCTTTTTGTATTTGTGAAAGTATCTACCCGTTCAACGGTCAGTGTATGTGCGCCAAGGTCTTCCTCGACTTTTCCGTGGAGTATGAAAGGACGATCTTTCCCCAGCATGGCACAAAAACGACTGTAAGCTTGTGGGAAAAAGGTGGTCTCAACCAGTCCTGTTTCATCTTCAAAAGTCAAAAACTCCATGGGATCGCCGCGTTTGGTATGCACAACTTTTCCCGTAATCAATAAACCTGCAATACAAACATGCCTGCCTGCAAAGCAAGGCAGGTCTATAGCTTTAATAATCCCCCTGCGCTTCAAAGCGCCTGCATACAGAACCATTGGATGCCTGTCACACAAAAAGCCGAGTACTTCAAATTCATGCCGCAGACGCGCGCGCTCTTTTTGTGGAGGGAATGACGGTTTAATAATGCCGCTATCCGTCAAACAGCTAAATAGATCTGGCACCCTGCTTCTTTTCGCTCCGGACTTTTGCCAAACGGCCAGTTCCCACAATAACACGGCCCGATCTTTCTTCCGGTAAAAAGAGTCAAAAGCACCGGCATGGATCAATGATCGTGATTCCCTGTCGTCAGGTCGCGCCCGCTCCAAAAAATCTGATATATCACGGTACGGTTTTCCTCGCCGTTTTTCAATGATACGTTCCTGCGTCCCGGCACTTAAATGCTTAATAGACAACAACCCAACACGCATTGAATTTTTTTTACCCTTCCAGCGTATATCACTTTTGTTCACGTCAGGGGGCAGCACCTTTATTCCCATGCGCCGTGCTTCCGACACATAAGCGAATGTACTGTAAAAACCTCCCTGGTTGCTGATAACTGCAGCCATAAATTCTGCAGGATAATGGGTTTTTAAAAAGGCTGCCTGGAAAGACACGCGGGCATAGCTGGCACTGTGGGGCTTACAGAAAGAGTAGCCGTCAAAACTCATCATCATGTTCCAGACAGCATCAATCTGTCTGTCGTTGACACCCCGTAAGCGTGCACCTTCAAAAAAACGCTGCCTGTAGTCACGCAACCTGCGAACTTTATCTTTTTTCGACATTATCTTTCGAAGGCCGTCCGCATCAGCATGTGAAAAACCTGCCATTGCTACGGCTACTTTTGAAACATCCTCCTGGTAAACCATAATCCCGAAAGTTTCATCGAGCACGTCCTCCAGCAAGGGATGGATTGGCTTCCACTTTCCGCCATGCAGCCTGCGGATATACTCACGGATAAATTCGTTGGCAGCCGGCCTGATAATGCTGCTATGTATAACCAGGTGCTCAAAATCGCCGACTTTTGCTTTTTTCTGAAGCAAACGCATGGCAGGGCTCTCGATATAAAAGCAGCCCATTGTATTTCCTGCGGCCACATTCTCCTGCGTAGCAGCGTCGTCTTCAGGTTCCCAGCTTTGCTCATCGAAGGAAATACCGCTTTCGGAAATATTTGCTATAGCGTCCCGGATAACGCCCAGACTGCGATTTCCTAAAAGATCGATCTTGACCAGCCCGGCATCTTCCGCAGCATCTTTTTCCCACTGGATAATAAAAACGCCCTTTGGAGCAATTTCAACAGGTACATAATCATCAATCGGATCAGGAGTAATAACAACCCCTCCCGGATGAACGGATAGATATCGCGGATTGCCGATAATTTTTTGGGCAATCCTGATAATCTGCGGCCACGGCTGTGGAAAATCAAGCTGCCTGAACTCAGGTAATTGCTTTAAACGCGTTAGCAGGTCGTTTTCTTCATAAGCCACCTGCCGTGACCAGGGCAGGCGTTTGGACACCTGGCCTATCTCATTGTCCGTAAGTCCGTAAACTTTGGCCACTTCGCGTATAGCCATGCGTGGCTGAAAGGTAACATGATTACATACCATGGCGGCATGGCCTTTATACTTGTTTAATACAAAAGCGAGTATGTCATCCCGCTCATCCCATGCGAAATCAATATCGATATCAGGCGGATCCAAACGACCAGGGTTAAGGAACCGTTCAAAATACAGCTTATGTTTGATTGGGCAAACATTAGTGATTCCCATGCAGTAAGCTACAAGCGATGCCGCCCCGCTTCCACGCCCGCATATACGCGGGCTGCGCGATACGATATCCTGAACCACCAGGAAGTACGATGAAAATTTCATCTTTTCAATAATGCCAAGTTCATGTTCAAGGCGGTTAACCACGGTCTCGGATAGATCATTTCCATATCGCCGTCTGGCCCCTTTATATGCGGCATTTCTTAAAAGTTCTCCGACGGGATGTTTTTTTTTATCATCCCACGGCGGAAGGACAAGTCCATCGGAAGGGCCTTTAAATGTAAGCCGCTCTGCAATCTTTTCAGTATCAGCTATAGCGTTGGGCCAGATATCAAAATTCCCGGCATACACGGATGCCGGGGCCAGCCATGCCGAGGAAGGTGCCGTCTCTTTTGCGATCAGCCTGGAAAGAGAAGTGTTTAAATCGATGGCCCTCAACATTCGGTGAATCTCGATATCATCCGGATTTAAAAAAAAACTTCCGGGAGTAGCGAGCACCGGTATGCCAAGATGTCTTGCTGTTTTCCTCAATCGAAAGCCGGCACTATCCGGTTTTCCCGGAACAGCCGCCGCAACCGTCACTCCGGCTTCATGCCAGTTCGAAAGAAGTTTTCGGCTTTGGGTAAGTACTACAAGTCCTTTAGAATGGTCAATGATGGCTGTTTTTAGATCAAACAAATCATCTGAATGACGGAGGGTAATCAGACGGCACAGGTTGCGATAGCCTTCATCGTTTTCAACAAGGCAGACAGCGCGTTGTTTTGATACGCAATCTGTCAGTTCTGCGCCGACGATGGGTGTAATCCCCATGCGCTTGCAAGCCTTTAAAAAAGGCCACAACCCGTAAAGATTATCCGTATCTGTAAGGGCCAGCCGATTATAACCAAGCTGTTTTGCAGCAGCGCAGATTTCCCCAGGAGAACTCGTGCCCCACATCAATGAATAATATGAACGGATGGTTAAAGGAATCATACTCATAATCGTTAAGTTGGTTTTGCACCGGATGAGCTGCAAAATGTTTACTTAAAAAAACAAACATCGAACATCCAACGTTCAACATCGAATGCTGAATGGAAATGTTTAAACTTATCCAGCGTTTACCAGTAAATAAAAACCTGACCTACTAAATGATATTTTAGAAAAAACAGAAGAATAAATTAAAGTTTTCATTGTGAGTATCAAAACGGCTGGAAAGCCACAAATAGGTGAGCCAGTTTTAAAATGCTCAGTATCGCATGTTTACTTTTCATTCGACGTTGGACGTTCGGCGTTCATCTTTACAAAACAACTTGGTGTTCATGAGGATCAAGTCCCCAGAGTTCTGCCCACACGAATCGCGTTGAAACCAAAACGGAAACGAACTGCGTCAAGAGTGGCGATAAGGCTGTCTGAAAACTTTTTTTCTTCTTTGTATTCGGCAAAAATTCCCAGTTGGACGGGTGGCGGACAGGTCAGACGGTCACAGATCAGACGCAGATGCCGGATACGCACGCGGCGTGTCCAGGCATGTTTAAGCGCTGTCTTTGCCGCTGCAAACAAGTGAAAGTCATTGGCAGTCGGCAGATTAACCTTAGACTGCCTGCCGGTCCGGCCGCCGTCGGAATAATCAACAACGACTTTGACCAGTTTTGCCGCAAGTTGCAGTTTGCGCAGGTTGTATCCTGCCTGTTCAACAAGCCGGTATAGCGTGTTTTCCACTCTTGGCACATCGTTGGTATCGTTTCCGAACTCGTGATCAACACAAACAACCGGCCGCTTCTTCCCCACTGGAAAAACAGGGGACACATCCATTCCGCGCACAGCATCGTACAGGCTGAGGCTTCGTGGCCCAAACACAACATCCAGTTGCTCCAGCGACAGACTTGCCACATGACCGGCGCAAGTTATGTTGAATTCACGAAAGCGTTTCAAATCGCCATGTTCAATTCCAGGGATAAGGTGTAGCGGCAAAGGTTTCAAAAAAGCAGCCTCGTCCCCTGCCCCTACAATGTATTCACCTGTCGGCTTGACAATACGCGTAGCGACTTTGGCTACCAGACCAGATCGGGTCAAAACCCAAATCAGTTCGCACGGCCTTTCGGATGCGCCAGGCCATGTCAGGGGTTGGACCAAACAGCTTTCCGGTTCCGGTTGCGTCCAAAAACAGGTGCCCGTTGTGATCTGCAATTTCAACCAGCGGCGAATATGGCAGCAGATGCTTAATAAATTGAGCCATTGCGCGCTCGTAACGGTCCGGATGCGGCGGCAGTACAGCAGCATCCGGGCAATAGTGCAACGCACGTCTCAAGGCCATTTTTTTGCGCACGCCGCATTTATAAGCTTCCTCGCTCATGTCATACACTGCCGCCCGCACGGCACCTTCAGGAGCAATAATCACCGGGTAATCGCGCAGCCGGTTGTCCACAACCCGTTCAACGGCCACAGCGAAATCAGCCACATTTAAGTGTATGATTGAACGTTCGCACATTCCACTGCAAAACCTTTTTCCGTCAGCAGTCCGGCCATCCTTCCGGCATTCTCCGGCGCCTGGGCACGAACATGATTGTTGAAAAAGAGAACTCCCTTATTTGCCTGTCTGCTCATGGATTTAATTTTTTCTTCCGCCCATTCATGCAACTGCTCATCGGAATAGTTGTAATCAAATTGATGCTGCATGTTTCCCGAACGCCAGCTCCTGGCGTTGCGACCGTGGAAACGCACATAAAACAGGTCGGGATTGGTTACCACATCAAGAGCAGGAAACAGATCCGGCAGGTCGGGTTCGTCAACGTTTACCAGTGTGACCTTTCTGCGCTGAAGTTCGGCAAACACAGGATCTGTAGCCCAGGATCGGTGGCGGAACTCTACTGCCAGGGGCATACCGTAAAGCTTGTCAAGCAAAGCGGCAAGGTGCTTGCGATTAGACGGGGTACGTTTAAACGAAGGCGGAAGCTGAATCAAAACAGCCAGCAATTGTCCGGCCTGCATGAGCGGTGATACACCATCCCGATAACGAAGCGCCTGCCCCGGCCAGTTATGCGGATCAATTTCATGAGTGAGGGTGCGTGTCAACTTGGCGGCAAATAAAAATCCCGGCGGGGCCAATTTGCGCTGGCGCTCAATCGCATCTGCCCTGGGCATCTGGTACCAGGTATAATTGAGTTCAGTCGCAGGGAAATGCCGGGCGTACAGCGGAAGCATTTTGCCCGACTTTGTGCCGGACGGATAAAACCCGGCGTCCGCCCATTCCGTATAGGAATAGCCGCTTGTACCGACAAACAGGCGGCAATCGCTTTTCCCCTGCTTATTAACATTTTCCAAAGTCATAGCCTTCCCACAACTTCCGGTCCTCGGTTGACACCGATAACCTTGCCCTGAACCAGAACCTCGTTAAAAGCATAAGTCATGGATTTGTAAGCCGGGTTTTCAGGACGCAGTTCTATGTGTCCTTTCCGGCGATAAAAGCGCTTGACCGTTGCTTCTTCCTGGTTGACAAGGGCAACGATGATCTCACCATTTTCCGCATACTGGCGCGGCTCACAAATGACCAGGTCTCCATCTAAAATAGCGGCGTTTATCATGGAATCGCCTTTTACTTTGAGCGCAAACAGGTTCGACCCACGATATACGGCTGCATCGATCACCACGCTACCCGCCCATTCCTGTTGGGCGTATAACGGCAACCCTGCAGCAATATTTCCGATAATCGGAACTTCGATCCAGCGCATAACACCTGCCGTCTCACGAGCGCGATTCAGCAGATGGATGGTGCGGCTGTAATACCCGTCACGCTTGATAATCCCTTTTTCCTCAAGCGCTTTTATTAGTTGAGATATTGCAGCGTGGCTTACGCCCATTTTTGCTGCCGCCTGCCGCAGGCTGGGTGATTTTCCGGTCCGGGTTATCTCACTCTCCAAATAATCGAAAAATTTTTGCTGTTTTGGTGTTAATTCAGGATGCATAGTCCGACCTCTATTTTAAAACCTTTGCAGATAAGCGTAGACTTCGAAACGCCACTTTTTTCTTCCCGCCGGAAGCGGTGTCCAAATATCATAAATGTTGAGCTGTTGGCTTATCAGCTATCAGCTATCAGCTATCAGCTATCAGCTATCAGCTATCAGCTATCAGCTATCAGCTATCAGCTATATATTAATATGCAATAATGTAAATGTCAATGTAAATATTTATGTAAAGTATGTATAGGTTTTGGAGTGCTTAAAGGGAAAAAATCGCGGGGTTTATTTGAATAGACATATGCGGTGAAACCAGCCCTATTTCAACCAGACCAATATAAGTTTTGCTGCGATGTTTCCTGCTTTTGGCGGCAATATTGCACGATTGTTTTTGTCTGTAAAAGATCTGACAAAAGGATGGTTTTCAAACTCATCAATAAATATATTATCTATTACAAACTGCATGAAGCTATCTGCTTTATCGATACCATCCTGCTCACGCAGTTTTTTCCGATACATGGCGATAGTAAATTTTTTAATCTCTGGTATTATTTTGGCTTTAAAATCCTTTAAGCAGGACTTGCTCACGCCCATTTCCTCTGCAAGCCGGTGGGCGAGGATATCTTCATCCTGTTCAAAATATTTTTCTATGAACTTTTTCGCCGCAGATAGTGACATCTGTTCAGATATATAATTTATCAACATCACCAGGATTTCTTCATTGTTCTGCAAATTAGCAAGCGCATAATTTTGAAACACGACAGGTACTTCATCATTAAGAATGATTTGCATGATGCTTTTGTCATTCTGTGCAACCAAAGAGGACTTTTGCCGGAGCAAATCGTATTTGCGCTTAATCATTGGAAAAACTTCGGATATAAGAGTATCAGCATCATTTTTTTCAATACCCAGCTCTTTTGCAAGATATGCTATATGTTTATTATTTCCGGCAAAAAGGTGGTTTTTGCTATTTTTATCCATAGAATGATGTTCCGATTAACCGGTTAAAACGCTTTAATCAAAAATTTCAGACCTCAATATACTGACTTGAATATACTGATAGAGACCTCTGCAAGCAGGAGTAAATGATGAAAAATCCTTTTTCCTGTGAACTGAGAGCTTTTAGTTATAAACTGCTTATGACCAGTCAGTCAACGAGAGAATCCAGAGGCAACGGAGTTTGGTGTTCCGGTTTTTTTATTGGATCTTTAGTTTTTTTCCCCAGTCCGTGTGGAACATTCACCTTATATTTTCCTACAGGAAAATGGTTTTTTAGAAATTGCGGATTAAGCTCCTTGATGGCTTTAAAATCGGTACCCAGAGACTTTGCAAAATCTGCTATGTGAACCTGGTTTTTTATGTCGACCAACACTACATCATGTTTATAGGGTCGGTATATACGTTCACTATAAAGATTATACCCGTAACTTTTCGGATTTTCCATTACTATTTTGATGGCTGCAATCCTGAAAATATATCGTTCCGTCTCCAATGGCAGATTAAGCCTGTAGTAATCGCTGGTTTTTTGCTCACGCATTGCTCTTCTGATGCGTGTTTCACCGCCATTATATGCGGCAAGAGCGAGCGGCCATGTGTTGAATTTGCGCTTAAGATATTTTAGGTACTTAATTGCCGCTTTAGTTGAATGCTCAAAATTCAGGCGCTCATCCACAATATTGTTCTTTGTAAGGCCGTTACTTCGAGCAGCAAGTTTCATGAACTGCCAGATCCCTCTTGCTCCGCTGTGTGATCGAGAGTATGTCAACAAGGCACTTTCCGCCACGGCAAGGTACTTTAAGTCCATGGGCATACCGGCTTCGGAAAGCTTTTTTTCAATATACGGGAAGTACCTCCCGGCCCGTTTCAAATACATGAAAACCTGCGCCCGATCCCATACTGTTATATTAAATTCCCGGTCAAGCATTTCCCATACATGAGGATTTTCAAGAGGTATCATTTCGCCACAAAGGGATAGAGTATTGGGCAACGAAAAATCATGAACAGCCGGAAAAGAAGCGACAGTCTCCGGTTTTTCCGCATCAGGCCCGGGAATATTGCCGTAAACCATGTTATTACTTGAAAAAGCGGCGATCCAGCCTGTGGTGAAGAAAAAAACTGCACATAATGTCATTTTAATTTTTTTATTCATAATTTAACCTTCTTTGTAACTACTCACTTAGTCAGGCTGAAGGGATCAGAAAAGCACAATTGCCGTACTATGGCGGAAATATCGGATTCTTGCATCAAACATGGCTTTTAAATGCGCTTTTCCCTGACAGTCTTCAACCTATCCACCTGAGTAGTTACATAATTCTTAAGCAGTTCACTCGAACCCCTGCCTGCCTGGCGTAGCCAAAGGTGAAGCCTGGACCCCTTGAACTCTTATGATCCTGCCAGCTCTTTTGGAGATGACCCCCTTTTTCTAACTATATACTTTTTTATCCTGTTGCCATCCATCTCCTTTACAGTAACTGTA
>RCNC010000489.1_pt1 | contig 25391 bp, 11 predicted proteins | sample 2041301 | NCBI WGS metagenome assembly RCNC01 (sample SAMN09708231, study PRJNA481090) | Marine sediment metagenome, whole genome shotgun sequencing project. | biome: marine sediment; feature: ocean; material: sediment; isolation source: Sewage treatment plant 13A marine sediment (STP13A) ... | reverse complement strand
GCAATGGCGAATGCCGGGTTTATTTCCACCCTGCCTTCCAGGTATTCGGTCCGGTCAAGTATGCCCGAAGGGAGGGAAAGCAGCATGGTATCCACGTGATCCTGATCTTTACCAGCAAGGGTTTGATCAAACACTTTTTTCATCAGATCAAGACCTGCGTAAGGACCTACCCCGCCAACAATCCCTATCATCATATTTCTGTCTGCTGTTGTCGTAGTGAAGATCCTCTAACCACCAATTCATGTTTTAAAACCACACTCTGGGCCTCCACCAGGTTATCCCGGTCCAATAAGGAAATCAGGTTGGAGGCTGCGATTCGGCCCATCTCCACGGCTGGATAATTAATGGTGGTAAGTCCAGGTTCCACAATCCGCGAAACAAGGCCGTTATTAAAGCCCACAATGGCAATGTCGTCCGGAATCCTGAATCCATGTCGCTTAAGCTCTGTCATCAAAGATACTGCGGAAACATCATTGGCGGCAAAGATGCCATCGGGCCTCTTTTCCAGATCTAGGATCTTCTCCAGGGTTCGGGAACCTGATCCTTCATCCAGGTTATCAAAGATCATCAGTCTAGGGTCGGACTCTATTCCATATTCTTTTAATGCTTCCTTATAACCTGAGGCTCGCTCACCAAATACCGAACAGGTTTGATTCTCCCCCAGGTAAAGAATCCGTTTGCATCCCTGTTCCAGCAAATGTGCAGTAGCATCATGGCCAGCCTGCCTGTTGTTGATTACCACAGTGGTGCAGAAACATTCTGCCCCCACACCCACACGGTCGAACAGAACCACAGGAATACGTTTTTTGAAAAAAACATCCAGGTGAGACAAGTCTTGGGTTTCTGGAGTTAATGAGATCAGAAGTCCCTCTACTCGGCTGTTAAACAGGGATTTAACATTAATCATCTCCATCTTCACCGAGTCGATGGACTGGCTCAGAACCAGGTTGTATCCCTTGCTTCTAATCACGTGCTCAATACCAGATACAACCGCTGCCATAAAGGTACTTTCAAAGCGGGGCAGAATCACACCTATGGTATTGGACTGGTTCTTACGCAAGTTACTGGCAAAGGGATTTTGCTGGTATCCCATGTTTAGGGCAGCATCCTGAATCCGATCAATGGTTGCCTGCTTAATAGCTGGATGATTCCTTAGGCCTCTGCTAATGGTAGAGGCCGAGAGGTTCAACTTTTTGGCAATATCATAGATGGTAACTTCTCGTTTCTCGGGCATGGATAAGGAAAATGGTTAATGGGTTAGTATAAAGCTATTATAAATATCCGGAAAATGCAGCCGATTGCAACATATAAGCAAATGATTGGAACATTACACCATGCACGAACAGTGAATTTCCGTCAATATCACTTGTTGAAGATTCATTTGTTGAAGTCTTTCCCTCCTCTGATCAAAACAGAGTTTACAATCAGAGAAGCGGTCCAGGTCCCAAAGATCGGCAAATACCCTGCCTCTGTCCAATGCGATCCCATACGAAAGCACCTCTTCCAGAGCTTTCATACCCGGTTCTGAAAAGTAACCCTCCCTGGCCAGGAGATCCATAGAGCCATTTCCTGCCCGCACCGGTATAAGCACACAGGTGGAAACACCTGCATTAAATGCATAATCTATGGATTTCCTGGCCCACTCAATCCCTTCAGCCTCCGACATAAAGGGTGGTCGCAATAAGATGAATGCCCGGGACGCAATACCCTCCAAGGTCAAAAAATCCACTGCATGCCCGAAATCCGATAAAGTCATTCTTTTATTCAGTCTGGGAAGAACATCCGGGTGGATGGTCTCCAATCCGATGGCCACCTCAAGCCGGGGGGAGGTTAACTCATTAAACAATAGTGTATCATTTCCGATAAAGGCTGTGTGACTCTCTACCACAACAGATTCATAAGCGCTGAGGAGAGATGCGATTGGTTTATAGTCTTCGATGGGAATGGCACTCCGATCAAAAAAACTGCCACTGTTGTAGAGTTTTATATGTTTGGTAGAAGGCAATCTGGATAGGGCAAACTCTATCTGGGAAGTGATGGCACCCACAGGAACTGTCTCATTGGTGGTGTGTTTCCAGAGATCACACATCAGGCAGCGGTATGGGCACTCCTTATTAGACAAGAGGACTGTGGTAACTTCCTCCACCCTACCATCCGACATCCGCTCAGGTTCATTAAAATAACCATTGGGGATGAAGGGATCCACCGCTACCTTCTCTCCTCTCAATGACCCGATCCACCGCTTGTCAATTCTGTAATCCGGAAACCTACTCATAAATAGAGAGGAACTCCTTGCGATAATCAATCTCCTTCCCCGGGAAATGGCTGTTGAATGTATCCCTGTTGGTGGCTCCGTGCTGAAACCGCCTCTTTTCAAATACGGGCATATCCATTCCTGTAATGGCTTTAACTCCATTGGCCACTACAGCTCCCTTCAGATCATAAAGTTTTTCATGGTCCCATTCTGTCAGGTCAATAAAAGGAATTCCCTCAGCAACCTCAATGACATTCTCCAGTGTATATGGACTAAATCCATCAAACCCCAGCGTGTCGGCAGTGGTATAGGTCCGCATATAAGCCCTGCTCAATCCGCCCGAATAAGTAAGAGAGTGTTTCATCTTGCCCACACCCCAACCCTCCTGATAGAGCATCAGGTTATTAAATACACTGCGAATGGTCAGTTCGGGATTTTCCTCGATGGGATAGTCTTTCAGGTTCTCATCCCCCCCATCTCCATCCAGCATAAACTTCCAGTCTGGGTAGTGTTTCCTGATGCCCTCCAGGAGAGCCAGATTCATGGTAGCTGCCTGAATATCCAGAGGTTTGTAATCCTCCACCACCTTCACCGTTCTTTTCCAATCGAGTCCTGAAGCTGCCACTTCAATAGGCTCCAGGAATAGTTCCAGGTTAACCGCTTTCAGAAACTCCCTGGCCTGCTTGAGGTCCTCACCTGATCCATCCACGCTCAATGTAAAGGCCTTTAACCGGGAGGGGCTCTCCCCAAGCTCCAACAATGCCTGGTAGGTCAGTAAAAACACTGAACCACTGTCAATCCCAGCAGAAAACGTAACTCCAATGGGTCCACTTGTAGCCCTGAACTTTAACCACTTTTTTATCTCGGCATAGAGCGTACCGATATACTCTTTCCCAATCTGAGCCACATCTGAGCCATTATACCGGTTCCGCTCCGGAGTAAAGAAACGTTCATGCACCGGGCTTGGATCGGGGCAACCTAAAAGTTCAATGGTAGTCAGGTAATGGGCAGGGGCCATCCGGGTATAGGAAGGGTGAAACTGATCGTCCAATCCCTCCTTTTTAAGGTACTCAAAAATAGTATCTATTCTCTCTGCCACAACCAGGCAGGGACCGGCCTTCAATTTGGCAATAAAAAAACGCAAAGGACGGCCTATGGATCTGGCCATCCGGATGGTTTTTCCATCGACCGTTAGCAGCGCAAACTGGCCATCAATCTTCCTTAATGCCTCTGCTTCGCCTTTTTTCAATAGTCCCAAAGCTTCCTCTCGGGACATGTTATAGATTATATCTTTAGTCGGATCGGTCAGATCCACCACACTATTTACATATTGATGGTTCATAGAAGTATCTGTTTGTTGCTTAAATGAATGAAATATTTTTTCGGGCATTACCGGCTCTAAAGTTAGAAAATTAAGGGGTATGAATCTATTTAGAATGCTTCTGAATTCATCCGTTCAGCCCAATTGGTATGTTAAAAAAACTTAAATTACACATTACACTTGCTGCCCTGCCCTGCTCTACAACCCTACTCTACATCCCTGCTGAACAACCTACTGATTATTATAACACTAACTTAAATATTCATTGCTAATCTTAAACTACTTCAATTATGCGTAACTCTGCATGGCGGAAAAGTGGCCTTATGGCACTTCTCCTATTTGGTTTGGCGGTCAGCCTTACCTATGCGCAGCAAAGAACGGTGACAGGACAGGTATCTTCCGATGAGGAGGGGCCTATCCCCGGGGTCAATGTGGTGATCCAGGGAACTGTAACCGGAGCTGTAACCAACGTCGATGGGGATTTCACCATCAATGTACCCGGACCAGACGCAATTCTGGTATTCTCTTCCATTGGTTACTCCACTCAGACCATTACTGTGGGTAATCAAAGTACAATCAATGTGCTGTTGGAAGCTGATGTGACCTCTCTGGATGAAATTGTGGTAATCGGCTACGGTACCCAGAAAAAGAAAGAGGTAACCAGCGCTGTGGCCAGTGTAAAATCGGAAGATTTTGTGAAAGGAAACGTAAATGACCCTGCACAGCTGATCCAGGGAAAGGTGGCAGGTCTCTCCATCAGTAAGCCTGGAGGCGACCCTAACCAGGGGTATACCATGAGGCTTAGGGGTATGAGTACCATTGGTGCCAATACAGAACCCCTGATTGTTATTGACGGAATCATCGGCGGATCCATGGATAATGTGGATCCCAACGACATCGAGTCCATCGATGTACTGAAGGACGGTTCTGCCGCAGCCATTTACGGAACAAGGGGCTCAAGCGGGGTCATTATCATCACCACTAAAAAGGGTAGAAGGGGAACCTCCAAAATTGAATACAATGGGCAGTTCACTTCCGAATCAGTGGGCAAATATCCCAATGTGATGGATGCCAACGAGTGGAGAGCCTTGTCTCAGGAGGTTGGACTGGGAACCGACTTTGGTGCCAGCACCGACTGGTTCAAGGAGACAACCCAGAACGCCTTATCCCAGGTACACAACCTGAGTTTATCCGGTGGTACGGACAAAACCACCTACAGGGCCTCATTTAACTACCGCGGTGGAGACGGGGTCATCCTTAACACCGGGTATAAGCAACTCAACGGGAGGTTGAACATCAGGCAGAAGGCCATTAACGACAGGTTGACAGTTGATCTCAATATCGGAGCCACCGAGAGGGACTCCAGGTATGGATTCAAGGAGGCATTCCGTTATGCATCCATCTATAATCCCACTGCACCGGTCAGAAGCAATGACCCTGCATATGATATTTACGATGGCTATTTCCAGCAGGTGCTGTTCGACTACTACAATCCGGTACAAATCCTGGAGCAGAACGTCAATGACGGGAAGGATAAAATAATGAATGTGGCCATAAAGGGCGCATTTGAAATCATCGACGGTCTCACCGTGGATGCATTCTATTCTTACCAGACCGGGACAGACACCAGGGCTTCCTATTATGACAAGAACAGCTACTGGACCGGAATGGACCGAACGGGTCTGGCGCGTCAGAGCATGGACGACAGGAATACCAATCTCTTTGAAACCACCGCCCGTTATCTTCTGGATTTAGGAACTACCGACATGACCTTTCTGGGAGGCTACTCTTACCAGGATTTTGTGGAACAGGGCTTTCATGCCGAGGGAGGTGATTTTATCACCGATGCCTTCACCTACAACAACCTTGGAGCAGCCCTTGATTTCGACAATGGAAAAGGCGATATCGGAAGTTACAAGAACTCTTCTAAATTGATCGCCTTCTTCGCAAGGGTAAACCTGAATGTAACCGATGCCTGGTTTATAAGCGCCAGTGCAAGGTACGAAGGATCCTCCCGCTTTGGAGCAGATACCAAGTGGGGACTCTTCCCAGCCATTGGTGGTGGAGTTGAACTGGCCAACTGGATCAATGCCAGCTCCATGGATAACCTGAAACTTCGCGTGAGTTATGGTGTGACCGGAAATATTCCAGCCGATCCTTATCAATCATTACTAAGATATGGCCGCGAAGGTAGCTTCTACTACAATGGAGAGTTTGTGCCTGCCTATCAGCTTGTCAGCAATGCCAATGCGGATCTGGGCTGGGAAAAGAAAGGGGAAATTAACATTGGATTAGACTTCTCCTTCTTTGATGGATCTTTGTATGGGGCAATGGACTTCTACACCCGAACCACCACAGATCTGGTTTTCAGCTATGAAGTTCCAAGTCCTCCCAACCTTTACAAAGATGCCACTCTAAACCTGGGAGAGATTAAGAACAGTGGGCTCGAATTGGCTCTTAGCTGGGACGCAGTTAAGAATGCCAACTTCTCTTATTCAGTATCCATTACCCCCACCTGGTACATCTCAAATGAACTGGTATCACTTTCAGGAACATTCAATGGAACTGAATTGAAGTATGGTGTTCGTAACCTGGGTGGCATGGGATCCCCGGGGATGAGTGATGTTCCCGTGGTCAGGGCTGAAGAGGGCAAACCCATTGGTCAGCTCTATTCCCTTGTATTTGAAGAAATCGATGGTGACGGAAACCTGATTCACAAAGATGTAAATGAAGACGGTGTGGTGGATACCAATGACCGGCAGGTGGTTGGAAACGGATTGCCTGATGCCGAATTTGGCTGGGCCAATAATTTCAGGTTCTATAATTTCGATGCCAACATTACCTTCAGAAGTGTATTGGGTCATGACCTGAACAATACCTTCAGGGCATTTTATGAAGTTCCTCTGATGATTGGTTCATATAACCTGCCCAAAACAGCCACAGACCAAAGAAACCCGGAAACCGGAGCTATTTTAAACAGCTCTTCCGGAGTTCTCTCCAGCAAGCATATAGAAAGCGCTTCCTTTTTTGCACTTGATAACCTGAGCATAGGATATAATTTCGATATGTCTTCCAGTTCTGTATTTAGCCATATCAGGGTCTACTTTGCGGCAAACAACCTATTTGTGTTGACCAACTACGAGGGTGTGGATCCCAACCCAAGATATGAGGATCGGGGTTCGGATGGGACTGATGATCCAAATCTACTCGTACCAGGAATTGACCGACGAAATACCTGGTTCAGAACCAGATCCTTTTCTCTTGGTGTAAGCCTTGGTTTCTAATCCTGAAATTGACGACGATATGAAAACAACAGATAAAAAACGAATAATAAGATCACTTTTCCCCATGGTGGGAATGGTAATTGTATTGGTCATGACCGGATTAAATCAGTCATGCACCAATCTGGATGAAGAGCTCTTTAGCGAGGTTACACCTGACAAATACTTCAATACAGATGAAGAGATTGTATCAGCTCTGGGAGCCGCGTATACCGCTTTTAAGCCTTATGCCACCGGCGATGTTTTCTCCATGCAATGTGTTTCCACCGACGAAATGGCGGTTCCCACGCGTGGACAGGACTGGGATGACGGAGGCGCCTGGAGAAGATTTCAGCTGCATTCCTGGACCTATGAGGATAATGCCTTGAATGGAGGCTGGAACTTTGGTTTTGGCGGCGTAAACCAGGCCAACCTGCTTATTGCCCAGTTTCAAACCCTGGCCGATGAGGGACAGATTGAACAGGGAGTGGCGGATGCCACCATTGCCGAGCTTGAAGCTGTTCGCGGCTTCTTCTACTGGCAGCTTATCGATATGTATGGAAACGTGCCCCTGGTATTGGACTTTACCACCGCAGAGGCCGCACCGGCAACTGTACCGAGGGCCGATGTCTATGGAAGCGTCGTAAGCAACCTGGAAACCTCTGTTCCCAAGTTGACCGATGTGGTCGACGGAACTACCTATGGCCGGATGAACTATTATGGTGGACAGGCCCTGTTGGCCAAACTTTACCTGAATGCCGAGGTCTATACGGGAACCGCTCAATGGCAAAAGGCGATCGCTGCATGCAATGAGATTATCGACGACGGGAAATACAGCCTGGAATCCAACTACTTTGCCAATTTCAATGTGGAGAATTCAGGCTCCAAGGAGTTTATCTTTGCCATTCCCTATGATGAGGTCTTCTTTGGAGACTTTCAGATGGCTGTCCGGACTCTGCATTATGGAAGTCAGCAAACCTATAACCTGACACAGCAACCCTGGAATGGTTTCTGTACGCTTGAAGAGTTCTACAATTCCTATTCCGATGACGACCTTCGCAAGGGAGATGTGGGAACCGTAGATGGTCCGGCCGTCAAAAGGGGGAACTTCATTGCAGGATACCAGTATAAAGCAGATGGATCCATGGTGACCGATGACGGTTTTGAAAGTCCAAAACCCGATCGTGAACCTGTTCCATTGGTGGGTGACCTGGATGGAGAACCCCTGAACTTTGGCAGTTTCTTCCACGATCCTCCACAGCCACAGATCAATGAACTGGGACCACAGGCATTGCGCCAGGCTGGGGTAAGGATTGGAAAATGGGAAATTGCCATGGGTGCAGACCCGGCCAGCCTGGACAACGATTATGCGGTGTTCAGGTATGCCGATGTACTGCTTATGAAAGCTGAAGCGCTCTGGAGACTTGGACAATCAGGTGAGGCACTTACCCTGGTTAACCTGATTCGGGCAAGGGCAGGTGTTCCTGATCTCACGAGCTTGGATGGGCCTTTAAGCTTCGACATGGAAGGCGGAGATGTGCTCGGAGGAGAACTATTCAATGAAATCGGAAGAGAGATGTTTGCAGAGAACCACAGGCGTCAGACCCTGGTACGCTGGGGCTTTTTTACCGATAATGAAAAGTGGCTGCTTCCCACTTACGTCTCAGGAGATGTGGTCAGAACGGATGAAGTCACCAACCTCTTTCCTGTAACCAGGGATAAATTGGAGGCCAACCAGAACCTGGTGCAGAATCCGGGATACCAGCAATAGCAACTGAATACAACTTGGGTAGAAAGCAGGCAATTGTTAAATTGCTTGCTTTCTTTTTTTAGAAATTCTGATGAAAAAATTGGCCTTATTGTTTCTGTTAGCCCTTTCATGTATCGCATGTAAACAGGAGAGATCCGGAGGGCAGGAGCATGGGCTTTTTCATCTGCTGGATTCAGAGCTCACCGGAATTACCTTTATTAACGAGGTAGCCTACACCGAATCCTATAATACCTACACCTATCGCAACTTCTATAACGGGGCCGGTGTGGGACTGGGAGACTTTAACCGGGATGGTCTTATGGACATCTACTTCTGCGGAAATATCCTCGATAACAAACTCTATCTCAACAGGGGAAATTTTCAATTCGAGGATATCACAGAAAGTGCAGGCGTCGTCTGCAGTGACGTTTGGTCTACCGGGGTGAGCATTGTTGATATAAATGGCGATGGATGGCCCGATATCTATGTATGCAAATCGGGGGACCCATCTGCTCCCAATCGCCACAATGAGCTTTTCATCAACAACGGTGATCTCACTTTCACAGAGAGGGCTAGCGAATATGGGATTGACGACCTTGGGCTTTCCACTCATGCTGCATTTTTTGACTACGACAGGGATGGGGATCTGGATTGCTACCTTCTGAACAACTCCTTTCAATCGGTGACAGAATTTGATCTAAAACCCGGCGAACGCCTAGTTCGCGATACCCTGGGGGGCAATAAGCTCTACAGAAATGAAGGGGATTATTTTTTAGATGTCAGTGAAGAAGCGGGCATCTTTGGCAGTAAGATCGGTTTTGGACTGGGGGTGAGCGTGGCCGACCTGAACCGCGATGGGTGGATGGACCTCTATGTTTCCAACGACTTTTTTGAACGAGACTACCTCTATATCAATCAAAAGGATGGCACCTTTAAAGAGCAGCTTGAGATGCAGATTGGAGAGACCAGCCTGGGAGCCATGGGAGCCGATGTGGCCGATATCAACAACGATGCCTTTCCTGATATTTTTGTAACGGAAATGACCGCCGAAGGGGACGCCCGGCTCAAAACCAAGGTGCTTTTCGAAGGTTGGGACCGCTACCAGTTCAAATTAAAACAGGGTTACCACCATCAGTTTGCAAGAAACGTTCTCCAGCTAAACAACCGGAACAACACATTCAGTGAGATTGGCCGGCTCAGTGGCGTGGATGCCACCGACTGGAGCTGGGGAGCACTGATTATGGATCTGGACAACGATGGATGGAAGGATCTCTATGTGGCCAATGGGATCTATAAGGATCTGCTGGATCGGGATTATCTGGATCTCTATTCCGATCCCTCTGTGATGAGATCCATGATCGAAACTGAAGAGCAGGCCATTCTGAAGCTCATCGACAGCATTCCATCGGAACGCGTCTCCAATTACGCCTTTCGCAACAACGGGGACCTAAGCTTCACCAATACCTCAATCCCCTGGGGCCTCGACCAACCCTCCCACTCCAATGGGGCTGCCTATGGGGATCTGGATAATGACGGAGACCTGGATCTGGTGGTCAACAATGTGAATATGCCAGCATTTGTCTATCGAAATGAACTACAGGCAACCGGGAAATCAAACTACCTGATGGTTCATCTCCAGGGTGCAGGATTAAATTCCAATGCCATCGGAGCCACCGTCACCCTGTGGTTTCAGGGTGAAATGAAATACCAGGAGCAGGTCCCCATGCGGGGTTTCAAATCGAGTGTGGATCCCAGGTTGCATTTTGGTCTTGGTAAATGGCCAGGTGTGGATTCACTGCTGGTGCAGTGGCCCGATGGCAGCTGTTCAAAACTTCAGGATCCGGAGATTAATCAGATTCTGGCGCTGGACCAATCCGGGACATCCGGAACATGCAACATTTCAAACACACAGAGCACGGCAGTCGTACTTACAGAAGACCCTAATTTATATGGGCTAAACTATCTTCATCAAGATGCGGACATGGATGACTTTGATCGCGATCCCCTCCTGTTCCATATGGTGTCGGGTGAAGGCCCCCGAACGGCTGTAGCAGATATTAATGGAGATGGGCTGGATGATCTGTATATATGTGGGGCAAAGGACTTCCCGGGCGGACTCTATATTCAGGGGAATAAGGGGCATTTTACACGAACCAACAGAAGCCTGTTTGAAGCAGATCAAAAATCGGAGGATACGGACTGCACATTTTTTGATGCAGACGGAGATGGAGATCCTGACCTCTATGTAACAAGTGGAGGAAACCTGTTTCCCTCCTCCTCTTCGGCACTCACCGACCGCCTCTACCTCAATGATGGGTCTGGAGAATTTTCCAGATCAGACCAGGTACTTCCGGCAGGCAGGTATGAAAGCTGCTCCTGCGTGGAACCTGCCGACTACGATTTGGATGGAGATATGGATCTTTTTGTGGGAGTCAGACTGAAGCCCTTTTTATACGGCATTCCTGTAAACGGCTATCTGCTTGAGAATGACGGGACCGGTCAATTTACAGATGTGAGCAGAACCAGAGCTCCAGGATTATCTGCACTGGGGATGATTACCGATATGACCTGGACCGATCTGGATGGGGACAAGGATCAGGATATGGTGGTAGTGGGCGACTGGATGCCGGTGAAGGTCTATATTAACGAGGATGGAAACTTTGCCGACCGGTCAGACGCGTATGGCCTGAGCCATACCGAGGGATGGTGGCATGTGGTGCTCTCTGCAGATCTGAATGACGACGGACATATGGACCTTGCACTGGGGAATCAGGGGCTCAACTCCCGGTTCAGGGCCTCCCCCGACCGACCCGTCACCATGCATGTTAATGATTTTGACCTGAACGGCAGCGTGGAGCATATCCTGAGTACCTACAATGGAGAAAAATCCTACCCCCTGGTTATGAAGAACGACCTGGTGAAGCAGATACCGGCATTGAATAAAAAATACCCCCACTTCAGGGATTATAAGGAACAGACCATCACAGATATCTTCTCTGACGAGATCCTCCAGCGATCTGTAGTACTAAGCGCAAGGACCTTTGAAAGCTGCGTTCTGATCAATAGTGGTAATGGTACCTTTGAACGAAAACCACTTCCCATGGAAGCCCAATTTTCTCCGGTCTATGCCATGGAAACAGCAGATTTCGACAAAGATGGCCTGAAGGACCTGTTGCTGGGCGGAAACCTGGTTCGTGCCAAGCCGGAGACAGGAATCTACAAGGCCAGCTACGGACTTCTTCTGGCCGGCTCGAAAAATGGCTCGTGGAAACCGGTACCATATGAAAGGTCGGGATTCCAGGTCAGGGGAGAGATCCGGAACCTGCAAAAAATAACAATAAATAAGCGCTGCTACATGGTAGTTGGCAGAAACAATGATATCTTAAAGCTCTATTCATATTAGCAGGAAAGGATGAAGAGACTTCATATATTGATTATGATCATATGGGCAGTAAGCCTGATTGTTATAAGTTGCACTCCTTCTGCCAACTATGAACGCAAATTGAAAAAGGAGCTGGCCAGCGGAATTCGACATGATTCGCTGTTTCTGGGAATATCGTTTGGGATGACACCCATGGATTTTTATACCCATTGCTGGAAGCTTAATAAGGACAGCCTTATCAAACAGGGAGATGCCAATATGACCGTGCAGTACCAGGTCACTGAGCAGCTAAAGGCTACAGTGACCATGAACTTTTACCCCACATTTGCCGAGGAAAAGATCGTAGAAATTCCGGTTAACTTTATCTACAATGGCTGGACCCCATGGAACAAAAGCCTCTCGGCCGACACCTTACAATATGATGTGCTGGAGTGGTACAAGGAAGTGTATGGGAAGGATTTTATAACGGCTGAACATTCCGAGCATGGCAAAGCATTTATTCACATCAGGGGAAATCGGAGAATCACCATTTATAAGGAGGATGAGATGAACGTACGGGCCATTTTTAAAGATATGTCGTACGACCCGGGTAATCCAGACCCTGACTGATGAATCGGGTAACAAGAACCATACGCTTCGCATGGGTGTTTTTATTGCCTGTTCTGATGCTTATTCCAGGCTGTAACCCGGAGAAATCCCCCCGGGTAAAAGATCCACTTTTTACCCTGATGCCCGAATCGAAAACTCATGCTGGTTTTATTAATCACCTGGATTACGATGAGCAGCTGAAAAAAAAGTTTAACATCTATACCTACAGGAATTTTTATAACGGGGGTGGGGTGGCCATTGGGGATGTGAATAACGATGGATGGATGGATCTTTTTCTCACTTCCAACATGGGTCCCAATGTCCTCTATCTGAATCGGGAAAACTTTGAATTTGAAGATATTTCCGTTCAGGCCGGCATTGAAGGTCATGGCGAATGGTCCACCGGGGTGAGTCTGGCCGATGTGAATGGAGATGGATGGACCGATATATATATATGCAATTCGGGAAATGTGGAGGGCAGTGAAAGAGACAATGAACTCTACATCAATAACGGGGATCTGACCTTCACAGAAAGGGCCGCTGAATACGGAATAAACGATGGGGGCTACTCTACCCACGGAGCTTTCTTTGACTACGACAAAGATGGAGACCTGGATCTCTATTTGCTCAATAACTCTTTTAAAGCCATAGGCAGTTTTAACCTGCAGGAAAACCAGCGGCTCATAAGGGATACCATAGGTGGCGACAAACTGTTTCGAAATGACAACAGCCACTTTTTTGACGTAAGTTCTGAGGCGGGTATCTACTCCCCGGTTATTGGATTTGGACTGGGGGTGACCGTAGGGGATATCAATCAGGATGGTTGGATGGACATCTATATCTCCAATGACTTTTTTGAACGGGATTACCTCTATCTGAACAACCAGGATGGCACCTTTCGGGAGAACCTTACCGAGATGATGCGCAGCATCTCCGCAGCCTCCATGGGTGCCGATATGGCCGATATCAATAACGATCACTTTCCTGAAATTTTTGTGACAGATATGATCCCTGAAGATGATGCCAGGTTAAAAACCAAAACCACATTCGATAGCTGGGACAGTTACAAATCAAATGTTCAGAACGGGTATCATCACCAGTTTACCAGAAACATGTTGCATCTGAACAACAAAGATGGCACCTTCAGCGAGATCGGCAGGTTAACTGGAGTATACGCCACCGACTGGTCGTGGGGCGCCCTGATCATGGACCTGGACAATGATGGTTTAAAAGATATCTATGTGGCCAACGGGATCTACAAGGACCTGACGGATCAAGACTACATACAGTATTTCTCCAACAGGGATATGGTGATGTCCATCGTCAGTGGGAACACGGTGGACTATAAAACCCTGATCGATGCCATCCCTTCGGTAAAGATTCCCAGTTATGCCTTTAAGAACCTGGGGGAGTACAAATTTGAGAATATGGCAGCATCCTGGGGCCTTGATACACCCAGTCACTCCAACGGATCGGCCTACGGGGATCTGGATAACGACGGGGATCTCGACCTGGTGGTGAATAACGTGAACATGCCTATGTTTATCTACAGAAATGAAACCAGTAAGCTCCTGCCCGACCACCACTACCTGAAGGTAATTTTACAGGGTGAAGCTGGAAATACAGGAGCCATTGGATCTAAAATAACTGTAAAACATCATGGCATAGCTTACTACCTGGAGCAGATGCCCATGCGTGGCTTTAAATCCGCAGTGGATCCAAGACCCAACCTGGGGCTTGGCCCCCTGACCATGGTCGACTCCCTGATTGTGCAGTGGCCCGATGACAGGATCACACTCCTTACGGATGTTCCCACAGATCAAATCCTGACCCTTAGCCAGGAGGAAGCAGTAGCCGGGGTGATTCCTAAAATGCAGGATGCTGAAAAACAAGATCGGCTTTTTGAGGAGCTAGGTCCAGAAAATCCCATCCCCTTTGTCCATAAGGAAAATGAGTTTGATGATTTCAGAAGGGAAGGTTTGATCTATCACATGATCTCCACCGAAGGACCCCGAATCTGCAAGGGGGATATGAACAACGATGGACTGGAAGACCTCTATCTGTGTGGCGCCAAAGAGCAGCCCGGAAAACTGATGATCCAGGGGTCCGATGGTTCGTTCAATGCCAGCAATGAGCATCTGCTCGATGAAGATAAGATCTCTGAGGATACTGATTGTGAGATGTTTGATGCGGATGGGGATGGGGATCTGGATCTCTATGTGGCCAGCGGGGGAAACGAGTTTCCCTCCAGCTCATCGGCACTGGCCGATCGCCTCTATTTCAACAATGGCAAGGGGAAATTAAGTAAGTCCTCCCAGATCCTTCCGTCAGGCAGGTATGAGAGTACTGCCTGTGTGAAGTCTTGCGATTACGATCAGGATGGAGATGTTGATCTCTTTGTGGGAATCAGGCTGAGGCCATTCCTCTACGGGGTTCCCGTAGATGGATATCTACTTGAAAATAAGGGCGATGGGGGCCTGGTCAACGTCACTCCTCAGATAGCACCGGCATTATCCGAAGTGGGCATGATTAGAGATATGTGCTGGGAAGATGTGAATGATGATGGCTGGCAGGATATCATTGTAGCTGGCGACTGGATGCCCATCAAAATTTTCCTGAACCAGAAGGGAAGTTTTGTAGAAGATACCCTTGCAATGGGTGAAGAAAATACTTCCGGCTGGTGGAATTGTATCTCCACCGCCGACTTTGACGGAGATGGCGATATGGATTTTGTGGCAGGAAACCATGGGACCAATTCCAGGTTCAGAGCCACAGCTGACAGACCGGTCACCATGTATGTAAATGATTTTGACCTGAACGGATCGGTTGAACAGATCATATGCATGTATGAGGGCGATAGGTCCTATCCATTGGCGCTAAAGCACAACCTGGTGGAACAGCTGCCCAGGCTTCAGGCAAAATACCCCACATACGAAATGTACATCGAACAGGAAATCACAGATATTTTTGAACCTGTTCAGCTGGAAAATGCACTTGAGCTGGAGGTAAACGTGCTTGAGACTTCCCTTTTTATCAATGATGGTTCGGGACATTTTTCCAGAACCTCTCTTCCGGTTGAAGTTCAGTTCTCACCTGTGATGGCCATTGAGTCGGGTGACTACAATGGAGATGGTTTTACCGACCTGGTACTGGGTGGAAACCTTTATCGCTCTAAACCAGAAGTGGGACGCTATGATGCCAGTTATGGAAATCTTTTGCTGGGCAATGGAAAGAATGGATTCCGGGTGGTGACTCCACTGCAATCGGGCTTCAGGCTCAATGGGGAGATTCGGGATCTTATGACAATCTCCGCGTCCGGGGTGGAATTAATGCTGGCAGCCAGAAGCAATGATTCTTTACAGGTGTTCACAATTAAAAAACCCTGACCGCCAGAGATGAGAAATCTGGTTTACATAGTGACTTTCCTGGTTCTCTCCGGCTGTGACCCCGCCGATCCGACCACCTTATTCACCCTTCTCCCCCCTTCTTCCTCCGGCTTAGACTTTAGCAACAAGCTGGAAGAGTCAGAGGAGTTCAATATCATTGAATACCTCTACTTTAACAATGGGGGTGGAGTCGCTGCAGGGGATGTTAATAACGATGGACTCACCGACCTCTATTTTACCTCTAACCAGAACAAAAACAGACTCTTCCTGAACCTGGGAGATCTCCGGTTTGAAGATATTACCAAATCGGCAGGAGTTTCTGGAGATGGAGATTGGAGTACCGGGGTATCCATGGCCGATGTGAACGGAGATGGCCTCCTGGATATCTATGTTTGCCAGGTATCCGGATATAAGGGACTAAAGGGCCATAACCTGCTCTTTATAAACCAGGGCGACCTGACATTCAGAGAGGAGGCTGATTTGTATCTTATTGATTTTCAGGGCTTTTCTACCCAATCGGCATTTTTTGACCACGATCTGGATGGCGATCTGGACATGTACCTCCTGAATCACTCCGTACATACTTCGGCCAGTTACGGGAGCTCTGATCTGCGTTATGGGACCCATGAGCAGGCCGGTGACCGCTTGTTCAGAAACGAAATCTCTGAGGGTAAGTCCACATTTACAGATATCACCGGTGAAGCAGGGATATACAGCAGTCAGATCGGTTATGGACTGGGTGTGAACATCAGCGATATGGACAATGATGGATATCCCGATATCTATGTTTCCAACGACTTTCATGAGAACGACTACCTCTATATCAATAATAAGGATGGCACGTACACCGATAAGCTGGCCCTTATGCTGGCTCATACCAGTCGCTCTTCCATGGGAAATGATGTAGCAGACATCAATAACGATGGAAGGCTCGATATCTTTGTTCTGGACATGCTTCCGGATGACCAGACCATCAGGATGCAATCGGGAGGGGAAGATGACCTGGAACTCTTCAGGATCAAGCTAAAATACGGCTATTACCACCAGTATGTGCGCAACACCCTTCAGCTGAACCTTGGAGAAGGATTGTTTTCAGAAATCGGCCGCTTGGCAGAGGTATATTCTACCGATTGGAGCTGGTCGCCCCTTATCTGTGACCTGGACAATGACGGATGGAAGGATCTATTCATCACCAGTGGAATCTACCGAAGGGCCAATGACCTGGATTACATACAGTACCTTACGGGCGGGAATCGCAATTTCCCATCCAGGGATAACAGCGAAGTACCAAACAGTGAACTCTATAAAAAGATGCCCTTGCAGCCCGATGTGAATCACCTCCTTAAAAATAACGGGGATCTGAGCTTTACAGAGATGAGTGGATTATGGAGTTCTGAGCTTCCAGATTTCTCCAATGGCTCGGCCTATGCCGACCTGGATAATGACGGCGATCTGGACCTGGTGGTCAACAACATCAACTCCCCTGCATCCCTTTACAGGAATAACACAGAGACGCATCTGAATCACCACTATTTATCTGTTAAACTCTCAGGAAAGGGTCTCAATACCCATGGTACCGGAGCCAGAGTCTCCATATATGCCGGGGATCAACTGCAGGTAGGTGAGCAGGCTCCCACCAGGGGATTTCTCTCATCTTCCTCTCCCATCCTTCATTTTGGCCTGGGCAATGTGAATCAGATTGACTCACTAACTGTGTGTTGGCCCGATCAAAGCCGGCAGACCATTTATGGCCTCTCCGCCGACCAGGTGTTAATTCTGGATCAGAGTCAAACGCTTCCTCCGACTAACAAACAAACCAATAACAGCTCGATCACTCCCCCATTCCAATCCACCACAATTCCCGGACTCGATTTTGTCCACCGGGAAGATCATTATAGTGATTTGGAACGGGAGCGACTGATCCCTCATAGCCTTGCCAATGAGGGCCCTGCCCTGGCTGTGGGCGATGTGAATAACGATGGATTAGATGACCTTTTTGTGGGTGGAGCAAGGGGGCAATCGGGACAGATCTTTATCCAAAATAGCGGTGGCACATATAATGCAGTTCAGAATTCAATCCTTGAGGGGGACAGAATCTCCGAAGATGTAGATGCAGCTTTCTTTGATGCAGATGGGGATGGAGATTTGGATCTCTATGTGGTACGCGGTGGAAATGAAGAGTTGATAGGAAATCCCTTTTTGCTCGACCGTCTGCTGATCAATGAGGGCAACGGAGTATTCAGTAAATCCAGCCGGGAAGCCCTTCCCTACCTGGCCAATAATGGATCCTGTATAAGTCCGGCTGATTTTGATCTGGATGGGGATTATGACCTCTTTATCGGATCCAGGTCGGTTCCTGGCGCCTACGGATTAACACCCACAAGTTTGCTACTCGAGAATAGAGGAGGTGGCAACTTTACCCCGGTGGATAAGTTTCAAACAGGTGAAATGCAAACCATTGGGATGGTTACAGATGCCAGCTGGGGAGATGTGGATGGAGATGGAGATCCCGACCTGCTGGTGGTGGGCGAATGGATGCAGGTGACTCTCTTCAGAAACGACCTGACCTCCTTTACCAACCTCACCATTCAGGCTGGACTGGAGAAGACTTCGGGATGGTGGAATTGCATCAAGGTGGCAGATATGGATGGAGATGGGGACCTGGACCTGCTGGCAGGAAATTATGGTTTAAACTCCATGCTAAAGCCTAGCCCTGAAGAGCCGGTAGAGATGTATATCAATGATTTTGATAACAACGGACGGCCCGATCAAATCCTTTGTTCTTATAAAGAGGGGATCAGTTACCCCATAGCTTCGCTCGATGAACTATCAGCTCAAATCCCCGGACTTAAAGAGAAATTTCCAAATTATTCCAACTTTGGTGGACAGGCGGTGACTTCTGTTTTTGATCTGGCTCTGCTCAAGCGCTCCATCAAAAAAAAGGCAATCCTTTTTGAATCCTGCCTGTTTGTAAACAATGGACGTGGCTTTTTCGAAATAAAAAAACTTCCGCGTGAGGCTCAATTTTCTCCTGTAAGGGACATATTGCCAGGCGATTTCAACCTGGATGGGCTCCCAGATCTGATCCTGTGTGGCAACAATTATCAGGTAAGGCCTTCGCTGGGCAGGCAAGATGCCTCCTACGGATGTTACTTACAGGGAATGGGTGAAAATAAATTCTATTCGCAACCGATTGCAAGAAGTGGACTTAAAATCAAGGGAGATTCACGAAAAATCCTGTTACTGGAATCCGATGGAAAACAGCACTTTATTGTAGGGGTAAATAATGAAAAACTACAACTTATCAAACTCCGGAATTGAGATAAACAGGGAGCTGAAAGGCTATTTTGAAAAGTTCTAAATTGACGGATGATGTGAAAATAATTGTAAAAAAAAACTATACTTGTTGTAGCAATACTCTCTCAGAGTAGAGCGCACCAACACTAAACTAAAGCTTTATTTAACTATAAAACACCAACTTGTATTCATTTTTAACCTTAAACTACTTCTATTATGCGAAATTCTTCTCCATGGAAAAGTAGCCTTACGCTACTTCTCCTGCTTGGATTTGCTGTGAGCTCAGTTTTTGCTCAGCAAAGAACAGTTACCGGTACGGTAACTTCTGAGGAGCTTGGAGCGCTTCCCGGGGTCAACATTGTGATCCAGGGAACCACTACAGGAGCTGTTACTTATGCTGACGGTACTTACAGCATTGAAGTTCCCGGACCGGACGCAATCCTTGTGTACTCTTTCATTGGATACTCCACAATGGCTATCACTGTGGGTGATCAAACAGACATCAGCCCACTTTTGGTTTCGGATGTAACGGCACTTGATGAGATTGTTGTTACAGGGTATACCACCCAGCGGAAATCAGACATCACGGGTGCTGTATCCGTCGTGGATATGGACCAAATGAACCAGGTCACTTCTGCAAGTGTGGTTCAGAAACTGGAAGGTCGTGCTGCGGGTGTTACTGTCAACGCCGGCGGTCAGCCAGGTGGACGAAGCACTGTACGAATCAGGGGTGTCAGCTCCTTTACGAACAACGATCCACTTTATATTATAGACGGAGTTCCCGTTGAGGGCGCCTATTTCAACTGGCTGAACCCAAATGATGTGGAATCAATGCAGGTGCTGAAAGATGCATCAACCGCTTCGGTTTATGGTTCACGTGCCAACAACGGAGTTATTATCATCACCACGAAGAAGGGAAAACAGGGAAAAGCTAAATTATCAGTGGATGTGAACCTGGGTGTTCAAACACCTATCTCCGGCATGGATAAGATACTGATCCAGGATCCCCTTGATTATCACCAGATCATTAAAAGAAGTCATGACAATGCAGGACTGGATACTCCTACGAACATTTACGGAGATCCCAATAATCCCAGCATTCCCAATTACATCTGGCCCAATGACGGTGTGAATCAAACCCAGACTGTGGATGAAAGCGGCTACAGTTACCCTGATAACCTGATCATGCCCTCTTCACAGGGAACTGACTGGTGGGATGAGATGTTTGATCCCTCACTGGTTCAGGATTATAACATTGGAATGAGTGGTGGTGGACAAAATTCTGTCTACAATATCTCCATGCAGTATTACAACCAGGATGGAACCATGAAATACAACTGGCTGGAAAGATTTTCCATCAGGGCCAATACCGAGTTTAAATTTGGTAGACTGGCTATCGGGGAGAATTTCGCCATATCCAGGGAACAAAATGCCGGTGGAATTGGAAACCAGGGTGAAGGCTCAACCATTGGTCAGATTATTAAGATGCAGCCGGTCATTCCCGTTCACGATATTGATGGTTATTTTGCCGGTGCAAAAGCCAATACACTTGGAAACGGTAGCAATCCGGTTGGACAAGCCTTTAAAAGAAAGGACAACGTCGGAACCTATACCAGGATGGTGGGTAATGCATATGCCAGCCTGGATATCATAGATGGACTGCAATTCAAGACCAGTTTAGGTGTAAATGTAGGAAGCAGCATCCGCAAGGGTTTCAATTTCCCAACTCCTGAAAACTCCGAACCAACTATGGTCTGGAGCCTGGATGAGGATTACACCACAGAATTTGAGTGGACCTGGACCAATACCCTGACCTACAACAAGGCTTTTGGAAACAATAACCTTAATGTACTGTTGGGTTATGAAGCCATTGAATTCCAGAGGAACGCCCTGGACGCTTTTATGGCAGGTTATGTAACCACCGTACAGAGTGCCTGGTACATTCAGGATGCCCTGGGAGATCCTGGCACCAAGAATGTGAGTAGTGAAGGACAAACTTCTTCACTGAATTCATTCTTTGGAAAGATTGATTATAACTTTAATCGCAAGTATTACCTGAGTGCCACTGTACGAAGAGACGGCTCTTCAAAGTTCGGTGCAAACAACCGTTATGGTACTTTCCCTGCATTCAGTGCAGGCTGGCGTCTGTCCGACGAAAGCTTTATGAGCGGAGCCGAATGGCTGGATGACTTGAGAATTCGTGGAGGTTGGGGTCTCACTGGCAACCAGAGGATTCCCGGTGGAAGAACTGCCAACCAGTACGGTGGAGGCACCCGTGATACCTTCTATGATATCAACGGAACCAATACCTCCATAGTTACAGGATACCGCTTAACAGCTCTGGGTAATCCGGATCTGAAATGGGAGCAAAATGCTTCCACCAACATTGGTCTTGATCTGGCCATGTTCGACAGAAGGTTAAGCGTTGTTGTTGATGTATATTCACGTACGGTAGATGACCTTCTCTTTAACCCGGCCCTTCCTGCTACTGCAGGTCATGCCTCACCTCCCATCGTTAATATTGGGACCATGGAGAACAAAGGGATTGACTTCTCCGTTGGATACAGAAGCGCAGGCACCAGTGATTTCAATTGGGACATTGAGCTGATTGGAAGCCAGTATAACAATGAGATTGTTAAGATTGACGGTGTACAGGACTTCTTCTACGGACCAACAACAGGTAGAGGCGGAACCACTGTAATCAACCAGTTGAACTATCCCATCGGCTCATTCTACGGATATAAGACCGATGGTATCTTCCAGAATGAGGGCGAAGTGGATGCGCATGCAGACCAGGATGGTAAGGATGTAGGAAGGTTCAGGTTTGTAGATACCAATGAAGATGGAATTGTGAATTCAGAAGACAGGACCATCATCGGCAGTCCCCATCCGGACTTTACTGCAGGCCTAAGCTTTAATGCTTCCTGGAAGAATTTTGACTTGAGTACGTTCTTCTTCGGATCCTTTGGCAATGACATTTTCGACATTACCAAGGAATTCACAGTGTTCAGGTTGTTCAGCACCAACGTAAGACAGGATCGTCTGACCGACTCATGGACACCCACTAATACAGGTGCAAAATATCCTCAGCTTAACCAGAATGACCAGTTTAGCTCTCAGTTCAGCGACTTCTATGTAGAGGATGCTTCTTATTTTAGGTGGAAGAACCTGCAGATTGGATATACCATTCCAAGAGCGGGCTGGTTCCAGAGTATGAGGGTATACATACAGGGACAGAACCTGTTTACCATATCTGGCTATAGCGGATATGATCCTGCCTTACCTACTATTAGCAGTGACGGTTCTGCTGGAAACCAGTCTGACCAGGCGTCTGGTATTGACAGGGGAACATACCCAGCCAGCAGGATATTTTCAATCGGAGTTAATGCAACCTTTTAAACTAATAGGCGATGAAACATAAACTAAAAATAGCAGGTATCATTACTGTAGTCTTCGGTATGCTATTTGCATGTAACGATGAATTCCTTGACAAACCAGCTCAGGGTAATTTGGACGCCACAACCCTGGCCAACCAGGCCGGTGTGGAAGGCAACCTGATCGCAGCTTACTCATTGCTGGATGGCTATGGAAATTATGGAGGCTGGGGAGGCACCTCCAGCAACTGGATCTGGGGATCTGTGGCATCTGACGAAGCCTACAAGGGTTCAGAACCTGGTGACCAGCAGCCCACACAGGACGTGGAGCTTTACCAGTGGGGTACAGGAGGAGCAGATGAATACCTCAATGATAAATGGATTGTGAATTACGACGGTGTAAACCGGGCCAATGCGACCATTACCCTGATGAGAACCGTGGAAGGTATTCCTGATGAGGATCTGGATCGGATTGAGGGTGAAGCTCTCTTCTTAAGGGCTCACTTTCATTTTGAGATATGGAAACTGTTTGGCCACATCCCCTACTATACAGAAATGGATGAAGACTTCAGGAAAAGCAATGTGGGAACAGATGCACTTCCTTTAATTGTGGCTGATCTTCAGAAGGCCATCTCTCTCCTTCCCGAGAGTCAGTCCTCCGTAGGCAGGGCGAATAGCTGGGTGGCCAAAGCAGTTCTGGGCCGGGTCCAGATATATCAGGAAGATTGGGCAGGAGCTCTGACTACTTTGACTGATGTGGTTAATAATGGACCCTATATGCTGGAAGAGAACTTCCATTATGCCTTTGATGTGGCTCACAACAACGGACCAGAAACCATACTGGCTTACCAGGCTTCAGTAAATGATGGAAATCCAGATGGTCAGAATGGAAACAGGCAGGACCGTCTGAACTTTCCGCACAGTGGGAGCCCCTTTGGATGCTGTGGTTTCCACCAGCCTTCGCAGAACCTGGTGAATGTCTTTAAGGTGGGTGCCGACGGACTTCCCTTGCTGGATGGAACCTGGAATAATATAGACCTTACTATTGATGATGTGGTTGATCCCAGAATTGACTGGACCACAGGCAGGGATGACGTTCCCTTCCTGGACTGGGGAACACATGATCCCGGTTGGATCAGGGACAGAGCCTGGGCAGGACCCTATAGCCCTAAGAAAAACATCTATGAGCAATCCAGTGGTGCTGGAAGTGCAGTGGGTTGGGCTACTTACCAGCTGCATTCTCTGAACACTCACTTACTGAGATTTGCAGATGTGATGCTCTATCTGGCTGAGGCAGAGATTAATGCAGGGTCTGTTGACAATGCCATGGCGCTTATCAACCAGATCAGGGTCAGGGCTGCCGCAGGTGCTCAGGGACCTGAAGGTGGTGATGTAGTTATACCTATCAATGATGCACAGATCACCTGGGCGACCTATGATGTAAAGCCATACCCCAGTGGGATGGATAAAGCATCAGCCATGAAGGCCTTAAAAATGGAACGCAGGCTGGAACTGGCCATGGAAGGCCACAGGTTCTTCGACCTCAGAAGATGGGGAGATGCCGAGACTGTTATAAATGATTACCTGGCGGTAGAATCAACCAGGAGGAACTATCTGACCGCTTCTTATCCATATACTTCAAGGCACCAGTGGTATCCCATACCTACCGTTCAGATTGAACTGAGTAAGGTAGAAGGAGAGAACAGACTTGTACAAAACGAAGGATGGTAGAAATTCCTTCTGAGTAATTTCACATCCCGGGAAGCTAATTTTCAAAAGCTTCCCGGGATTTTTTTATGTATACTATTACAAAGAGAAAAGCTACTTTTAGACATATGATAAAAACGCTCCCGGGTTTTTTCCTTTTCCTTTTGCTTCTCCCCTCCTGCAACTCTCTTGCAGACAGAAATTCGGGGCAGGGAAAGGCGCTCTTTACCTTGCTTCCATCCAGGGTGACAGGAATAGATTTTGCAAATAAACTGGAGGATGGAAAGGATTTTAATATCCTGACTTACAGGAATTTCTATAATGGCGGAGGAATCGCCATTGGGGATATTAACCAGGATGGACTGGAAGACCTTTATTTCACTTCAAACCTGAATTCCAATAAGTTGTACCTGAATAAAGGGGATCTCAAATTTGAGGATATTACAGAGGTGGCCGGAGTTGGGGGTGCAGGAGCCTGGAGTACGGGAGCCACCATCGTTGATGTAAACAATGATGGCCGGATGGATATCTATGTTTGCAATTCGGGGCATGTGGAAGGAGAAAACCGGGCAAATGAACTCTATATTAATAATGGGGATCTTAGCTTCACTGAAGCGGCAGAAGAATGGGGGCTTAAGTGCAACGCTTTCTCCATGCAGGCCGCTTTCTTTGATTACGATCTGGATGGGGATCTGGATTGCTTTTTACTGAATAACAACCTGATCGTGCCTTCACCCAGGGAGTTTTATGAAAAATCAAGAAATGATATCAGCGAGGAGGGTGGAGATAAGCTTTACAGGAACGATGGGACTCATTTTACCGATGTCACCCTCCAGGCCGGCATCTTCACCAGCGATATGGGCTTTGGATTGGGTGTTTCCGTCAGTGATCTGAACCAGGACATGCTTCCCGATATTTATGTGAGTAACGATTTCTGGGAGCGCGATTACCTCTATATCAACCAGGGGGACGGAACATTTTCTGAAGAACTGGACAAACGGCTTGGAAGCACTTCCCTGAACAGCATGGGAACAGATATAGCCGATCTGAATAACGATTGTGCCTATGACAT
>RCNC010000487.1_pt1 | contig 25414 bp, 18 predicted proteins | sample 2041301 | NCBI WGS metagenome assembly RCNC01 (sample SAMN09708231, study PRJNA481090) | Marine sediment metagenome, whole genome shotgun sequencing project. | biome: marine sediment; feature: ocean; material: sediment; isolation source: Sewage treatment plant 13A marine sediment (STP13A) ... | reverse complement strand
TTTAAAGGGAGCGTATTAGAAGGAGTCCCTTCGGAAAGGGCTGGGGATTTGACCAACTCCACCTGTTCCTTCGTTTTTTCAATTTCTTCTTTTCCAAAATCTGTTAAACCATTTTCTGAAAGAATATATCTAACCTGCTCTAAAATAAGGTCTTCAAAAGGTCTTGCATTTCCAGCCATCATTATTAATCCTGAAAGATTCTTTTCTCCAGTTGCAATTTTAGGGCCTACAAAAGCTCCTAATGAATGGCCCAGGATGTAAACACTCTTACAGCCTTCAATCGATAAGGCCTGATTCAAAGCTGATTTTGCATCCAGAACAGTTTCGTCATCTATGGTAATTGATTCGGCATCTTCCTTATATATTTTAGTACGTTTATCGTACCGAAGAACTCCAATACCCATATTTGCCAATCCAACAGCAAGATCTTTGAATGGTTTGTTTGGGCCAATAGTCTCATCACGGTCATTTGGACCTGAACCATGAACAAGTATTACTATTGGAAAAGTGTTTGTGTTTGTTGGGAGTGTCAAAGTACCAGGCAATTTATAAGATCCTGAAACTACAACAAATGGGTTTTCTGTATACTCAGCTGGTGTGGCGTATTTAGGTAGCTGATATTCTTTATCGGGTTTTGGTGGAACAAAAAATATTCCTGTAATTTTATTTTCAGCAGTAAATACAAGCTTTAAATCCAATATCGACCTTTCAAATTTACAGGTCAGAAAAACAACATTCCAGTTTTGCAGTTTTTCGGTTCGGATTTTGGTTTGTTTTTCAAAATTTCCTACCTGCTCATTTAGCTTATTCCATAATTCTTCTAATTTATCCGCTGGAAGTTGCATTAAAACGATAGGTTCAAAATAACTTGTTGCCTCCTGGTATCTGTCCTCTAGAACCAGCTTTAGAAAATCATTTGCACGTTCAGTGGTCTCATTTGGGACCTGAGCAATAGTAATTCTACTTATACAAAGTAAGCTTAGAAAAATTAATCTTGTCATATGAACTAAAATAAAAAAATTATTTAATCCTGGCTACCCATCCTCCTCCTTTAGCTAGTTTAATGACCATGTTTTCACCTTTTGATACTGTAAAACTTTCTTTTTTATAGTCACTCGCATACTTATTGGCATTTATTCCATCAAGAAATACCTCCATTTCATGATTTCCTTCTGGAAGAAATGAAAGGTCAACTTTAAGTTCTCTCTCTGAACCATCAGTCATTGCAGCCAGATACCATGCATCCCCACTTCTTCGAGCAATAAGAATATAATCACTAACCTTGGCATCCAATACCCTGGTTTCTTCCCACACAACAGGTACTTCAGAAATAAATTTTGTGCATTCAGGTTCCTTGTAATAATTTGATGGGTTATCAGCTAGCATTTGAAGCGGACTTTCATAAACTACGTACATTGCCATTTGATGAACCCGTGTTCCCTGGCTCATTGGCCTTGAAAATGAAATTAAAAAGTTTGTGTCTTGTGCATTAATCATGGCGCCCGGTGTAAAATCCATTGGACCGGCGACCATTCTAATAAATGGAATGGTTAAATCATGTTCGGGAGTAATAACATCACTCCATTTGTTCCATTCCAGACCACGAACACCTTCCCTTGTAATCACGTTGGGATAGGTACGACGCAGGCCTGATGGCTTATAGGCACCATGGAAATCAACCAGGAGTTTTCTTTTGGCACCCTCATTTGCAATTTTATGGTAGTAATTAACCATCCATTGGTCATCCCTTTGCATAAAGTCAACTTTAATACCAGCAACTCCCCACTTCTCAAACATATCAAGTGCCTCTTCAAGCTGATCATCCAGGGTTTTCCATACTACCCATAAAATTATGCCTACATTTTTCTCCTTTCCATAGGCAAGTAATTCTTCCATATTTATGTCTGGATTTATTTCCATGAGATTGCCTAGCTTGTACCATCCTTCATCCAGAATTATATATTCTAACCCATATTCTGATGCGAAGTCAATGAAGTATTTATAGGTTTTAGTATTCACACCTGACTGAAAATCAACCCCGTATACATTCAGTTTATTCCACCAATCCCAGGCAACTTTACCAGGCTTTATCCAGGAAGTTTCTTGCAGTTGATTGGGCTTAGCAAGTTTAAAAACCAGTTCGCTTGCCACAAGATCTTTATCTTTTTCTGCAATAATAAAAACACGCCATGGGAAACTCCTTTTTCCACTCGTTTTAGCAAGGAAACTTTCTCTTTCCGTTACCGGCACATCTCTATCGTTATTAACTTCTACTGAAGCAGCTGCTTTAGGGAGAGTGGCAGATAAGTTTCCATTTCCTGAAGCCTTAAGCCACATTCCCGGATAGTCTTCAATATCTGACTCGGTAATAAGTATATTCGGCCCATGAACTGGAGCAACAAGGGCAGGTAATGAACAGAGGTCACCTTCCTTAATCTCACCTAGTTTCAGGAATTCATATTTACGTTCATTATGTGAAAAAAAGCTTTCTTCTTTTGGGAAATATATTGGATAATCTTTTGAAAAATTGAGCTCCAGAGACTCATTTAATACCTTTATTTCATTCTTTTTAGATGTTTGGAAACGATATGCAACTCCATCATTATATGCTCTAAATATAAGCGTATAATTATTATTCATTGTGATTAACAATTCATTATAATGATCAGGAATGACTGCATTTTTTGAGGGGACTACCGGATGAATTTCCTCCATCACCTCCCTGGTCAACAATTTTTTAATCTTATATGAATCTTTAGCAATGCCTTCGATATCCAAGGCTATTAAAGAAGGTTTTAATAGCTCATTGTTACGATAGGAAATGGAAAAATAAATCTTTTGATCGATGGAAATAACAGTTTTTATTTTATTATCAGGTGATGACAATGAAATTTCTTTGGCATGCAAAAGAAATGTACCTGAGTACACAATGCCAACTAATAGAAGCAAAAGCTTTTTTGTGTGTTTTTTGAAAGTCATTCTAAAAGGTATTATATTGGTTTGAGAGGTGTAATTCTATTTTTCTTCAACAGAATAATTAACTCCTCTTTGTTTTAAGTAGTTTAAAATGTAATTGAAATTTGCACTATTCTTTCCCAAAATTTCTGGTGGGATAATGCCTTTTTCAGAAAACAATCCATCGAGTAGTAAATTGGTGACAGCAGTGCAGGTATAACCGGTTGTCCTGGCCATGGAAATTGTTTCAGTTTCTTTTTCAAAGCGATCTAATAGATTATAAACAAAACTGGTAGGCTTTCCGTTTGTAGAACCTTCAATGGTAATTCTCATTACAGTATAATCTTCTTCTCCCGGCTTGAGTTTCCATTTTGGAAACAGAAGTCTTGCTGTTAACTCAATGGGTTTTATTTTTTTACCGTTTACATCGATATCATCATATGAAAAGAAACCACTCTCCCGAAGAACCCTTAAATACTCAATTGTACCTGGATACCGAAGAGTTTTCTCTATCATGTTCGGGATTTTCATAGTATGAATTAAAGACCGCAATCCGTCAGAATTCCAAGCTTCAAGAGTTCCGACGCCAGCAAAGTCAATCAGTTCAGCATCTGATAGAGCCTTCCGCGTGACCATTGATCCGTTTTCTACATATCGGGCGGGGCGAATATATTCTTCTATTACATCAATAGGGGAAAAAACAGCTTTGTACTCATAGGGCCATTCTCGAACAACAGGAAGTCCGCCAACCAGGCATACAAACTTATCAACATCCATAGTATTGTTGTGGTAACCCAGAATAATATTGCTCATTCCGGGTGCAACACCACAATCTGTTACAACTGTGACATTCTTTTCTACAGCCATTTCATTTAGTTCAGTAGGGTCTTGAGGCATAAATGAAATGTCAACCAGGTTTTTGCCAGCAGCAATAACAGATTTAGCTGTGTTATACCCCATAAAACCAGGCACAGCACCAACTACAATATCAAATTCATCGATAACCTGTTTGATAACATCTCCGGTAGATAGGTCGGCTGTTAAAGTATTTATACCCTCTGCCTCCAGGTTTTTAAGGGCATCAGGGTTTACATCTACGGAAGTAACCTTGTGTTCTTTGCTCAAATCGAGGGCCATGGCTTTTCCTACCAGTCCGGCACCAAGTACAACTATTTTTTTCATAGTTAGAGATCTATTATTTAAATAATAAAGGCTTATTCTTCAAAGAATGTTTTGATGTTGAAGTAAAACGTTTCAAAATATTTAAAAGTGCTTTTAAAAGGATTATTCTAACCTAAAATTGCCCCAATTATGGTAGCTGACAATAGGGAAGCAAGTGTGCCGGCAAGTAGTGCACGCATGCCAAATTGTGAAAGCAATACCCTTTTCCCGGGAGCTAGAGAACCTATTCCACCAATCTGTATTCCAATAGAAGCAAAGTTAGCGAACCCACAAAGCATATACGTAGCCATAATTATGGATTTCTGATGAACGAGGCCTCCAGTAGCCTTCAATTCAGCAAGGCTAATGTATCCAATAAATTCAGTTAGAATAATTTTCTCACCTAAAAGTCGTCCTACAACTGTTATATCTTCAACAGCAACTCCTATTAGCCACATCAGGGGTGAGAATGCGTAACCAAGAACAAATTGAAGTGACAATTCGTTGTATTTTCCCTGCGTTGATTCAGCAATAATTTCATTCAGGGTAGTAACCTTACCAATCCAATTCATCATGAAATTAAACATGGCAATAAAAGCAATAAATACCAATAGCATTGCTCCAATATTGGCTGCTAATTTTAAACCCTCTGTCGTGCCATTTGATACAGCATCAAGAACATTACTTCCAAACCTATCCTGAGTAATTTCTACATCGGTGTTTACTTTTTCTGTTTGGGGAACGATAATTTTGGAGATTACAATTGCACCTGGGGCGGCCATAATTGATGCTGCCAGCAAATGTTTGGCATAGATTATTCTTTGAACTGGATCATTCCCTCCAAGTAAGCCAATATAGGCTGCTAATACTCCCCCAGCTAAAGTGGCCATTCCTCCAACCATAACAAGAAAAATCTCAGAACGGCTCATCTTTTCAAGATAGGCCTTGATCATCAGCGGTGCTTCAGTTTGTCCTAAAAATATATTACCGGCAACTGAAAGACTTTCGGCTCCGGAAAGTTTTAATAATTTGGTCATGAGCCAGGCCAGGACATATACGATTTTCTGAATTATCCCTAGATAAAAAAGCAAGGAAGTTAAAGCAGCAAAGAAAACGACAGTCGGTAAAATCTGAAATGCAAAGATCATTCCCATTTTGTCCATATCAAGAAGGCTCCCGAATAGAAATTCGCTACCCGCCTTGGTAAAATCAAGAACCAGAACAAATAACCTTCCAGCAAATTCAAATAATTTTCGAATGATTGGTACATATAATATTCCAACAGCAAGCAATACCTGAATACTTAATCCCACACCTACTACTTTCCACGATATAGCTTTACGGTTGGTACTAAAAACGAATGCTATAAATATGAGCACCACCATGCCAAGCAAGCCTCTAAGAAGTGAAATAAAGCTAATATTAAATTTTCCTTCTGGGATGACACTTCTTGAATCTGAGAGCAAAGAACTTTTCTGTTCGGATAATAGGATGGAGTCGTTATCTCTTACAGTAGAATCACTTAGGCTGAGATTAGGGGTTTGTATAGTTGTATCTCCTTGCCCATTAGAAGCCAGCGAGGGATTAGTTAGAATGGAAAAAAAACTGAGTAGTAGAAGGCTGACAAGAATTTTCCGCATATCTGAAGCCGGTTAATCTTTCTTTCGCTGGTTTATTTCGTCGCGGATGATAGAGGCTCTTTCGTAATTTTCGTTTTTGATGGATTCATCCAGCATAATTTTTAACTCTTTTACTGACATTTCTTTTAATTCATCACCGGCTTCTGGAGACTTTGGTTCACCTGAATATAATTCATCCTGGTTTATTTCTTCATCCAGCTCCTGATTTTCCTCAAGAATAATTCCAGCCTGCTCAATTATTTCTTCAGTGGTATAAATAGGACATTTAAATCTTAATGCAAGGGCAATAGCATCAGAAGTTCTGGCATCCACAACAATCTCCCGGTTGCCATCATCACATACCAATTTAGAATAAAAAACACCTTCGTACAAACGATAAATATTTACTTCAAGAAGGTTAATGTCAAAAGATGCTGCAAAATTATGGAAGAGATCGTGAGTAAGCGGCCTGGGTGGATTCAAACCTTCAAGCTGAATTGCAATTGCTTGCGCTTCGAAGCCTCCAATAATTATTGGTATTCTGCGATTTCCATTTTCTTCAGTCAAAATAAGAGCGTATGCGCCAGTTTGTGTTTGACTATATGAAATTCCTAAAACATTTAGTGTGATTTTGCCCATTCGGTATAAATATTCTTAGCCTGTTAATTAAAGTCTGTTGTACAAATATAATCAAATCATTTTTACATGAAAGGCTTGTTTGCATCTTATTAATTAAGCAATAAAATTTGTAGGATTTCATTTTGTACTTTATTGAAAATTAGGTGTCGTTCATATTAATTTACACTTATTTAAGAGCTTATTCTCGTTAAAATGTTTGCATATCAATTAAATTTTATATTTTTGCAGTCCGAAAGTTAAAAAACAGATAAAACAGGCATAAAATGTATGCAATAGTAGATGTAGCAGGTCAACAATTCAAAGTTGAAGAAGGAAAAAAGATATTTGTTCATAGATTGAGCGAGGATCAGGGCGAAACACTTGAAATAGATCAGGTTTTACTTATAGATCTTGATGGCAAGGTAATTGTTGGTGAGCCCATTATTAAGGGTGCTCTGGTTACTGCAAAAGTGCTCGAACATATGCGTGGTGACAAAGTGAAGGTTTTTAAGAAAAAAAGAAGAAAAGGATATCAGAAATTATCCGGGCACAGACAGGATCTAACTCAGATTCAGATTGAATCAATTAGTGAAAAGGGTGTGGCAAAAAAGAAACCTGCTGCCAAACCAGCTGCTATAGTTGAAACAAAAAAAGCAGAAGAGGTAAAGAAGGTAGTTGAAAAGAAACCAGCTGCAAAAGCCGAGAAAAAAACAACTGCTACTACAAAAAAGGTAGCTGAGAAAAAGCCTGCAGCCAAAGCTTCTGCTAAAGCACCTGCAAAAAAGGCAGCTGCTACAAAGAAAGCTGTTAAAAAAGCTCCTGTAAAAAAGGCGGTAGCCAAAACAACAAAGAAAAGCGAGGATAAAAAGTAAATTTGGTTTTAGAAGAACATTAAAAATTATTTGAAATGGCACATAAAAAAGGAGCTGGTAGTTCAAGGAACGGAAGAGAATCGGAAAGCAAACGGTTGGGAGTTAAGCTTTTTGGAGGTCAATATGCCAAAGCTGGTAACATATTAGTAAGACAAAGGGGAACAAAACATCATCCAGGGGAAAATGTGGGAATTGGTAAAGACCATACCTTGTTTGCTCTGATTGATGGGCAGGTAGTTTTTCAAAAGAAGAGAAATAATAGGTCTTACGTTTCGGTTCAGACATTAGTAGAATAAGAAATATTTATAATTTATATATTGTCTCTCCTGTTTAATTTGCTGATAAAAGCAGTAAATTTGCAGGAGATTTTTTATTGGTAATATACTCTTACAAGTACAAAAAATATTCCCCCATGCTTAACATAAAGTTTATTCGCGAAAATCGTGATCTAGTTATTGAACGACTTAAGGTTAAAAACTTTGAGGCGGAAAACATTATTGTTGAAATAATATTACTGGATGATGAAAGAAGGAAAACTCAGATGGACCAAGATGCGAGGCAGGCTGAATTGAATACAACTTCAAAGGAGATTGGTAATTTGTTTAAAGCTGGTAAAGCGGCAGAGGCAAACCTTGTTAAAGAGAAAACAGTTTTGCTAAAAGATGAAATTAAAGAGCTAACTTCTTCCATGCAAAATATTGAAAGTAAGTTGGATGAGCTACTTGTTCAAATACCTAATATCCCACATAAATCTGTCCCAGAAGGAAAAGGAGAGGCGGATAATCTGGAAATTCATTCAGGAGGAAAAATTCCTGAATTAGAATCGAATGCTTTACCACATTGGGAACTGGGAAAAAAGTACAATATTCTTGATTTTGACCTTGGGAATAAGATCACTGGGGCAGGCTTTCCAGTTTTTATGGGGAAAGGTGCAAAACTTCAACGCTCTTTAATTCAGTTTTTCCTTGATGAAGCTATAAGTGCTGGTTACAATGAAGTAGTACCTCCGCTTTTGGTTAATGAGGCCTCTGGTTATGGAACAGGTAATTTACCGGATAAAGAAGGTCAAATGTATCATGTTACTGTCGATAATTTGTATTTGATACCCACATCAGAGGTTCCGGTTACCAATATTTACCGGGATTTAATTTTAAATGCAACTGATTTTCCTATTAAAAACACTTCTTTTACACCTTGTTTTCGACGTGAAGCAGGCTCATATGGTAAAGATGTTAGGGGGTTGAACAGGGTTCATCAATTTGATAAAGTGGAGATTGTTCAAATTCAACATCCGGATAATTCATATAAAGCTCTTGATGAGATGGTTAGCTATGTTGAGGGATTGCTAAAGAAGCTGGAAATGCCTTATCGAATTATGAGATTATGTGGAGGCGATATTTCATTTACCTCTGCTTTAACTTATGACTTCGAAGTCTATTCTGCGGCCCAGAAGAAGTGGCTTGAGGTAAGTTCAGTGTCTAATTTCGAGTCTTTTCAAGCCAATAGGTTAAAATTGAGATTCAGAGAAGAAGGAACTAAGAAAACCAGATTGGCACATACTTTAAATGGGAGTGCTTTGGCATTGCCAAGAATTATTGCTGCATTATTGGAAAATAATCAAACAAATGATGGGATCAATATCCCTGAAATACTCATTCCATATACAGGTTTTGATACAATTTGATTCTTGTTGGAGCATTTTGTGGAAGGCTAAGTTGAAAATAATCTAATATTTTTTTACGAATTCAAAATTATTGAACGGTGGATCAAAGGAGAGCGTATTTATTTGCAGGTATGGCTATTTTTTTCTGGTCTACAGTTGCCACTGCTTTTAAAATTGCACTCAGATACATGGATTTTCTGAATCTGGTAATGTATGCATCAATTACTTCCTTTTTTCTATTGTTTTTTATTGTTCTCTTTCAAGGAAAGCTAAAAGAACTAAAGAAAAATTCTTTTAAAGATTATCTAAATTCTGCCCTTTTAGGATTTTTGAGCCCCTTTTTATATTATATAATTCTTTTTAAAGCCTATTCACTGCTTCCAGCTCAAGTCGCTCAGCCCTTAAATATGGTTTGGCCCATTGTACTGGTTGTTTTATCTGTTCCAATGTTGGGTCACAAAATAAAACTTCGAAGCTATATTGCACTGTTCCTTAGTTTTATTGGGGTCATTTTAATTTCTTCCCAGGGAGATTTTATCCATATTACGAATTCTGATCCTTTTGGAGTTACACTGGCCCTTGGTAGCTCCCTTATTTGGTCTCTTTTCTTTATTCTTAATGTGCGTGATAAGAGGGATGAGGAAATTAAATTACTCCTGAATTTCTTTTTCTCAAGTGTTTTTATTCTTACTTTAAACCTAACAATAGGTGATTTTAAGATTCCTGAGATTAAAGGTGTCATGGCAGGCGTTTATGTGGGTGTTTTTGAAATGGGGATTACGTATTTATTCTGGCTAAAGGCCTTAAAACTCAGTAAGTCGTCTGATTTGATTAGCAACCTGGTGTTCCTGGCTCCCTTTATTTCTTTAATCTTTATTCATTTCATTTTAGGTGAAAAGATTTTTATCACTACTATTTTTGGACTTTGCCTTATTGTGTTTGGAATAATTTTCCAAAAAATTCGTTCACTAAATTAAAGGCATAATATTTGCTATTGAAGAAAGGAAAATAATATGAAAAACTTGAGAAAATATAGCCTGCTTTTAATATTGGTTATTGTTGCATTTTTAGTTTTTACAAATTGCAATAAGAAAGATGATGTAAATCCGGAACGCCCAACTTTGGAGGAGCTTGCAAGGAATGAATTCTACGGACTTATGAATGATTGGTATTTGTGGTATGATAAAATGCCCGTTGTAAATGTTGAAGATTATGACACTCCTGAAGAATTGCTTGAAGCATTGAGGTATGATTCACTGGACAAATGGAGCTACATATCACCACTGGATGAATTTACCAGCTATTATGAGGAAGGAGAATATGAAGGTCATGGTTTTGGATATACCTATGATGAGGATGGAAAAGCCTGGATTACCTTTGTTTTTAGGGATAGCGATTTCAATCTTGAGGGAGTTAAAAGGAGTTGGCAAATGTTGGCAATAAATGGAACAGATTTGCAATCATTTACAGATATTTCAGCGTATTTAAATGGAAACACTGTAGGCACAATTGACCAATTCACATTTAAGAAACCAGATGGAACCTCTGTTGACATAAGTAGTACCAGGAAAGTTATTAAAATGAATACTGTAATTCATGCTGACACCTTGCACGTTTCGGGAAAGATAGTGGGACATATGGTCTTCAAGAGTTTCATAGCACCATCTACTGCTGAACTTGATAGCGTTTTTCAAGTATTTAAATCTGCAGGCGTTGAGGAATTAATACTTGACCTAAGATATAATGGTGGAGGTAGAATGGATGTAACTGCTAAGCTTGCCAGTTTAATCTCTGGTCCCTCAACAGATGGAAAACTTCTCATAAAATATATTCACAACAATAAGCAGGGTGCCTACAATTCTGCAGTAAATCTAGGGAACGAAACGAACGCATTAAATCTGCAGCAACTCATTGTTATTGCATCGGGAGGAACAGCTTCAGCCTCGGAAGTAATTATTAATGGCTTACGGCCTCATATTAATGTGAAGATTATAGGTGAAAATACATATGGAAAGCCTGTAGGTATGCATACATGGACCTATGCTGAGACATATGCATTTGTACCTATTAGTTTTAGCATGCTGAACTTTTCCAATGAAGGAAATTATTATGAGGGCCTTCTGGCTGACTCATACATTGAGGATGGACTGGCATGGGATTTCCCTGACAGAAATGAGAAACGGCTGAAAGAAGCTATACATTATATTGAAACAGGGAGTTTTACTGGAGGATCTGCTCCCTTAAAATCGCACTTTATTTATCCATATCAGAAAAAGAAAGGCCTACGCTGGGAGATAGGTGCTGAATAATAACAATTATTGTCTTGGAAAAAGAACGCATCATACTTGGTATTGACCCGGGGACAAGCATTACCGGGTATGGATTAATCAAAATCGTGAATAATAAGATTGAACTAATTACCCTTGGAAATATTAGCTTACAAAAAATCAAAGATCCTTATCTGAAACTGGAAAAAATATTTAGTAGAACCCTGAGTCTAATTGATGAATTCCACCCTGATGAACTGGCTATAGAAGCTCCATTCTATGGGAAGAATGTGCAATCGATGTTAAAGCTTGGCAGGGCACAGGGGGTGGCTATTGCTGCAGCCATTTATCGAACTATCCCTGTACATGAATATGCTCCCCGGAAAATTAAAATGGCTATTACCGGGCAGGGAAATGCCTCCAAAGAACAGGTAGCTGGGATGCTGGAGTCTATACTGGGCATAAAAAGTTTGCCTGACATGCCTGATGCTACTGATGGATTGGCAGCAGCTGTATGCCATCATTTTCAATCAAATGTACCTGATTCAGCAAAATCTTTTAAAAGCTGGAAAGATTTTATTAATAAGAACCCGGGAAGGGTAAATGGATAGGCAACTTTTTAACCTAATCAGGATAAGTTTGATCTAATTTTACTGGCAATTTCCTCAAATTCTTCTTTTGTTAGCTTAAGCTTTGGTTTGGAGAAACTAATATCCGCTTCAGAGTTAATAGGAACAAGGTGAATATGTGCGTGGGGTACTTCAAGGCCAAGCACAGCTATCCCAACACGGTTACAGGGAATTACTTTTTCTATAGCCCTGGCAATCTTTTTTGAAAAGACCATCATTCCAGCTAATAGTTCATCATTCATGTCAAATATATAATCTATTTCTTTTTTTGGAATAACCAGCGTATGTCCTATTCCCAGTGGGTTGATATCAAGAAAAGCAAAATAATTTTCGTCTTCAGCAATTTTATATGATGGAATTTCTCCTGATGAAATTTTAGAAAACATCGATACCATAATAAAGCATTTTATTACCAGTTATACGAATCTATAAAAGCTCGAAATTATGGTAAATGTAGTTTGTATAAATAAAACTTCAAAGACTAGATAGTAATAATTGTTCCAGACACAGGAGGATTCCTTTATAAAAGATCAATACAATCAGGAAAACACAAATTGAATTATAAGGAGATTTCGATAATCTCGAACTGAATAGTGCCAGAAGGAACCTGAATTTCAACTATATCTCCAACTTTCTTTCCAAGTAAACCTTTGGCAATGGGAGTTCCAACTGATAATTTCATGGCTTTCAGGTCGGCTTCACTTTCTGATACCAGCGTATATTCCATAACCTGGCTATTTGCTTTATTCTTGATTTTAACTTTGTTTAAAATCTGAACCGTAGCAAGATCAATTTTCGATTCATCAATGATGCGAATCTTTGAAAGGGTATCATTTAATTTTGATATTTTTAATTCCAGTAAGCTCTGTGCTTCCCTGGCAGCAGTGTATTCTGCATTTTCAGACAGGTCACCCTTATCACGGGCTTCAGCAATTTGTTTTGAAATTGCTGGCCGCTCAACTGAAGTAAGATATTTAATTTCTTCTTTCAGCTTTTTTAATCCTTCTTCTGTTACATAAGCTATATCACTCATAATAACAATCACACTTTACTTAAAAATATTAAAAACAAAAAAGAATCCCGTAGACTTGGAACTCTTTAACAAAACAAAGATATAAACTTTTTTCCTAAAAAGAGTATTGCTTAAACATTTTAATATTGTCTAGTTTTCCCTCTCTTGTATCTTAAAATATTTTGGACTTAAAATCTCCGAATATATAATGGCTTTTCTTAGATCAAATTCTTCGACTAGTTTACCGATTTCATTTTCTTTAATAAAACCTTCGTCATTTTCTGAGTTGTTAAATTCATCGGCGATTTGGTATTTCGATGTTGCAAGGTTCTTAAATAATCCGGTTTCAATGATTGGTGTATTTGGGTCATCATTAGCAAAAACACTTATTCCTTCCTTAGGGACATCTGAGGCACGCTCAATAATTTTTTCATATTTCTTATCTGCAGGTTCTGTAATTATCTCCTCTTCAGATATTTCTGAAATTTCATCTTCTTGATTGACGTCGGGAAATTGGTCTTTGAGGAACTCAGAAAAAACACTTTCAAGTTTCTGACCTGTAGTTGGTTTTTGTTTTGGAGCATTCCCTGATGACCCTGCTACTGTGCCAGGTTTTCGCACTCTCTTCCTCTTCTTGAGAAGGCTGGCCCCAAGAATAACTACCATAATTACTATGTAAAAAATCGTTCCGACTGAATCTTCCATTTTTTCTGTTTTAATATATATACTAAAAGCAGCTACTCAATTTAACGCCTTTTCTTGGCTTTTCTTTTATTAAATATTCTGTTTATAAAATTGTCTTTATTGGCCCTATTGTTGCGTTTTGCTTCCTTTTTAGATTCTTTTATCCTCTTTTGAGTTTTCTTTGATTGAATTTTAAACTTATGCGCATTCGATTTTTTTTTGGCGTTTTTGTAATCCTTCTTTTTCTGCTCCTCGGATTTTTCGTATTTATTTTGAGCCTGCCTAACCTTTTTAGATTGTTTCTGCCCGAATGCACCAATAGAAACCAGAATCATTAGAAAGATAATAAATATTCTCCGTAATGATAATTTAGTTACTTTTGCCCAGGTTTTATTATTTCTGAGATGCATAAATACTTTCATTCAAAACTACGATTTTTTTTTATAACGGTAGCAATTACCTTTTTCTTGTTTTCTTGTGGGAAAGAAGAGCATAGTGTTATTCCTGAAACCTACGTTGATTTCGTTATTCGATTAAGTGATCCACTATTTATTGATTTAAACTCGATTGGGAATTCTGTTATTGTAACCAGTCAATATAATGGACATAATTCGGCAGGTTATAACAATCATGGCATAATTGTTTACCGTGCCAGTCAGACTGAGTTTTATGCTTTTGACCGAACTTGTACTTTTGAAGAAGAGTTAAATTATGCAGTAAATCTTGAAAGTCCGGTTGACTTAACCGCAAAATGCCCTAATTGCGAAACGGAATATATTTTGCCCAGCTATGCTACTCCTGGTAAAGATGGACCTGCAATTTATCCTCTAAAACAGTACTATGCTGATTTTGATGGGAATACTATCTGGGTTCGCAATCAACCATAAAAAACCCGGAGTTTGTCCAGGTTCTGATCATAACAATCTTTTTAAATTAACTTAGTACCTGTAATGGTCTGGCTTATAAGGTCCGTTTTTAGGGATACCTATGTACTCAGATTGATCTGTGGATAATGTGGTGAGTTTAACTCCAATTTGATCCAGATGCAATCTGGCTACTTCTTCATCTAGGTGTTTGGGTAATCTATATACATCTAAATCATAATCATTTTGCCAGAGCTCTATCTGGGCCAAAGTTTGATTTGTAAATGAGTTACTCATAACAAAAGAAGGGTGCCCCGTTGCACAACCCAGGTTTACAAGTCTGCCCTCAGCAAGTAAAAAAATGCTGTGACCATCAGGGAAAGTAAACTTATCTACCTGTGGTTTGATGTTGGTTTTTATAATGCCTGGATAGTTTTCCAGTTGTTCAACCTGAATTTCATTGTCAAAGTGACCAATATTGCAGACTATTGCCTGATCCTTCATTTTACTAAGATGATCTGCTGTAATTACATTGAAGTTTCCTGTCGCGGTCACATAAATATTTCCCTCTGGGAGAGCATCCTCAACAGTTTTTACTTCAAATCCTTCCATGGCAGCCTGTAAAGCACAAATCGGATCTATTTCAGTTATAATTACTCTTGCACCGTAAGATTTCATTGATTTTGCTGAACCTTTTCCCACATCACCATAACCACAAACAACTACAACTTTACCTGCCAGCATTACATCAGTTGCTCTTTTTATCCCATCGGCAAGAGATTCACGACAACCATACAGGTTATCAAATTTAGATTTAGTGACTGAATCATTTACATTAATTGCAGGAGTAAGTAGCTTTCCTTCTTCCTTCATCTGGTATAAGCGGTGCACTCCAGTAGTAGTTTCCTCAGAAACACCTTTCCAGTCTTTTACCATACGATGCCATTTTTGTGGATCCTCAGCCAATATTTCTTTCAATTGGTTAAGAATAACTTCTTCTTCTTTATTGGATGGGGTTATATCCAGAATTGTTGAATCATCTTCAGCTTCATAGCCTTTATGAATCAGTAAAGTAGCGTCACCACCATCATCAACAATAAGATTTGGTCCCAGCCCACTTTCAAAAGACAATGCCTGAGCTGTACACCACCAATATTCTTCAAGAGTTTCACCTTTCCATGCGAAAACGGGAACACCACTGGCAGCAATTGCAGCAGCAGCATGATCTTGTGTAGAAAAAATATTACAACTTGCCCATCTTACATCTGCTCCAAGTTCTACTAAGGTTTCAATCAGAACCGCAGTTTGAATAGTCATATGGAGAGAACCTGTGATTCTGGCTCCTCTTAAAGGCTTACTTTCGGAATATTTTTGCCTAACCGACATTAAGCCAGGCATCTCTTTTTCAGCAATTTCAATTTCTTTTCTGCCAAATTCTGCAAGGCTCAAATCTTTAACTTTGTAGGGCATTCTTTTTGTCATTATATCTGTATTTTCCATTTTTGATTTTTTTAGGGGTACAAAGTTACAATTTATCTGTGGATATTCAGAATGATGGTTGAGAAGTGTAATTAGTTGGCAATTATAGCTTAACTCGATGATTCAACTTTGAGAATTTCTTGTGCAATTACTTTGTCCTTTTTTAATTGGGCTATTAGTGAATCAACATCTTTAAATTTTATTTCATCACGTATTCGGTCAATAAAAATAAGATTAACATCTTGTCCATAAATGTCCTGCGAGAAGTTGAAGATGTTAACTTCAATGGTTTTACTCACTTTTTTTGAATTAATAGTTGGTCGGATTCCTATATTCAACATCCCCAGATATCTTGTTTGGGAAATTATTAATTTAACGGCATAAACCCCATCTGAAGGAATCAATTTATGATTTTCTTTAGGAGTAATATTGGCTGTGGGAAAACCAATTTGACGACCAATCCTTTTGCCACCAACTATTGTTCCGTTTACAAAATATTCATACCCTAAAAATAAGTTGGCCCGTCGAATTTGGCCTGACCATAGGGCCTCACGGATTAGGGTGGAGCTTACTTTTTCACCGTTTATTAGTTTTGGTTGCATTTGTAGTGCCTGGAACTTGAATTTTTCCGCGCAGACTTTTACTGTCTCGAAATCACCTTTTCTGTCTTTTCCAAAATGATGATTGAAACCAACAATTAAAAATTTAACATTAAATTTATTCACCAGAGTTTTTTCAACAAATTCACAGGCGCTTTGTTGAGCTAACTCATAAGTAAAAGGCAGGATTATCAAATGATCAATATCAGTCTGCCCAAGTAATGTTTCTTTTTCTTCAATGGTAGTTAAAAATTTTAAATCAATCCCAGAATTGTTTAAAACCATTCTGGGATGAGGCCAGAATGTAATAAGTACACTTTCTCCTTCAACCTCCTGTGCTATGTTGGTGAGCTCGTGAATAATTTGACGATGGCCCGAATGAACACCATCAAAAATTCCTATGGTGATTACAGGCTTTTTTAAATTTATTTTATCCAGGTTGAAGTGTACTTTCACTTATTATGTTTAAATATTTAGTCTGGTAAAAATAAGAAAACCAGATCAATTATCTTTACGAAGTATCTCCTAATAAAAATCCTTAAATTTGTATAAACTCACAGATATATGAAAACTCCAGAGATTGTTACAAATGACCAATGGCTTCAACCTTTTGAAAGCATCATTACCAAAAGGATTAATCAGGCCATGAAACGAGAAAAAATGCTGGTTGGCGAAGAATCTCTGAGTGATTTTTCAAACGGATATTTGTTTTTTGGCTTACATAGAACTGAAAATGGATGGGTTTTCAGGGAATGGGCACCCAATGCCACACAAATTTACCTTATAGGGACCTTTTCAAACTGGAAGGAATCAGAGGAGTATACTATGGAAAAAGTGAAATCTGGTACCTGGGAAATACATCTTCCGAAGGATAGACTAAAACATGGCGATCTTTTTAGGCTATCTGTACACTGGAGTGGTGGGCAGGGTGAGCGTATACCGGCCTGGGCCAGAAGAGTAGTGCAGGATGAAAGTACAAAAATGTTCAGCGCCGAAGTATGGTCTCCTACTCAGGAGTATTCCTGGGAGAATCCCGATTTTAAAAGAGCAGAAGAACCTCCATTGGTTTATGAAGCCCATGTTGGTATGGCCTCTGAAAATGAGAAAGTAAGCAGCTATAATTATTTCCAGGATGAAATCTTGCAGAAAATAGCTAGTCTAGGATATAATACTATTCAGTTGATGGCTGTACAGGAGCATCCGTATTATGGGTCCTTTGGTTACCATGTTTCAAGCTTTTTTGCTCCTTCTTCAAGATTTGGGACTCCTGAAGAATTAAAATCTCTTATTGATAGAGCTCATAAATTGGGCCTATCAGTTATTATGGATCTTGTTCATTCACATACGGTCAAGAATGTTAATGAAGGACTAGGCTTATTTGATGGGTCCCTTGATCAGTATTTTCATGGAAATGAGCGCAGAGAACATCCTGCATGGGACTCGCTTTGTTTTGATTATGGAAAGAATGAGGTTCTACATTTTCTTCTTTCAAATTGTAAATATTGGTTGGATGAGTTCCATTTTGATGGATATCGATTCGACGGGATAACAAGCATGCTCTATTTTGATCATGGTTTATCAAGAGATTTTACCGCATATGATCAGTATTTTGATGGAGGACAGGATGAAGATGCAATTGCCTATTTATACCTGGCGAATAAACTAATTCACGAAATACGGCCTGATGCAATATCAATAGCTGAAGAAATGAGCGGAATGCCGGGACTTGCAACTCCAGTAGATAAGGGTGGATTTGGTTTCGACTACCGCCTTGCTATGGGAACACCTGATTACTGGATTAAAATTATAAAAGAGAAACCGGATGAACAGTGGAATGTGTCAGAGATATATCATGAACTTAGTAATCACAGGGCAGATGAAAAAACTATCGGGTACGCAGAGTCTCATGATCAAGCGTTAGTAGGAGATAAGACTCTTATATTCAGACTGATGGATAAGGAGATGTATTTTAGTATGAATAAAGGAAGTCAAAGCCTTGTGGTAGATAGGGGCCTTGCCTTACATAAAATGATCAGATTGGCAACAATTTCAACAGCAGGAGGAGGATACCTGAATTTTATGGGCAATGAATTTGGGCATCCTGAATGGATAGATTTTCCCCGTGAAGGAAATAATTGGTCATATAAGTATGCCAGAAGACAATGGTCTCTGATGTTTAATGCTGAATTGCGATATGGTGAATTGTCAGATTTTGATCAGGCAATGATTCAATTGATCCGTGATGAGCGATGTCTGGAGCAGGCATTCCCCTATAAGCGTGCTTCTAATGAAGGGGATCAAATTCTTGCTTTTACCCGAACTTCATTGCTCTTTGTATTTAACTTTAATCCATCTCAATCATTTACAGGGTATGGAATAGATGTTGAACCAGGAAAATACAAGTTGATTTTAAACTCAGATGATTCCAAATTTGGGGGCTTTGGCCGTCTTCAAAATAATAGTATATACCGAGCAAAAAAGGGAGGAAAACTTATTTCTTCCAACCCTGATTATTTGCATTTATATCTACCCAGCAGGACAGCTTTGGTGTTTAAAAAGCTCGAACAAAAAAGAATTTATTGAAGAATCAATACTTTTGTACTGCTCCACTCAATTCCATCATGTATTCTGATAAAGTACGTACCTTTTGGCCAACCTGAAAAGTTAAATGATTCAGTCACCACCTGACCTGGATAATCATACACCTTTTGAAGGAGTTTCCTCCCTGATTTATCAAATACCTCCATTATTAGTCGGTCTTTATATAAATCTATTATTTCAATATTAAATATACCATCAGTGGGATTAGGATATAGTTTTAATGAAACTATAGGTTTACTGAAATCTTCAATTGCTGTTGGGGCTTCTTGTAAGAAGTTTATAGGAACCGGACTGGCACCCTCTGCCGAGACAGTAATAGTAGCTGATCTCGATTCCCCAGAAGTGTTTTCATCATAATCCACTCTGAACGATGTTGTGCTTTCTTTTGTAACATTCATCCAATTTTCAGTCTCGCTAACAGACCATTCAATATTGGCATTTACCGTAAAAGTATAAGAACCAGCTATAGAAGATGCTGTTGCTGAAACGGGAGAAACCTCCAACAAAATATTTGCTCCTTGTTGAGTTAAAATTATAGTTTGTGCCACAACTCCAGGTCCTGTAACATTAATGTTAGCATAACGTGAGCTATTGGAACTGTTCTCATTGTATGTCACAGTAAGGGTGTTATTATCAGACTTAATGGCTGACAACCAATCTGAATCCTCAGAAATTATCCATTCAATATTAGAAGAGACACTAAAATTCAGTGTTCCTGAGTTTGCTCCAACTGTTGCTGTAGCCGGTGTAACACTTACCACAGCTGAGGCTCCTTCTTGAAAAAGAGTAACAATAAGAGGTGCAACACCCTGTCCTGATAAACCAAAAGTTGCTGATCTGGACTCAACTAGCAGATTTTCGTCATATTGTATTGTTAATGTTGAGTTATTTGTTTTCACTGCTGTTGTCCAAAAATTGTTTTCTGATACACTCCAATTTACATTTGATAATATTGTAAATGTCATTGTGCCAGACGATGCAGATATAGTTTGTTCAAGAGGATCAACAGATAGTACTGGTCCTGATTCCCCCTGAGAAATAGTAACGGTTACAGGATTAACACCGGAACCTGATAAGGTTACCACAGCACTTCTTGATTCAGTCAAAATATTCTTGTCATATGAGATGCTAAGAGTTGCATTATCAGATTTGCTGGCAACAAGCCAGTTATAATTTTCAGAAATGCTCCAATTTATATTTGATTTAACAACAAAGTCTATTGAGCCTGCTTCGGGTCCAACATTAGCAAATGGTTGATATACTGATAAAATGGGCTCTGAACCCAATTGAATAAGTTCAACTTCCTGAGGTGTAACATCTGATCCGGATAAGGTAATGGTTGCTGTTCTTGAGTTAAAAGATGTATTTAAGTCATAATTGATAAGCAAAGTGCCATTGTCAATCTTTGCAACCGATAACCAATCTGAATCTTCAGCAAAATTCCAGATAACATTTGAGGCTACCGCAAAACTTATAGACCCGGGGTAAGAGGAAACTGTTGACGAGGTAGGAGTGACTACAAGTGTTGGCGTAGCACCCAGCTGGTCTATTGTAACTACCCTGTTTGATAAGCCTGGACCTGATAAAGTAATTCCGGTAGATCTTGGATCAATAGAAAGATTCTCGTTGTAGGATACTGTTAATGTTGAATTGCTTTCTTTTATGGCTGTTAGCCAGTTTGCGTTTTCACTAAATGTCCAGTTTACGTTTGAAGAAATTGTAAAACTAAAAGTGCCAGAGTTTGGACCCACACTTCTGGAATCCGGGGTAACAGTTAATGCAGGAGTCGCTCCTGCTTGATTTAGACTAACTAATTGAGATGAAACAAATGGTCCGGAGAGTGTAATTGTTGACGACCTGCTATCTACAGAGATATTTTCATTGTATGTTACTGTCAATGTAGAGTTGTTTGTTTTAACTGCAGTAAACCAATCTGCGTTTTCAGACAAACTCCAATCTACATTTGATGAGACATCAAATGTTACTGAACCTGATGATGAAGAAATATTTTCTGAAGTAGGGTTAACACCTAATATTGGTGTTGCCCCATCCTGGTTAAGAGTAACAGTTTGAGATGATATTCCTGGACCTAACAATGTAATATTTGCAGATCTAGGATCAATAATTAGATTCTCATCATATGTTATAGTAAGGGTTGTTTCGTTTGATTTGACTGCAGTAAGCCAGGCAATATTCTCAGAAACAGTCCAATTCACATTTGAAGAAACGCTATAGCTTGTTGTTCCTGAATTTGCTGAAACACTTCTTGATGCAGGAGTTATAGCTAGTTCAGGATTTGCACCTTGTTGGTTTAAGCTCGCAATCTGATTTGAAACACCTGGTCCACTCAATGTAATATCAGCAGTTCTTAAATCAACGCTTGTATTTTCATTGTAACTAACAGTGATTGTTGTTTCATTTGTTTTAACAGCATCAAACCAACTTGCACTCTCGGATAAGGACCAATTTAGATTAGAAGAAACACTAAATGTAATTGACCCATCTGATGAAGAAACCGTCTGAGAAGTTGGGCTGACAATTAAAATAGGTGTTGCTCCATTTTGGTTAACTGTTACGATTACATTGGAGACTCCTGGCCCTGATAAAGTAATAGGAGCATTCCTGGTATCGACAGATAGATTTTCATCATAATTGATTTGAAGTGTTGTTTCATTTACTTTCGTTCCACTTACCCAATTTAGGTTTTCAGAAAAACTCCAATTAATATTTGAAGAAATGGTAAAATATACTATGCCTGAAGTTTCTGATACAGAATGGGATGCTGGATTTGCTGTCAGAATTGGATCGGCACCTTCTTGTTCAACTGTGACGGTTTGATTTGCAACTCCGGGGCCAGTAATTGTTATTCCTGCAGATCTTGTTTCGACAGAAAGATTTTCATTGTAAGTAACAGTCAGTGTTGTATTATTAATTTTATTGGCAATAAACCAATCTGCGTTCTCTGTAAAATTCCAATCGATGTTTGATGCAATGGTAAAATTAACACTTCCGGAAGAAGATGTGACATTTTCAATACTAGGAGTAACTGTTAGAATAGGTGTCGCTGCTTCTTGATTAAATGTAACTATTTGAGTAAGGTCTTCACCTGAAATAGTAATGCCTGAGGTACGAATAGCAACTATTAAATTCTCATCGTAAATTACCCTTAGGGTAGCATTGTCAATTTTTGTTGCTGTTAACCAGTCAGCGTTTTCTGATATGCTCCAATCAAAATTTGAGGTAACAGAGAAGTCCATTGTTCCAGATGAAGCAGGAACTGTGGCAACTGTTGGAGAAATAGTTAAGACAGGGTCCCCTGCATTTTGATTTACAGCTACAAATTGATCGATAACCCCTGGTCCAGATAAGGTAATTGAAGCTGAACGAGGATCAATAGTTGCATTTTCATCATAGGTAAGGGTAAGGGTTGTAGCATTTGTTTTCACTGCAGTAAACCAATCAGCCGTTTCAGCAAAATTCCAATCAATATTAGAGGCAACAGTGAAAGTGGTTGACCCAGATGAAGCATTGATAATAATACTGGCTGGAGATACTGCGAGAAATGGGGTCGCACCTTCCTGCTCCAGGTTTATTAATTGATCACTAACACCCGGGCCTGAAACAGTAATATTTGCATTCCTTGAAACAACAGAAAGATTTTCTAAATAATTCAATGTTAAAGTCGATTCGTCGGTTTTAGTTCCTGTAAACCAACCTGCATTCTCAGAAAAAGTCCAGTTTATATTTGAAGTTATGTCTATTGAAATGAAACCATCAGCTGATGAAACAATAGCACTCGTTGGATTCACCACAAGAATTGGCGTTGCTCCCTCCTGATCCAGGGTGATAACCTGGTTGCTCACACCTGGCCCAGACAGTGTAAATGTTGTTGAACGAGGAATTACAGAATTATTTTCAGTGAAACTGACTGTTAAAGTTGATGCATCTGATTTATTAGCTATAACCCAGGAATCACCACCTGAAAAAGTCCAATCCACATTGGATGTGACTGTAAAACCAAATGTACCTGAGGATGACCCTACAGTTTGAGATTCAGGGCTTATACTTAGTACTGGTGTTGCACCTTCCTGTGTAACTGTTACCGACCGGGTAATTCCTCCACCAGCCAATGAAAGAACAGCTGTCCTGGAATTAATGGAGATATTCTCAGAATTTGCTGTTACAGTGACAGGTTGACTATTCGAACCAGTTGAAGGATTAATATCCAGCCAGGCGGGTATACCTGTTATAGTCCAGGTAATATTCGCAGAAGTAAGGCTAAAAGATCCATTACTTCCAATGGAAGCTCCAAGGATAAGACTATTTGGGCTTACCTCCAGCGAAGGCGCCCCGGCCTGAGTAACCGTAACAGTTCTGTTGATACCACTACCTATAACGGTGATAGTAGCAACGCGTTCTACAGTGGCAGGATTGGCGCTATTGGCAGTGACTGTAATGGCCTGGTTTGTACTTCCGGAGACAGGGCTAATATCAAGCCAGGTAGCATCATCGGATAGCGTCCATGAAGTATTTTCCACATTTATATCAAAGGCACTGGAACTACTGGTATATGGCAGCTCAATGGAGGAAGTACTTACAGTAAGGGATGGAGCACCTGCCTGAGTAACGGTCACAGTGGAGGAAAGAGTACCATCTGTGATAGTGAGAGTAGCAGATCTTGCCAATGTAGACGTATTCACTGCATTGGTGGTTAATGTAATTGATTCAGAGGTACTTCCGGAGGTATTTGAGATATCTATCCAGGATGGCATTCCGGTAATATTCCAGGTGATATTGGCAGAGGTAATATTGAAAGCCCCTGCACTACCACTGGTATATGCCAGGTTTACACTGGAAGGATTCACAGACAGGTCTGAAGCCCCTTCCTGGGTAACATTAATGGTCCGGGTAATTCCGGCACCGGAGATTGTGATAATTGCAGCCCTGGTACTGGTAGATGGATTTTCAGAAACAGACGTAACCGTAATGGTCTGATTGGCAGAGCCGGAAGTGGAACTGACATTAAGCCAGGTTTGACTGCTTGAAACAGACCATGTTACATTGGCTGAAGTAATATCAAAAGTAGCCGTACTGGAGGCCTGGAAAGCCAGGGTAAGACCTGTTGGGTTAACTTCCAGTGAAGGAGCCCCGGCCTGGGCAACTGTAATGGCATGTGAAATAGTCCCATCGGTGACTGTTACAATAGCATTTCTGGTGGATGTACCAGGATTTGTTTGGTTAGCTGTCACGGTAATGGTCTGTGAGTTACTACCCGAAGCTGGAGATACATTGAGCCAGGTTTGACTGGAGGACACCGTCCATGAAGTATTTTCAGAAGTCAGGCTAAAAGTAGCATTGCTACCACTTAAATAGGCTATTGCAAGGCTTGTACTACCCACTTCGAGGAGGGGTGCACCTGCTTGAGTAACCGTAAGTGTACGAGAAAGACTTGCACCATCGGTAACCGTTAGGATAGCACTTCTCGCAGCAGTTGTGGGATTATCAGAATTAGTAGTAACAATAACTGATTGATTATCTGTACCTGTAGATGGAATAACATTTAACCAGGTGGGTATTCCATTAATGCTCCAGGACACATTGGCCGAAGTGACATTAAAGCCAGCATTGCTGCCATTGGAGTAACCCAGGTTAATTGAAGTAGTACTAACCTCCAACGAAGGAGCCCCAGCTTGAATAACCGTAACTGTTCTGGTAATACCGCTGCCTGTTACGGTGATATTACCAACGCGCTCTACAATGGCAGGATTGGCACTATTAGCAGTGACTGTAATGCCCTGGTTTGCACTTCCGGAGACGGGGCTAACATCTAGCCAGGTTGCATCATCGGAGAGTGTCCATGAAGTATTTTCCACATTAATATCAAAGCCACCGGTACTACTGGTATAAAGCAGAGCAATAGATGAAGTACTAACTGTAAGCGATGGAGCACCTGCCTGAGTAACAGTCACAGTTGAGGAAAGGTTCCCATCCGTGATAGTGAGGGTAGCAGACCTTGCCAATGTAGACGGATTCACTGCATTGGTGGTCACTGTAATAGATTCTGAAGTACTTCCAGAGGTATTTGAGATATCTATCCAGGATGGCATCCCAGTTATATTCCAGGTGATATTGGCAGAGGTGATATTGAATGCCCCTGCACTACCACTGGTATAAGCCAGGTTTACACTGGTAGGATTCACAGACAGGTCTGATGACCCTTCTTGAGTAACAGTCACAGTCCTTGTAATTCCGGCACCGGAAATTGTGATAATTGCAGCTCGAGTACTGGTAGATGGATTTTCAGAAACAGCGGTTACAGTAATGGTTTGATCCGCAGATCCGGAAGAAGAGCTGACTGTGACCCAGGTTTCACTGCTTGAAACAGACCATGT
>RCNC010000486.1_pt1 | contig 25443 bp, 19 predicted proteins | sample 2041301 | NCBI WGS metagenome assembly RCNC01 (sample SAMN09708231, study PRJNA481090) | Marine sediment metagenome, whole genome shotgun sequencing project. | biome: marine sediment; feature: ocean; material: sediment; isolation source: Sewage treatment plant 13A marine sediment (STP13A) ... | reverse complement strand
CCAATTGTTCGCAGCAAACCATGCAAGTGGTGTGGCAATGAGCGCAGCTGCCAGGATCCATTTAATGATGCTCCCACCCAGGAGGAAAAATATTGTTGTGGGACTCCCACCCATGGCTTTCCGTATCCCTATTTCCTTTGTCCTTCTCACTGTGGTGTAAGTGATCAGGGCAAACAAGCCAAAAATTCCGATGACGATGGCCAGCAAGGCTCCACCTGAATAGAGCATGGCCTGCTTGTCCTCTTCAACGTACATTTGTTCATGCAATTTCCCAAGAGGATAGGTAATTAGTACATGCCCGGGGAGATGAATGCTAAGAAGTGAATCAATATCATGTATCACTATCCCGGGATTATCTGATTCAGTACGAATGGTAATATGCCGGTACAACTGATGGTACCTGCTGATCACCAGGGGTCCTATCCTGTCACGCAAAGAACGGAAGTGAAAATCCTTTACCACCCCGATAACGGTATCCCTGTGGTTGGACACGTTGATTACGGATCCTATTGGATCTGAAAGCCCCAATGCTTCACAGGCAGTTTCATTCAGGATGAAATTTCCCGTGTCATTCAATGATTTGCCTGAGAAAAACTCTCCTTCAACCAATTGAAAACGATAGGTTTCCGGATAGTTTTGCCTGACCCTGGCCTCGGTGATCAGGATGGCATTCTCCTCCACGTCCCCCTCTGTCCAAACATTTTGCATTACCGGCATTTCTCCAGGGATGCCCATGGAGGCAGTAACAGAGATAACTCCTGGGAGGGCTGAAATATGATCTGAAAGAGGAATAAAATCTTTCCGGATGTTTTGGGTAGGTTCATAGAATATAGATAAATTTTTCCGGTCAAATCCATAATCCCCATGCTTCATAAACCGGGTCTGGAAGATTAATACACTCAGTACGGAAAAAAGAAAGATAATGATACCAAACTGAATAATGACCAGGATTGTTTTTAACCTGCTTCTTCTCAGTTGAACAAAGAGACCGGTTATAACCTGTACAGGAGAGAACCGGATCACGGATAAAAAATGGATCCATCCCGTAAGGAATCCAGACAATACAGCCATGGCGATAAACAATAAAAACAACAGGCCCAGTTTATAAAATGAAAAGTTAATAGGTGTATCCATAATCCTGGAAAAAGGTCCCAGGTTGATCTCGAACAAAACAATGGCGATAAAAGCAGCAAACACACCCATTAAAATTGATTCATACGTCAAATGGCTCAACAGCTGTCGCTTCTGGGCACCAAAGACAATACGCATGCCAATATCCCTGATCCGGATATCATTACTTGCAGTGAGGAGGCTGATAAAGTTCGAAAGGGTGATCAATAGAATAAATACAGCCAGGGAAGACAAAATAATCAGGTCATTCATATCTCCCTGCCTACCAAGAGTCATAGAAAAATCTGCCGACCTGAGATGGATATCTTTGAATTCCTGGAGTCCTGATTCCATGAAGATGCCAGACGAACCATAATGTTTTTCGTGGATCTGTTGTATGGCGCTTATCAATCCTGCCAAGTATGCCTCATCCTGGCTTACTTTCATGTAGACTGCAAAATCCAGGCTCCTTTTCCTGGTATCCACTTCCTGCTCGAATGTTTGGAAAGAAATCAACAGGTCAAACTGCAAATGTGAATTTAATGGCACATCCTCCATTACACCCACTACTGTATAGAGAGCGTTTTGTAACTCCATCTGCTGGTAGAGGGGATCTTCATCTTTGAAATACTCCTCTGCTTTACTTTTGGTAAGTACTACGGTATATGGTAGGTTCAGTATGGAGTCCGGATCGCCTGATAAAAGTTTGAACCCGAACACTTCGAAAAAGGAGGAGTCAGCAAAGAAAAACCGGTCCGGGCCCTGAATGCGATCCTGGTACCTTGAGCTTAATTTATTGTCAAATAACCTGCAGGCTGTCACTTCTGAAAAACCAGCCTTGTTCAATTCTTCAGGGACATATCCCAGGCAGGTTGGGACATAAAGTATCTGTCCATCACGGCTATCCACTTTGGTTGTAACCCTGAACATCTGGTCCAGATCTGGATGAAACCGGTCAAAGCTAAGTTCAAATCTCACAAACATTACCAGCAGAACAGATGTACTCATCCCCACCGCAAGCCCGATGATATTCAGGATTGAGAAAAACTTAAAATGCAAAAGGCTTCTGTAAGCGATCTTTAATTGCTTCCTCAGCATGGAAATACTCTAAATACTCTTAATGCCAAAGATATGATGGGAATCCCGTCTTTCCAAGATTCATTAGCAGCTGCCACACTTATTTATTATTTTTATAATGCTTTATTGAAAAACCTGTCCGGCCATGCTACATACCTTATCCATATTCATCCTGATAATAGTCTCCATGATCTACCAAAAACCTTCAACCATGATCATTGCCCACAGAGGAGCATCCCATGATGCTCCTGAAAATACACTCGCCTCTGTAAACCTTGCCTGGGAAAGAAGTGCTGATGCCGCTGAGGTGGATGTTCACCTGTCTAAAGACAATCGTATCATGGTTATCCATGACGGGGATACCAAAAGAACGACGGGTGAAAAAATGGTGATCAGGGAAAGCATGTCGCCTGCTTTGAGGTCCCTCGATGCAAACAACGGGATGGATCAGTTCAAAGGTGAAAGGATCCCATTCCTGGAGGAAGTAATAGCAACCGTGCCGAACGGAAAGATCCTTTTTATCGAGGTAAAAACTGATACGGTTATTATTCCCTACCTGGTAGAAGTATTAGCCTCATCCCCGGATAAATCCCGCCTGGTGGTCATCAGTTTTGACTTCGATGTTTGTACGATGATGAAAAAACAGATCCCTGCCATCCCTGTTTACTGGTTGCATTACACCCTGTCCGGCTCATACAAACATAAGTGGATAAGCAATGCAGTTGATGCGGGACTTGACGGTTTGAATTTTCGTCACAAAGGGATCAGCAAAGACTACGTGGATGCGGTGCACCAATCTGGTATGAAGATGTTTGCCTGGACCGTGGATGACCCTGTAGAGGCGGCCAGGCTGATCGAATCCGGGATTGACGGGATCACTAGCAACCGTCCTGCCTGGCTGAGTGAGCAACTGAATAGGTGAGTGGAATTCCGCCTCAATCCAAAAGATCCTATTTTGGTTTCAGGTATCCGGAGATGGCCTTTACATAGGCTGCAAATCTTTCTTCCCCAAGTTTCGTTATGGTGCAGGTTGTCTGAGGAAAGTTCCCCTTGAATTTCTTTTTCACTTCGATGTAACCTGCCTCCTTCAATTTAGTGATCTGTACACTCAGGTTACCGGATGTTGCCCCCGTCTCATTTTTCAGGTAAGAAAAGTCAGCCTTTTCTACGCTAACCAGGATGGAAACTACCGCTAACCTCAACTGGGAATGTAATATTGGATCGAGATCCTTATACATCACCTATATTTTTTGAACTTCTCAGGATATAACCTGGTACAAGGTAACCCAGTACCATGGCAATAGCGAAAACAAGTAGCTGATCGTCTCCCCTCAGGTAAATAGCGATTATGGAAGCAATGAGAAAGACAATCGAACCAAAGACAAGGGGACGGAAACGCACCATTAGTCCGGATACAGCAGTAGCCATTGCTGTGACACCAAGAATAAAGGGAGTAGGATAGGTATCCAATGTCAGGGAAAGGAAAACCATAAGTCCCATAAGCAGTCCAGCGGTAATCCAGACAGTCGCAATATATCTGTCCAGATGAGTTTTTACTTTGGCCTGTTTTTTAGTACGAGCCAGGACAATAAATTGGATGATAATGGCACCTGTTACAGTTCCTCCAAAGATAATGGAGCATAGTACCTGGATCATCTCATATCGCTCAATCCGTACATAATAACGAATAACGAAATAACAGGCCAGGCTGGCCAGTATCAGGGCCCAGCCCCAGAGCAGGTAGTAGAAACTCCCTTCACGCATGTTCTTGCGTGAATTAGATATTGATTTCTGTATGATCTGAAGACTTTCTTCAGGGGTTAATGTCTTATCCATAGGTTTCATTTTTTATAAACATGGTACAAATATAAAGTAGTTTATGTTATGAACCTAATATTTTTGAAAATATTTATGGAATATCTTTTCTGAGGATGTTGGAGGGCTACAGTCTTTCCAGGTAAGCCAGGGTAAAATACTCTTCCTTAACATCCGGATTATACTGGATCTCATCTATGGTCATCACAGATTTTCGCCCGTTTTGAAGATTGCTCATTTCCATCCGGGTTGCTATATATTTCTTGCCTGATGTATCCATTTGTCTGACATCGGAAGAAATCATTTGTTTGAACAATTCATCATCTTCATCATAGTATTCAGCTTTCCTGAATACAAAGTCCTGTTTCCCTATCCAGGCCAGCTGGCGGTCATACCCCACTTCATCCATGATGTCCTCATTCACAGGTATCACCTCAACTATCCAGCAATCTGTTCCCCCAACAAGGTCCGATCCGGTAAGGGTATAATCGAAATCTTCCAGGCTGGGGGCGGACATATCTGCATTGCTGAATTCCGAACCCATGAAAGACTTGCTTTTTTCATTGCTGATGATCCTCCGTGTCTTTCTCAGTGCGGGCATATAGATCCACATATCATCATTCCTTTCATCATAGTCATAAATGAGCATCCCGGTCCCTTTGACTTCTGCAGGCGAAAGAAACCGGATGATCCTTTTTTCAGTAGCTCCACTTTCAAAAAGTTTTGAAGCCATGGAGGTTTGCCTAACCCTTTCCCTTCCTTTTGCATCATAGATCTTCAGGGTGGAAATGGCTTCCATTCCGTCAAGTTTGGATGCATCCCTTGACTTTTGCATTATCTCACGGCCCTCAGGCGGGGCAAAACTTAAAAAGCTCAATCCTACTATACCGAGGATCAAGGCTGTACTTATTCTTATATTAAACTTCATAATTCGCAGTATTAACTTTAATTATTTTCAATTAACCGGTACCGTCTTTCTCCCCCGTATCCAGCCTCTCCATTCTCTGAACTGAATCCCGACAGATTTTGTCCCAGGCTCAAGAAATGCTGGTTTAAAAATTAAAACGAGGGCAGGTATAATGATCAATGCCCCCACCAGGCATGAGAAAATGGAAACCATTACCAGGAAGCCGAACACCTTGATGGGCAGGAATACCGAAAACGGCAGGGCACAGAAGCCAAGGATGACCGACAGGGCATTGAAGCTGATCCCCCGCCCGGTAGTTGTCAGTGTTTTTAAGACTGCATCAGCTGGAATAAGGCCTTTTCCCCTCTCTGATTTATACCTCCAGAGAAAATGTATCGTATAATCCACCCCTACCCCTATCATGATGGAGGAAAGTAGTGCAGTGGCAATATCCAGCCTAACGCCCAGGTATCCCATCCATCCAAAAAGCAAAATCATGGAAAAGGCTAATGGCAGGGCTGCTATCAATCCAGCCGGGACAGACCGGAACAGGATGGCAAGTAGCACTATGACCACCAGCAGGGCAATCAGCAAGGAGGTTACCTGTCCCTTTACAACCAGGTCAGCCAGGTCGACGGTGATGAGCCCATACCCTCCTATCCTTGTCTGTTGTACTCCCGGTCCAGATAGCTGCCGGATCTCTTCGAGCACTGATTTTAAGGCCATGTTGCTCCCGTCATTGATCCTTACCATGACCTGTGCCTTCTGAAAATCAAAATCAACCAGTCTTTCCAGGTCTTCCGGATCTCCACTCATCATGTACAATTCGAGGTACTGGGCCAGGGCATTCCGCTCATGTGGGACCATATTGTAATAGGGATCTCCTTCATCATTCAATGCTTTACTGATCTCCCGGACTATGCCTGCAATGGACATGACATTCCCCACAGCCGGATGCCGTTTCAGGGCTGTTTCATATCGGTCTATCTGCCCCATTACTTCAGGATCCAGGATATCTCCTTCCACCAGGATGGAAATATTCTGTGACCCGCCGAATGATTCATTGATCACCTGTGCGCTTACCCTTACCGGGTGTTTCTTGGGAAAGAAATTTTCCAGGTTGGTATCAACCTTTAGCAGGAAAGCTCCTCCTCCTGATAATAGTATTACCAGGCCTGTCACCAGGATAACCTGCCTGGGCCATCGGTTCACCATCTTTCCTGTTGAAGTCAGGATCCTGTCAATGAGGCGTTTCCTGGATGGATTTTCTGACAGGACAGGTTTTGATTTGCCAATAATAGACAGGGCTGCCGGGATAAACAGGAGGCTTAAGAGAAGGGCAAATCCAATACCTGCTGCTGCAACCACACCAAGCTGTTTGGCAGGGATCATTTTGTGCGAAAGCAAACAAAGGATCCCGGCAATGGTTGTAATACCTGTCAGGAGAATGGGGCTACGCAGGCTGGTATACACCCCTCTGGCAATGGTCTCCACGCTGGAATTGTTTCCCGCAGTGTTATACTCCTGGTATTTGGCCATCATATGGATGCCGTAATCATTGGCTATGGCGATCAGCATTATGGGAAGCAGGAGGGTAATAATAGACATCTGCCATCCTATAAGCGGCATCAGTCCCATGGCAAAAAGGATGGATAGGACCACCACAATAAAAGGAAGAAAGACACCCCTGGCCTCCCTGAAAAAGAGAAACAGCATCACCAGCATAATCCCCAGGCCAATGATCATTAAAAGTTTAAACTCACTGGCCATTTCCTTTGCCACAAGGGCTTTGATGTAAGGTAATCCACCCACATATGTTTGCTCCCTGCCCGGATTCTTAGCCAGGACCATCTCAATGGCCTGTACTATTTCTTCATCCTGGGCATGATTCTCAAGGGTGGCTATGATGGCAGTCATCTTAAAATCATCCGAAACCAGCACCTTATGTACAAGTTCGTTGGCTTTGAGTTCTTGCCTGAGAAGATCCCACTTCTCCTCCGTTTTCGGGATCCTCCTGATGGCCGGGTCAATGATCATGGCCCCATCCTCCCCCTTAATATTCTTTGCATCAAACAGGGAAAGTGTCTCATCAATGCCCTCAACATCTTTTAAATCTTTATTTACCTTTTTTACCCTGGAAAGGGTTTCTTTATTGAGGATGTCATCCGCCTCAAACAGGATCATAACCATCTCATCGCCTCCGAAAATATCTTCTATCAGGTTTGTATTGATACGGGAAGGCATTCCCTCATAGATGAAGCTTTCCATGTCCGGATTGATCTCGGCCCTGAATATCTGGGATCCAAAGAACCCTGAAATAAGCAGGGATAGAATGATGATCAGCCATTTGTGCTTTATGATTATAGTTCCTGTTCTCATATGATGTTAAAATGTATATCGCAATTCCATAAATCCCCCGTTGAAAACGGGTGCTATCAAATCATACCGGGTATTCGGGGGACCATCAAAATATTGTCCGCCAATACCCAGTTTCAAGTTATCTGAGACCTTCCATGACATCTTTGGTAACAGGGTCCATTCTTCTGTGCTGATATTATAAAGGCCAAATACCTCAAGCTGCAGCACATCATGAAAAAGGGAAACGGCAGGCCTGGCTGCCAGGGAATGCATAATTTCTTTTGTCTGGTCAAAAATAACCCGGTTAAACCCTGCCAGTTGCTGGTCCATCAGGGGACCTAACATCCCCCAAACGACAGGTTGTTGAAGCATTTCATGCTCGATCTCCGGGAAGCTCTCCAGCATTTGCATCTCCTCAAAATCAAATACATACTGACCTGAATACATGACCATCATGCTGAAAATCCCGATAGAACGGTCAATACCGAGCACATATCTCAGGTCCCGGTTCGGCACAAAGATCTCACCTTTGTGAGCACCGTCCGGTTCGCGGTAGGCTGCTTCCCCCCGGATACCGAAGGATCCTAAACCAAATGAAAAATCAAGTCCTCCTGTCTGCTGCCTGAATGGCCTGGCATACATGTCAATGGAAGGGTTCTCGCCGGGGGTCTCTGGCAGGGGGCTCGCCTCTATTCCAGGCATGGGGTCATAGCCACTAAACCAGGAGACTGATCCGTCAAAATGATCGAATAGAAATTCGATCTTCCCGGCAAATGATCCATTCTTAAGTGCTGCTTCCGGGTTATATGCATCTGTGAAGTTTACAAAGCCTGGCATATCAAAAAGGTCAAACCTGTAAACGGAATGCCTGTATACAGGTACCCATATCCCTTCCAGCCTGATGCGTGATTTTATGGTATAACGGCCCCTCACCAGGAAATTCCCCATGCGGATATCATCCGGTTCCGGGGAACGAACAAAATAATCCTGGGGTGTCAGGTTATTGGTTGGATTGATACCATCAGCCCTTCCCCAGGCTATGATCTGCTGGCCTGCCCTCAGGTCAAAATCGCCAAGGTAAAGGTCGGCATAGGCCTCCCTAAGTTGAAACTGGTTGATCTGTTCATTATATTCATACCCAGATCTGAAACGCATTTCTGAAAAAAGTTTCCCCCTCATCCCTGAAAAGGCACTGATCTTCAATGCAGCTTCACCGTATCCGCTCCTTATCTCAGGAAGGCTTGGCGATTCATAGGCTCCTATATAAAGCACCCCCCTTCCATAACCACTCAATTGAAAAGGTGATTCCTTTTTTTCTGTTTCTCCTCCCTCAAACAGGCTTTGTGCATTTGTACCTGCCGGGAATGCAGCGATAACTAATATAATCCACGTAATAGTCCTCATTTTAACAATGAAACATGGGTAAATCCGACAAAAAAGGTTAGTTGTTTAGCGAGGGGCTTCTGCAATAATACGAATTTAGAGTCCCGAAATTGTCCAGACCGCGCAGGGTGGAAGGCGGGCTTGTCCAACCTTAGCGGTTCATACACATAAATCCCTGAAGATCAACAAATCAGACAAAAAAGAAGGATGAGACAGATCAAGTTGTTTTTTTACTTTCATTGTCAGCAACATGCCGATCCTGTGAGTCGAGCCCATTGAGATGAGCATGCTTGAACTGGGAGGGTGTCATTCCTGTTGCTGTTTTAAAAACACTGTTAAAGGAAGATTTTGAATTAAATCCGGCTTCAAAAGCAATAGAGGTCAGGGTATATTTTGAATAGGCCTTATCAGTCAGGAGTTTTTTAATCTCTTCTATCCTGTATTCATTAATAAAAGTGTAAAAATTTTTGCCCAGCATACCGTTGATCACCTGGGTGAGGTAATGCCTGGGTATCTTCAGTTCATCTGAAACATCATGAATGGAGAGATCCACATCGAGATAGGGTTTCTTCTCTTCCATGTATTTTATCAGTTGATCAAGGTACTGCCTGGCATCCTTATTCTTTAATCCTGATTTCTCATATTTGGGATCCACATCTTCTTCCGTGAGATTTTCCTTCCTGAGGTGTTTACTCTCAGTGAGGATTTCGTTGAATATGCCCGGTTGTTTAAATCCATAAAAACTAAATGCAAAAGCAAAAAATGTCAGTCCGAAATGAGATGGCAGGGTTGGATCATATGTTTGGTCCTTTGCGAAGATCACGTATACCCCAAAAATAAAAACTGCCACATAGGTTAGGTAAAAACTGATGGAGATCACCAGCAGCCATCCCAGGGTAATACGTTCAGAGGTATAGCTGACCAGGTTCCTGATGTTCCGTTGGTGACGGTTGATCAGGACGAAGGCGATGGCACTGTAAGTAGTTATTGAAATAAAGAAAGACAATCCATAAATAAGCCTGAACGATAGGAAGGGATCTGTATCCCAGAAATTATCAAGTTGCATTACCGGCTTTCCCCGAAAAACAATGGCGGAAATGAACACCACAAGGAAGGGAAGGAAATGTAGTAAATAGCTCCATTTAAAATGTATGTTTTCAACGGTCTGGAACTTAATATACAGGTACAGCAATGGTCCATAGGTAAAAGGAATGAACACATACTCATAAAGGGGAATGATGCTCTGGTTAATAATGGCAAAACCCATTTCAATAGCGATCAGAAACAACCAGGCAGCCATTATCCGGTCCGCTACCTGTGGATTTCGTTTGGTTGCAATCATCAGTCCCGCAAAAAACGATTGCGTAAGCCCTATATAAAGTATTTGATCCATGAATTTCATACAAATTTAAGATATGTGGATATTTTTTTAAAAATATTCACGTTTTTATATCAAATAACTATTGAGTCTTTTGAAATATTTCTTATTATTGATTATTAATCTGATAAATGATTCTAATGAAAAAAAGGGTCATAAAAGATTTCAGGAACCTGCCGGAAGATATCCGTGAAGCAATCAGGGAAAAGTATCCCTATGGGTATGTAAACGACGTCATCAACTTTACTGATAAGGAAAAGTACATAATCTCTGCTTTGCCTTATGAAACGGAAGATATCAGCTACTTGATCAAAATGCCGTCCTCCCTGCATATTGATGCTGATGGGGAAGAGCCCGTTGATACGCTTGACAGGGTACCCGACAGTGAAAGCCTGGAAAACATGGACGAGGAAAAATACCTTATTCAGGAAGAAGAGGAAGAATCAGACTAAATCCGATCGGCCAATCATTTCATTTTCAGTATCTTAGGCTGAGTCATTCCTGCTTTGGGGAATTTTTATCTAATTTGGCATAATGAAACCCGCCATAGGCAAGTTATTATAGTAATTGCTAAGATAAATTATGATGCGAGTTTCAAATGGATATTACACACTGCTCCTTGCAACTTTATTCTCACTGCTGATCTCATGTGAAAAAAAAAATGATCCGGATCCCGATAATGGGAATGTGCCGGATATCAGTGAACAAACCAAATATATCAACAACTGGATATTTGACGGGATGCATGAGGTTTATTTATGGGAGGAACACATCCCCGCCGGACTTGACCCGGAAAAGGCACCTAATTCAAAGAAATTCTTTGATGGTTTTTTGTATGATATTGACAGGTTTTCATGGATCCATGATGATTATGATGCCTTGATGGGGCAGTATTACGGGGTCCAGGAATCTATCGGGTATTCTCTTGCATTCGGCAGGATTGGTGGTACAGATACCCTTTTTGCCATGGTTGAATACATCTATAGGGACTCACCTGCTGACAGTGCCGGACTCAAACGGGGGGATATCATCCTTGAGATAGATGACCGGTCCCTGACCGTTTTTAATTACCTGGATCTGTATCAGACTAATTCAGTAACCCTTACCATGGGCGAGGCCACCCCGGGAGGCTTAAAACTTACAGACAATAAAGTTTCATTACAGGCCTGGGTGATTGCAGAAGACCCAGCTGTATTCTGGGATGTGCTGGAAGCAGATGGCCACATGGTTGGATACCTGGCATATGTTTCATTTACCTCCGGACAATCGGATGAATACCTGCTTACCCTGAATACTGTATTCCAGGATTTTGCAGCAGCAGGAGTTACGGATATGATCCTGGACCTTCGCTATAACCCCGGCGGAGACATGGAATCAGCCGGCTGGCTGGCCAGTGGTGTTTGTCCCGCGGCACAGGTAGACAACAAAGACGTCATGGTCCGGTTCCAATGGAACAGCGGATATACCCAGTATTTTATGCAGAGAGAAGGAGAAAACTCGGATAACCTGATATTCAGGTTCCCCTCAAATCCCTATAATCTGGACCTGGACAGGATCTTTGTGTTTACAACCGATAATACTGCTTCTGCAAGTGAATTTACGATAACCGGACTGTATCCTTACATGGATGTTATAAGTATTGGGGATACAACTTATGGGAAATATACCGGGGCCTGGATCATCCCGGACCTGGCCGATCCACCCAAGCATAACTGGGCGATGATCCCCATTGTCATGAAATATGCCAATGCTGACGGATTTTCGGAATTCAATTATGGCCTTGCTCCTGACTATGAAGCCGATTCGTATTATTTCCCCCTGCTGCCTTTCGGCGATAGCCAGGATCCGTCTACTGCCCGGGCATTAAGCATCATTACTGGACAACCCATTTCAGACTATTTGAAAAGTGAGATCCGGCCCCGTCAGGTTGAATGGTTTGATACACCCATTAATGAGTTTAAAAGGAACCTTTACCTGGTCCCCGATCTGCGATAGAACACTTTTCATGAACTTTCCTCTGGTATCCTGATCCAGGGCTCCAGGGTAATAAAAATCACGTTCGTTTCATTTTGTCGCATCAATTTCCTATTTTGATAATCGATAGAAAATGAAACCCTATGAACAATTTATTGCCTAAAGCAAGATCCAGGCTTCTAATCCTGATAAGTTTAGTACTGGTATGCCTGGTAAACTTTACAACGGGATTGAAAGGACAGGATAACCTTCCCCTGGACAGCTTACTTGCCAGGGTGCAAGCGATACCCATGGCAGAAATATCAATAGAAGTAACATCTCTTAGCTCAACACTGGTTGAAAAACGAAAGATCCTCCTGACAGAGGAAGGGATGGCCAGTATCGGGAGCAATGTGGATTCCGTATTTTCCCGTTATGATGTGATCACGGAAGATCCCAGACATAAAAAATTTGATGATATCAATAGCCGGGAACTTCAGAGCCTTAAGAATGAATGGAGCAACGTATCAAATAGGCTGGAGCAGACACAGAAGGAAATGACCGGCAGGGTTGAAACATTTGAAAACGAAAAGGCCTCCCTGCAGATACCACTCCGGCAATGGAATCTTACCCTTGAGCAAGCCCGGAATGAAAACGCAACACAAACTGTTCTTGACCAGATTAGTTCTACCATCGGTGCTATTGAAATGCTCATTGAGGATTTGAATAATAACACTGCTTTCCTGCAGGATGACCTGGTGAAGGTCTCAGAAAAATTGATGAGCAGCAATGAGATCATTCAAACATTCGATGTAATTCTGGATGAATCAACTATTGAACGTTTCAGATTTGACAAACCTGTGATCTGGAAGGATTCTTTATACGTAGGAGATACGGCCAGGGCCGAAACCGGTTATTTTGGTGCCAATATGGCTACCATAAAAGGCTTTGCTGCTGATAACAGCAGCAAAATGTCTGTACACTTGATCCTTTTCATATTGATCACCATTGTCCTTGTGAGCATGTTCCGCTGGTTGCAGAAAAATATTGCGAAAAAAGATGAAAAATATGTCTCTCGCACCAGGATACTGATGTCCAAACCCCTTGCTACCTCACTGATGATCACCTTCTCCATAACACTTTTCTATTATGATAATATCCCGCAGGTCATCAGGAGCCTGAATGCCATCCTGATCCTTGTCCCCATGACCCTGCTGATCGTGCACAATATCCATCAATCCATGAAAAAATATATATATGTGTTGATGGTAATCATCCTCCTTGTCGTTCTGCATGATCTCACCTACAGGGAAGATCTCTTCAACCGTCTCATTATGCTGGTAGTTTATACCGGATCTTTCATTTCCGTCATATCCATGATTCGTGACAGGTCCCTGCAGGAGTGGCGTATGGGGTCCTTTTCACGACGTGTTTTATTTAACCTCCTTTATGTGGTTGGACTGATGATGGGGATTGCCATCATTGCAAATATCTTCGGAGGTGTTTATATAGCAGAATATTTTGGTGCCTCAACCCTCTACAGTATCGTATTAGCCGTACTGATATATTCATTTATCCAGGTTGTCGATGGCATCCTCATCATGATCATATACAGCAAGGGGATCAGCAGCCTGACCGTGATCAAGGATTTTGGCCCCACGGTTGAAAAACGGCTTTCCGGGTTGGTGGCTCTTGCTGGATGGACGATATGGATATTTTCTACTTTACAGGAATTTACGATCAGGGATGATGTATTTGACTGGTTTAACAGGGTTTTTGTGGCACCGATAAAATTAGGGTCTACCCAGATCAGCCTGCTGAATATTATCCTTTTCTTTTTCATTATCTGGCTTACCATTACCATCTCTCGGATCATAAGGTTCTTTCTCGAGGGAGATGTCTTTACCAGGATGAAACTAAAGAAAGGTGTGCCCGGGGCAATCTCCCTGATGCTGCGGATCATCATTATCACCATTGGGTTTATGATAGCCATTGCGGCTGCGGGTGTGCAGATGGAAAAACTGGCCATCCTGCTGGGTGCTTTTGGTGTGGGTATAGGATTCGGACTCCAGAACATATTCAACAACCTAATCTCAGGGATCATTCTCGCCTTTGAACGCCCGATCAATGAAGGCGATATTATAGAAGTTGGAGCCCTCATGGGAATTGTTAAGGAAATCGGTATCCGGTCAAGTATCATAAAAACCTACGACGGTTCCGAGGTGATCGTACCCAATGGGAATCTGATTTCCAACGAATTGATCAATTGGACCCTCTCCGACCAGCGCCGCAGGGGGGAAGTCAGGCTGGGTGTTGCCTATGGTACAGATCCGCAGAAGGTGCTGGACCTGCTGCTGGAAGCCGCCGGGTCCAATGATAGGGTCCTGGATAATCCGAAACCCTGGGCCATCTTTCTTGGTTTTGGCGAGAGTTCCCTGGACTTCCGCATTGTATTCTGGATCGCCGATGCAGATACCAGGCTTTCCATACAGAGTGAAGTGTCCGTTAAACTAAATCAGTTGATTAAGGAGGCCGGCATTGAGATCCCCTTCCCGCAAAGAGATCTTCATCTCCGCTCAGCAGATGCTAAAATTTTTGACCGCATACATGCAGTTGATGAGAGCATCACTAAAAAGACCGGTGAACAATTCCCAAAAGCAGGAAAGCAGAAAAAGGAACCGGGGGAAGAAGCTCCCTAGGAAACATACCTTATGTAAAGTCTACTTATCCGAAATTGCAGTGTTTTTAATCTTCTTATCTGCTTTGTCCCATTGGGTATGTATATCAATTTCAAAATAAGCAGATCCGCCATCATCTTTCTTCAACATATCATAATAGTAATTATGAGCGCCTATCAGAAATTTAAAGTTAATCTCAGGCGCTTTAGTTTTCTCACATTTCTCGCTTTGATCTTGGCAAGCATAAAATTTCCCATCAGGAATATAACTGACAATAAACTCAAATATTTAATCATAACATTATTGGATTAAGGATTTTAACCCAATAAGTTAAGGCAATCCCTTGTTTGATCAAAAAACCAGCATATGTTTTGCAAAAGGATAGGGAGATATATCAGGCAGCCTAATGCCGGCGGATCTCTTCCACTGCTTGTATGGTAACCGGCAGGCCTTTACCCAATCTGCGGGCTCCATCTTCTGTGATGACAAAGTCTTCTTCATTTCTCAATCCGCTGAAATCACGGTATTTTTCAATGGCCTCATAGTTGAGAAAAGAAGTATGTTTCTTTTCTGCTTTCCACATGTCAATGAGTTCAGGGATGAAATAGATCCCCGGTTCAATGGTCACAACATATCCCGGGCGCAGGGGCTTGGCCAGCCTGAGGGACTTCAACCCGAACATGGTACTTTTCGGCTCCCCATCGTAACCGACCCACTGTTCTCCCAGGTCTTCCATATCGTGTGCATCAAATCCCATCATATGTCCGGTACCACAGGGGAAAAACAGGGCATGTGCTCCCTCCTTCACGGCCTCATCTGTATCACCTTTTGTCAGGCCCAGCATTTTCAGTCCATCGAAAATCAATCTGCATGCGGTGAAGTGAACCTCCTTAAAGGGCATACCGGGACGTAGCATATCCACTGCTGCCTGATGGGCATCCAGTGCAATCTGGTAAACTTCCTTCTGACGGGATGTAAAGAATGGATCCACGGGAAATGTACTGGACAGGTCACCGGCATAATGCAATTCTGTTTCTGCACCGGCATCCAACAGCAAAAGATCACCACTTTTCATGACATTACCATGATAATGGTTGTGTAGGGTCTGCCCATTGATAGTGGCAATGATTGGAAAGGCATTCTGCCCATTACTGGCCAGGACGACTTCCGCTACTTTGGCAGCCACTTCTGATTCCCTCATGCCTGGCCGGGCCATTTTCATCGCGGCCAGGTGCATCTCTGCACTGATCTCCACAGCCTTATCTATCTCAGCAATTTCTTCATCTGATTTGACTTCGCGCTGGGAGACAACCCTTTTCACAAGTTCCAGGGATGACTCCTCCCCGACTTTCTCAAAATCCACATTCAGGAGGTTTCGTATTTTAAGCCTGTTTTCCATCCGGTAAGGGGGCAGGAAATGAATCTTCCTTCCCCGGGATACAGCCTCCTGAATGGTTTCCTGTAGTTTTGAAAGTGGTTTCTGATTATGGACGCCAACTCTCTCACATAGAACGGTAAGTTTCGGCAGGGTTCCCATCCATACGATCATTTCAACGGTAAGGTCGTCTCCGAAAACACAAACCTCTCCGCTATCAGTGTCAATCACCCCGGCAAGCGAAGGCTGGTCCAATCCAAAATAGTAGAGAAAGGTACTGTCCTGGCGGAAATGATAGGTATTGTCGAAGTAGTTCATAGGGCTCTCTTCGTTCCCCAGTAAAAGGATCAGTCCGGATGCAACGGTTTCTGCCAGAACCTTCCTTCTTTTGATGTAGATTTCCTTTTTGAACATATTGAATTGATTTTAAATATTTATCTTCATGCCTGTTCAACCGCAAATAACCCAGGCATGAAAAATGGATTTTTACTTACTCTTTTTTTCGTTTTTGGCTTAGCATCCTGCCCGATTATTTCAGCGCAGAGAAGCTATCCATCCGAATTGACTCTCGAAGATATCTATAAAAACAGGATTTTCAATCAAAAAGGCATCAACTCTCTTCACTGGATGAAAGACAATAACGGATATTCCACCCTGGAAGACAATGAAACTGTCGGGGGAAAGGACATTGTCAGGTATGATGCAAAAACCGGCAGCAGGGAGGTATTGCTTTCGGCGCATATGCTTGTTCCGCCAGGAAAATCTGACCCTTTGTCTATACAGGATTATACCTGGTCTGAGAATAATCAAAAGCTTCTGCTATTCACTAATACCAGGCGGGTCTGGCGTTACCATACCCGGGGGGATTACTGGGTGTTGGACCTCCCAACAGGCAAGCTGCAGCAACTGGGCCGCGAAATGGATCCGGCGAGACTGATGTTTGCCAAATTTTCTCCGGATGCCAGCAGGGTCGGATATGTTTACAGGAACAATATTTATGCTGAAGTGCTTGAAACGGGGAAGATCACACAGCTGACATTCAATGGTGGTGATGTTTTTATCAATGGCACATTCGACTGGGTATATGAAGAAGAATTTGATTGCCGGGACGGATTCAGATGGAGCCCGGACGGCAAAAACATTGCCTACTGGCATTCCGATACCAAGGGAACCGGGACGTTCTACATGATCAATAACATTGACTCAGTCTATTCTGTACCCATTCCCCTGCCCTATCCTAAAGCAGGGACCACCAATCCGGCTGTCAAAATAGGTGTTGTCCCTTCAGCAGGGGGTGAGAGCCGCTGGTTCGAAATTCCCGGGGACATGCGTAATAATTACCTGCCAAGAATGGAATTCATCCCAAATTCGAACGAGGTAATGATTCAGCAGTTAAACCGCCTTCAAAATACAAACACCGTCTGGATAGCGGATGTAAATAGAATGGAGTTAAAAACGATTTATAAGGATCAGGATGAGGCGTTCCTTGACATCCACGATAATATCATGTGGTTGGATAATGAGCAGTATTTTACCTGGACCAGCGAAAAAGATGGATGGAGGCACCTTTATAAGATTTCCAGAGATGGAAAAGAAGAGCAATTGATCACTCAGGGTGAATTTGACGTGGTTGAGATTACCTGTATAGACCCCAGGGGAGGTTATGTTTATTATATCGCATCCCCGGATAACCCGACTGAAAGATACCTGTACCGTAGCAAACTCAATGGGAAAGGAAAGGCAGAAAGGGTCAGCCCCGAAAATCTGAATGGCCAGCATGCCTACCAGATGTCGGCCGATGCCCGTTGGGCCATATATACATTCCAGAATGTCAGCACACCCAATCAGTACCAATTGGTATCCCTTCCTGGCCATAAAAGCATCCGTCTGCTGGAGGACAATGCAGGGGCTAAAGACTGGTTCGAAGCACTTGGTCTTAATCCAAAGGAATTCTTCAGGGTTAAAAGCGGAGCTGTGGAACTGGATGGATGGATGATCAGGCCTCCTGGCTTTGACCCTGACAGAAAATATCCGGTCATAATATATATTTATGGTGAACCCTGGGGAGCGACCGTACAAAACAACTGGGGTAGAGGTGACCTCTGGCACCAGTACCTTGCACAGCAGGGATATATAGTTATGAGTCTGGATCCTCGTGGCACAAGAACACCCAGGGGCAGGGAATGGAGGAAGGTCATCTACGGCAAGATCGGGATCGTGGCTACCCATGACCATGCTGCAGGCATGGAAGAGGTACTGAAAAGATACTCCTTCATGGATCCGGAAAGAATAGGCATCTGGGGCTGGAGCGGCGGTGGACAAATGACACTGAACTGTATGTTCCATTATCCGGAAATATACAAGGCCGGCATCGCCGTGTCCTTTGTCAGTGACCAGCGTCTGTACAATACCATTTACCAGGAAAGGTATATGGGACTTCCATCCGAAAATGAATATGGATTCAGGGAGGGTTCCCCCATTACCCATGCGCACAAACTGCAAGGGGACCTGCTGATCATGCATGGTACGGCCGATGACAATGTTCATTACCAGAGTTTTGAGATGCTGGTGGATGAATTGGTGAGGCATAATAAGATGTTCGAAATGATGTCCTATCCCATGAGATCACACGGGATAAGGGAGCGGGAAAACACCACCTATCATTTGAGGCAGGTAATGGAAAAGTTCTGGCTGGAACATCTGCCGGCCGGTGCAAAATAAACGCTCCCTTCCTGATCCGTTCTAGCCAATTGTCCTGCTGGAGATTCTCCGGTTGAATCCAACAAAGATCGCAGTAACCAGGAACCATTGGAGCAGGCAGGTCATCACGCTGAAGGGGTTCATGGGATTATACCACTCCCCAGGGGCAAATACTGTGGCAGAGAGGAACAGCCACCAGAAAAGGAGAAGGAAGGCTGCAAAGGGTATGAACAGCCTTATGGTAATGTTCCAGTAAGCACCTACCGACCAGTCATTCTCCGTGACATTGATTTCCTTCATCAGTTTCCTGACACCTTCTTTTATGATGGCAAATGCAATAAAAGCGCCGGATAACATCAGTGCGACACTCCACACGAAATCCTGGTTGCTAAGGATATTCAGGTTCCTGGCAGATGGTATACCCAGCAGGTAAACAACGGCCACCATGATCCAGATTGCATTTGTCCGTTTCATTCCAGTATCAACAAGTACCCTGGTCGGCAACTCCAGCTGGGCAATGAGAGATGAAAACCCGGCGAATGTGAGTCCCAGGAAAAAAAGTACAGCCAGCGGAGACCCAAACATCATCCTTGCAAATAGCTGGGGCATCCAGATGAAGGTAAGGCCTGTGGAAGCCGGGCCACTGGTTTTCATGATTTCAAGTACCTGCGCATCCATCATCCCCATTTCTGTGCGAAGAACGGCAAAGACAGTCCCAAAGATCATGATCCCTGATAAAAGGGATACAGTATTGTTCCCAATGGCGGTTAAAAATGCATTTTTTACTGTCCCATGCTCCGTCTTCATATAGGCTGCATAAGTAAGAAATAGTCCCCAGCCAGCCCCGGTATCAAATGCATTCTGGGTCAGGGCCGCTATCCATATCTTGGGATCCCTCAACTGGCTCCATTCCGGCCTGAAAAGGTAGGCAACACCGTCCCAGGCACCGGGCAGGGTAAGGGCCCGAATTACTGAAATGAGCACTATCAGCAGCAGGGCTGGTATAAGGATCTTATTCACTTTTTCGATGGACCGAATGCCTTTCCATATCGCGAGGGCCCCAAGGCCAATGGCCAGGATATGGGTCAGGAAGGGCCAGGCACTATCCTGGTAATTGTTCCAGATATCCAGGGCTGCCTCTGCAGTATGCGGCAGGGGACGGGTAAGGGTCTGGACAAAATAAAAAATACACCATCCAACTACAACTGTATAAAAAAAGGTGATCGCAGTGGACACGAATGCCACGAAAGTTCCCATCCAGGCAAACTTTTTGCCGAGGCTTTTAATGAATATCCCGACCACGCCGGACCTGTATTTTTTTCCCAGGGTATATTCTGCAATGATCAAGGGAATGCTCCAGAGGAACAGGAAAACAAGCCAGGCAAAAAGGAAGGCACCTGCTCCATGCTCCCCCCCAGATTGGGCAGCGATCCGTGGAAACCGCCAGATATTCCCGGTACCCACAGCAATCCCCATGGCACTGAGGATCAAACCCCACCTGGAAGAAAATCGTTGATTTACACTGGAATCTATCTGCTTGGACATGAAAAGCTTTTCATTACCACAATAATAGCAACTATTATGGGATTTCCTGTTTCGCAATTTACATTATGCATAGTACAGGGTACGGAATTGTTCCCGCTCATTTTTTCATTTTCCTGCCTGGATGGATTGTGGGTGATGATTGCGGACAGTATATTTGTATTAATGATCTGTCGCAATACCTGATCCGCAGGCAGAGGGCTTCAAAGAGTTATTAGCGATGCAAAGGGATTGTTAAACTTTTGCGAAATTGCAGTAAAGTTCAACAAATATGCCAATTGAAAAAGTCCTGAGGATCAAAAAACTGAGTGAACCTGATGAAACTTTTGATCTTAATTACTGGATGAACAGGAGTCCGCAGGACCGAATATCAGCCATTGAAACCCTCAGACGGATCTACCATGGAAATGCAGGAAGACTTCAAAGAGTTATTAGCATTATTCGGCAAGAATAAGGTTGAATATCATGGAGTCCCAAGGTATACAGGTGACCTGGATATTCTGATCAATGCTGTCCCTGATAACGCGGAAAATATTATTCAGGCCTTGAAAGCATTTGGTTTTGGATCTTTGAATCTGGATACTTCAGCTTTTACAAAGAGGGATCAGGTTGTACAATTGGGATATCCTCCTGTAAGAATTGATATTATCACCTCCATCACTGGCGTTTCCTGGGAGGAAGCAGATGCTGGCAAATCCGTTCATGTGATAGATGACATAGAAATCTTTTTCCTGGGCCGAAAAGAGTTGGTCAAAAACAAGAAGGAAACCGGGCGCAAGAAAGATCTTGCAGACCTTGAAGCACTTGGGGAAATTTAGATCCAGGCTCCAAGGGCAAAAGAGAGAAATCCTTTGAACGGAGCTTAATTTTCGTTGAGTTTATCATCAAGTACCAAAACCTGGCCCGGTTTGGTTTCAAAACTTGACGATAAATCTCCATACCTGATCTTCAAATCATTCCCGAGTTTTGACAACACCTTTGCCGAGGTCAGTATACCATTTTTCCATTCCATATCCACCTGGAACCCACCCCTGGCCATTAAGCCTGTTACTTTTCCAGTGGGCAAGGCAGTCGGCAAAGCGGGTAACAATTCAATATAACCGGCATGGGATTGCAGCAACATCTCGGCAATGCCAGCGGTCCCGCCAAAATTCCCGTCTATCTGGAAGGGTGGGTGGTTATCGAACATGTTGGGCAGGGTTGATTTGGCCAGCAGCTGCTGAAAATGATGATATGCCTGGTCTCCGTCTTTCAAGCGGGCATAAAAATTGATCATCCAGGCCCGGCTCCATCCGGTATGGCCCCCTCCGTGTTGCAGGCGGTAATCCAGGACCTTGGAAGCAGCCTCCATGTATTCCGGTGTATCACTCCAGTTGTACTGGTTAGATGGATGGAGTCCATAAAGGTGGGACATATGGCGGTGGCCAGGATCAACTTCAACCAGGCTTTCATCCGACCACTCCATGATCCGCCCGTCTGCACCTATTCGTACTGGTGCAAGCCTTTCTAACTGCCCCTTCAGGGTAGCCCTGAATTCAGGATCCAGGTCCAGCAATTCGCTTGCCGCAATAAATCCTGTAAACACATGCCAGACGATCTGCAGGTCCATTGCGGGACCCATACTGATGGATGCTGTATCTCCATTTGGTGAGGAAAAGCGATTCTCAGGAGAGTTGGAAGGTCCTGTAACCAACTTTCCTGTGAGAGGATTTTCCACCAGGAAATCAGATAAAAACAGGGCAGCTTCCCGCATTACTTCGTAACCATATGTTTCCAGGAATTGCCTGTCGCCTGTAAACAAATAGTGCTCCCATATATGAGTGGATGCCCAGGCCGCACCCATGGGCCAGAGGCCATAAATAAGCCGTCCAAAGGCTGATGTGAAATGCCCGGCATCAGTCGTATGATGCGCCGTAAAACCCCTGCAGTTATAAAGATCCCTGGCAGTTTTCCTGCCCTTATCTCTCAGATCACCGATGAAATGAAGAAAGGGCAAATGACAATCGGAAAGATTTGTAATCTCTGCCGGCCAATAATTCATCTGGATATTGATATTGATATGATAATCAGCATTCCACGGAGGATCTAACCGGTCATTCCATATCCCCTGCAGGTTGGCAGGCATATTACCCGGACGGGAACTGCTGATCAAAAGGTACCTGCCAAAATTAAAATACAATTCCGCCATTCCAGGATCCTGACTTTCACCAGCTAATTTTAAACGTTCATCCGTCGTCAGGGAATCCATAGATGTGGTTCCCAGATCAAGTGAAACCCGGTTAAAATATCCCTGGTATTCTCTTACATGATCCGCAAGGATCTCCTCATAAGACTTATTCTCTCCCTTTAATTCATAAGTATTACACAGTGTCTCCGGGTCATCACCAGAATAATCTGTCCCGGCAACTATCCGGATTTCCATTCTGTCAGCATCTTTCACAATCAATGCATCATCCGCGACTTCGATGGTCCCGCCGTCAGTTATAATACGCAGGTGGGTCTCATATCTTACGCCCTGGCCATCTTCCACATGCTGTTTCATGATGATACTGTTGTTCTGGATTAGGATCTCCTCTCCTTCCCCAGGCCGGGACAGGGATACCTGGCAGTTGATACGTCCATCACCTTCTGCGGTTTCCCTGAATACGATCATATCGTCAACTGCAGAAGAAAATACTTCCCGATTAAAATCCGCCCCTCCTTTGGTATACTGAACTTTCACCAAGGCATTATCAAGCTGGAGTGATCTTCTGTAGTTTGTATAATTGGATGAATCGGAGTAATGAATATGCAGATCTCCAAGGGTCTGATAGGCCCTGGTTCCGGTAGGAAGCCTTTCGGCCATCAGCTCCTGGCTGGCGAGTTTTTCAGCCTCCACGTACTTACCTTCAAAAAGTAATTCCCTGATCCTTGGCAGGTAAGCAGCTCCCTGCCTGTCCTGGTAGGTCCCTTTCATGCACCAGACAGATTCTTCATTGAGCTGAAGCCTTTCCTGGTTGACCCCGCCAAAGATCATGGCCCCTAGGCGGCCATTGCCGATGGGTAGTGCTTCATTCCAGTCAGCAGCTGGTTTGTCATACCAGATTTGATATTCACTGCTTTGATATGTGGATGTTTTTTTCCCCTGGCAACCCGTGGTGTAGACCAGGATTATAATTATCGGAACCGCAAATAAAATTCTTCTATTCATTAGATGATATTTTAGCAACGACCTCGTGCAAATTATTAATTTGGAATCTATCTGCATGGAACTAATAAAGGTAATGAAAAAGAACTGCCACTAATATAGATGAATCGCTTAAAGCCTGCCGTCAAAATCATCCCTGTTTTCAGGTGTCAAAGGCCACTTCACCGGCTTATTATCACGTGTGGAACGATAGATGGCAGTAAAAATCTCAACGGTCACCCTGCCATCTTCCCCTGTAATTAAGGGTCTCCTCCCTTCAGTTATGGCTTGTAGAAAGTCCTCGATCTGGCGCTCAATGAAATATCCCTGTGGGTCCTTTAGTGAGTTAAAGAACTCTGAGTCTTCTTTTACCCATTCTTCCAGCTTTTTTTCCTCACCGGGTACCGTCCATAGGTCATTCACAGGTGGCTCAAGAATATTCGTCATCCCGGCTATAAACATGGCACCCCCTTCGGTCTGCACTCCCACCGAAGCACCGTTCTCACCATGGATCTGCACTTTTCCAAAAATGCCTGGTTTCTGGGAATTGGTAACGATAATATTGGCTACCGCTCCATTTTTGAATTTTAATATGGCATTGGCGGTATCTTCCACTTCGATGTAGGGATGGTTGAGGTTGGACCACTTCCCATATAGCTCATCAATTTCTCCCATATACCATTGAAGCAGGTCGAGCTGATGTGGAGCCTGGTTGACCAGGACACCGCCCCCCTCACCTTCCCAGGTTCCCCGCCATGGATCGCTGTCATAATACCACTTTTCCCGCCAACCCAGCATATTGACAGTCCCGAAAACCGGCTTCCCTATCTTGCCGGCGTCGATGGCATCTTTTACCCGTTTGGAAGGCAGGTACCACCTGCGCTGGCCTACTACAGCAATCTCTTTCCCCTGTTTCCTGGAAGCCTCCAGCATGGCATCACAGTCCTCCAGCGAGGATGCAAAGGGTTTTTCTATCAGGACATGAGCACCTGATTCAAGTGCAGCAATAGTAGGGACCCTGTGGTTAGGATGGGGTGTACAAATGATAACGACATCAATTTTTTCGTTCGATACCATTTCTGCAACATCGGTATAAGCTTTTACCCCAAACCTGGCAGCATAATCTCCAGCCTTATCCTTACTCCGGCTACAAACCGCAGTGAATTCGGATTCCTTCAGGTTGGCCAGGGCAGTTGAATGAAGATTGGTAACCTTTCCGATTCCGACAACAGCCGTTTTTAATTTTTCAGCCATAATATCTTCTACTTTTTTTTATTCGCCTGGTATCAGGACCACCTTGATTAAGCCGGACTCCTTTTTATACAAGCGTTTGAACCAATCCGCCCCTTCAGATAGTGGAGCTTCGGCACTCAGGATAGCATCTACGTTGATTTCTTGCTTGGCGATCATATCCAGCACTGCAGGATATTCACCACAAATGGCACAGCTTCCCTGCAGCCTTATTTGTTGGGTAACCACAGCCTGAATGGGTATTTCGACAGCTGGAGTAAGATTACCGACCAAGGTTACCGTAGCACCCTTTCTCACACAGGATATGGCTGTTTGTACCGAATCCTTAATACCAACAACCTCAAAAGCGATGTCAGCACCCCTGCCTTCACTTAAAGAAAGGACCTCTTTATTAATATCTTCCTTCAATGGATTCAGAACAATATCTGCACCCAGGTCCCGCGCGAGGGCTAGCTTTTCATCTTCCAGGTCAACGGCAATGATCTTGCCGCATCCTTTTGAACGAAGTACCTGGATAACAAACAAACCGATCATACCAGCACCTACTACAACCGCTGTATCATTCCAGGAGACAGGTGTAAGTTCGACAGCATGAGCAGCAACCGCAACAGGTTCGACCATAGCTGCCTGAGTGAAACTCACCTCTTCCGGGATCCGGTATAATATGTGCTGCGGTATATTGACATATTCTGCAAAGGCACCATGCCTGCGATAATCACCCGGGGAGACACCCAGTACCATCCTGTTATC
>RCNC010001273.1_pt1 | contig 25448 bp, 24 predicted proteins | sample 2041301 | NCBI WGS metagenome assembly RCNC01 (sample SAMN09708231, study PRJNA481090) | Marine sediment metagenome, whole genome shotgun sequencing project. | biome: marine sediment; feature: ocean; material: sediment; isolation source: Sewage treatment plant 13A marine sediment (STP13A) ... | reverse complement strand
ATCCCGCCACCGATAACAACCACTCTCGAACTTTCTGGGAATTTGGAATCAGACATTTTGACATCCTGTATTCAGTGTTTTACAAATGACCCGGCAATCAAAGCAACCCCACGAAAATGCGACTCGAAAATGCGCCGCCAGGGAGACTTTGCCGACCCCGCATTGTAGCCTTTCCAGCGGGATTTCATAGCACGATCACAGTCAGTTTTCATCGCCCCACCCAACAGATATGCTTGACCCGTTTGATACTGTTTGACATGCTCGCACAGCTTTCTGACATTTGGTGAATCCACTGACCAACAAACCACAATTTGGCTATCTGCAAGAGATCAACCGAATTCTCGAAATTTTCAGATTGAACTGGAAAACGTATCTCGGTATTCACCTTGTCATCAGTGTCTTTTCAGTGCTGGTGCTGACACCGCTGCTTACAATGATTTTGGGTTGGCTGGTCCTGGCAAGCGGGCAAACGGCCCTGACCGATGAAGATATCCTGTTTTTCGCGCTATCACCGACAGGCTTACCCATTGTTCTACTGGCAGCAGCTTTATATACGACAGTGGCCGTATTTGAGCAGGCTGCAATGATTACATCGAGCCGGCACATTGCCTTGGGACAGACAGTTAGCCTGCCCAACCTGGGACGCTTTCTGCTGATGAAATTCTGGCCCTTGTTCCGGCTTGCCCTGCAATTAATCGGCCGTACTGCCCTGATAGCCTTGCCTTTCCTTGCAGTCAGCGCATTGGTCTTTTATGCATTTCTCACCGAATACGATATCAACTACTACCTTTCCGCCAAACCGGCGGTCTTTTGGTGGGCAGGTGGAGTCATATTGGTCTGTCTGCTGACTATGGCGGGAGTTCTGCTGCGTACATTCTCCGGCTGGGTGTTGGCATTACCATTGTTATTGCTCAATGACGAAAACCCTGCAAGAGTGCTGAGCAGTAGTCGTGAAGCCTCCAAGGCTATGCGTTTTCCAATCGCTTTGATATTGCTGACCCTGTTTCTTCTCAACGCCGGAATACTTGGCCTGCTATCCCTGCTGGCGGACTTTGCAATGGATGGTGCAATAGCATTCGCAAACGATTCACTCCGGATATTGGCGTATCTGCTCGGAAGTCTGGCGATTATCTGGCTGATCAGTACCCTGGCAATTGCTTTCTTTGGCAACTCGGTGCTGGCCCTGGTGATCATCGCCATGTTTACCCGCCTTGCTAAAACCACCGATGATGGATATTTGGAACAAGGACAGGCCCAAATGCGCTCAGGCCGGGCTTGGAACATATCGGCAACCCGACTGGCAGGCCTGGCCCTGATCATAAGTCTGGCATCAGGTTTCGCAGTCTATTTATCTATAAATAAGCTTAACTTCGAAGAAAATACCATGATCATCGCTCATCGTGGCGCTTCTGCAGATGCACCTGAGAACACCCTGGCGGCATTGGAACTGGCAATCAACCAGGGTGCGGACTGGGTTGAAATCGACGTGCAGGAAACCCGCCAGGGAGAAGTCATGGTGATCCATGACAGCGATCTGAAGAAAATTGGCGGTTCACCACTGAAGGTATTTGAAGCCCCGCTTTCTGAATTACAGAGTGTGGATATTGGTTCCTGGATGAATCCGTCTTTCAGTGACCAGCGGGTACCCACACTCCAGCAGGTGTTGGCATTATGCAAGGACCGTATCAATATCGTTATCGAACTTAAATATTACGGTCAGGAAAAACAGTTTGAAGAACGTGTTGTCAGGCTGGTTGAAGCTGCGGATATGCAGGATCAGATTGTGGTGATGTCGCTGAGTTACCCCGGCGTTCAGAAAATGAAATCCATACGACCGCAATGGAAGGTTGGATTGCTTTCGTCAGTCTCGATGGGAGACATCACACGCCTCAATGCAGACTTTTTTGCCGTCAATGCGAAATTTGCCAGTCGCAAGTTTATTAAACGCATCCATAAACAGAAACGGCAAGTAATGGTCTGGACAGTCAATGACCCGGTCAGCATCTCTGCCATGATAAGCAAGGGTGCCGATGGCATTATTACAGATTATCCGGGACTGGCCGTAAAAATCAGGCAGGAAAGGGCCGAACTGGATATCCATGAACGCATGATGATCCAACTCGCCAGCTATTTCGGCAAACAGCCGGCAAGACCGGAACAATAGGGTACTCCTGCCTTCATTGCGATAGAATCCCGAATCTCGTGTTTAACGGATAAAACGGTCTAAATGGATAACTGGTTGCAAACATTGCTGATCGCAGCACAATCCATGTCACTGCTGGAAGTGGTTGCGGTTGTTTTCGCCATGGCCTACCTTTTGCTGGCGGTCAGGGAAAATGTCCTGTGCTGGTTTTTCGCATTTCTCAGCACCGCGATTTATACCGTTTTGTTCTGGGATGTCAGCCTGCTGATGGAATCGGCACTGAATGTCTATTACATGGCCATGGCAGTCTATGGTTGGCATCAGTGGACCCGTGGTGGCAGCAATGGTGGTGATGAGCCACATGCGCTGGCGATCCGTACCATGTCAGGCCAACAACATGCCCTGGTAATCGCAGCCATTGCGATTCTCTGTATCGTCTCCGGTTACCTGCTCAGCGAGCACAGTTCCGCTGCATGGCCCTATGTTGATTCATTTACCACCTGGGCCAGCGTGATCACCACCTACCTCGTCGCCCGCAAGTACCTGCAGAACTGGCTTTACTGGATTGTTATAGACACGGTTTCGATCCCGCTTTATATCGACCGTGGGCTTAATCTGACCGCCCTTTTGTTTGTAGCCTATGTGGTGATTGCGGTTATTGGATATTTCAAATGGCGGGAACACTTACGTTTGGACGTGCAAGTTGTTGCTACCTGAAACCGCAATAGACAGGTGGCGCGAGTGGGATGGTGGTTTTTACAAAAGACCGGTTATTCTGGGGCCATTAAGTGGCGGACGAAGCAACCGCAGTTTTTTGCTGGAGTCGGATGGCAAAAAGCTTGTATTACGTCTCAACTCATCTAATTCAGCCTTACCGGGCATCAATCGCAACATCGAAATAGACATCTGGAAAGCAGCCAGTCAACAGGGTATCGCAGCGCCCCTGCTGTTTGCTGACGCGAACAACAGGTTCCTGGTCAGCACCTATATCGACAACAGCCTGCCATCGAAGCCACCGTTTGATGAAGCATTTACCAGGCAGGCGTTTGAGCTTCTGAATCGTTGTCATAAACTGGATGTTGACGCACCCGCTATGGATTATTCCAGTCATATTGAGCATTACTGGCAAATCATTGAAAACAAGGATCAGCTTTCCAACCAGACACTGCTTGATCAACGTGGACCGATGCAGTCAATGTTGGAATCACTTGTAGCCAGCAACTCCCCAATGGGCTTGTGCCACCACGACCCGGTCGTTGCGAATTTCGTTGGCAACACTGACAAGCTGTATCTGATTGACTGGGAATATGCGGCCAGGGGGTTATTGGTGATGGATTATGCTGCATTGGGTATCGAGTGGGGGATGGATAATGAGATGGTGCTCGCACAAACTGGCCTTGAACCAGCATTGCTAGCCAAGGCTGGGGAAGTTTACAGATATTTGTGCGAGTTATGGCAGGAAGCTACAACGTAAAACGGTGTTTGTATCAAACGTGCCCGTGGGATGTGTAACCCGTTACAAGCGAGCGAAAAAACACGTAGGGTGGGTAACTTGTTACCCACGAACAACGTTAATTTAAAACGAACAGCGTTAATTTAGAACGAACAGCGTTAATTTAAAACGTGGGTAACAAGTTACCCACCCTACGACACGATTTTTGATGAACGGCGATCGTGGGTAACAAGTTACCCACCCTGCGTTTTTGTAAGCACCGTTCGTGCGTGATATTTACGCACCCCACGCGTTATTCGAGGTCGAGGAAACTCCGGAGTTGCTCTGAACGTGTCGGATGCCTTAACTTACGTAAGGCCTTGGCTTCAATCTGACGAATCCGCTCACGCGTTACATCAAACTGCTTACCAACCTCTTCCAGAGTATGGTCGGTATTCATATCAATACCGAAACGCATACGCAGCACCTTGGCTTCACGCGGCGTGAGGCCGGCGAGCACACCCTGCACGGTACCGGTCAGACCGGTGCCGGTAGCCGATTCGACCGGTGATGCGATATTGGCATCCTCGATAAAATCACCCAGGTGTGAATCTTCATCATCACCGATGGGCGTTTCCATGGAGATCGGCTCCTTGGCAATTTTCAGCACCTTGCGCACTTTGTCCTCGGGCATTTCCATGCGTATGGAAAGCTCCTCGGGTGTCGGTTCGCGACCAATTTCCTGCAGCATCTGGCGCGAGATACGGTTGAGCTTGTTGATGGTTTCAATCATGTGAACCGGTATACGTATCGTTCTGGCCTGATCCGCAATAGAGCGGGTGATGGCCTGACGAATCCACCAGGTTGCATAGGTCGAAAACTTGTAACCACGGCGATATTCAAATTTATCGACCGCTTTCATCAGGCCGATGTTGCCTTCCTGGATCAGATCGAGGAACTGCAAACCGCGATTGGTGTACTTTTTGGCAATCGATATCACCAGCCTGAGGTTGGCTTCAACCATTTCTTTCTTGGCCCGACGTGCCTTGGCCTCACCAATAGACATGGCGCGGTTGATATCCTTGAGTTCGGCGATCGTGATGCGGTTAGCCGTTTCACGACGTGCGAGCCTGACCTGCACCTCCCGAATATCGGCAGTATATTCACTTAGCGCAGTGACCCATTTTTGCTTGCCTGTCAAAACTGAATCGAGCCAATCGATATTGGCTTCGTTTTGGTGAAAGCTCTTGATGAATGACAGTTTAGGCATTTTTGCCTGGCGAACAACCATTTGCAGAATGGCCCTTTCATGTTCACGCGTACGTGACACGGCATAACGTAAACGATCGACGAGATGGTCAATCATTTTCGCCGGCAACTTGAGATACCTGAACATATTGGCCATTGCATCCAGTTCTATCTGGGCCTTGGCATCACCGGGACCATTTTTCTCATTCAGTTTGACAAACTTTGCGTGATGGTTGCCCAGCTTCTCGAAGTGTGCCGCGACTTCTTCGAGATCCGGTCCTGTTGGCCCTTGATCCTCTTCTTCCTCTTCTTCCTCTTCTGCGACTTTGCCGCCTTTTTTAGCAGCAGCGGCAGCAGCATTCTTTTTTATTACATCAGCTGGTTTCTTGGCCACCGGGATGGGTTGCTCCGGAGCATCCGGGTCGACAAAATCAAGCATGACCTCGGTCAGACGTTGTTTGCCCTCCTGATGCCGGATATAGCCATTCAAAAGTGTCGTATGCGTATTCGGGAAACGCGCCAGTGCCAGGTGAACCTGTTTCAGGCCCGCCTCAATACGCTTGGCGATGACAATTTCGCCCTCGCGGGTCAGCAGTTCAACCGTACCCATCTCGCGCATATACATACGCACGGGGTCAGTGGTGCGCCCGATTTCGGTTTCGACAGCGGCCAGCGCAGCTGCTGCTTCTTCAGCCGCTGAATCGTCATCGGATGTCGATGCTGCATCATCATTCAGGATCAGCGTATCGGCATCGGGTGCTTTTTCGTGCACCGAGATACCCATATCATTGATCATGTTGATGATGTCTTCGATCTGTTCCGGATCAACGATATCATCGGGCAGGTGATCGTTTACCTGGGCATAGGTGAGGAAGCCCTGTTCCTTGCCCTTGGTGATCAAATCTTTTAATTGCGACTGCTGACTTTGATTCATAAATTTTGCTTCGCGATAATTAACTATAGTCCATGAAATTCACTCTGGCGACTCTGATTGCCAGAGAATTCATTTCACTCAATCTTGTTGGCCTTCAAACAGCTTTTTCAGCGCTTGCTGACGTTGCTGTAACGCCCTGTATACTTCCCGTTGCTCAATAATATTGGTCACCCGGGATAGCAATAATTCTACCCAGCTCAGGCGAATGCGATTCGTCGCATCGATAAACTCCTGAGCCTGACTTTCTTCGTCTCCAGGAAGATGCCAAACAGCCAGCTTCTCCATATGCGGCAAGGCCGGGTGCTCGTGCCACAGCTCTATAAACTGCGCGGTTGTGATATTAGGGCGTTTGGCGCAGAAATCAACAAGTTCACGGAAGAATTCCACACCCTGGATATCTTCATTGCCCGGCCCGATGAATTCTTCCGTATTTTCGAGCCTGCCGACCAGGGAAGGATTTTGTACCAAATGTGCCATTGCTGTACGCATGGACGTACGCTTTTGCACAGGTTTACCCCTGTCAGTTACGCTGGCTGTCCTTGTTGGAAACGATGCTTGATGGTGTTGCAGCCTGTGCTGCGCAAGGGTTTCAAGCTTCGCGGTCATCATGTCACGAAACACACCCTCAGGAATGGTTTCAATAAAAGGCTGTGCTTTTTGAACCAAGCGCGCCCGGCCATCGAGGCTGCTGATATCTGTTTCATCGGTAAAATGATTGAAGAAAAACTCCGACAAAGGACTGGCATCCTCAATCTGTTGCGCAAAAACATGTTCGCCGTGCTTACGTACCATGCTGTCCGGATCTTCACCATCAGGTAAAAACAGGAATTTTGCCTGCAGCCCTTCCCGCAACTTGGGCAATGTAGCTTCCATTGCACGCCAGGCCGCCTTACGACCTGCTTTGTCGCCATCAAAACAATAAACCAGGGTGTCAGCAGCACGAAACAGAATCTCCACCTGAATAGCCGTGGTAGCGGTCCCGGATGTCGCCACTACATTCTTGAATCCGAACTGTGCCAGTGCGACCACATCCATATAGCCTTCTACGACGATGATGTTATCCAGCCGACTGGAGCGTTGACGGGCCAGGTAGAGGCCGTAGAGCTCCCTGCTCTTGTGATACAGGGCAGTTTCAGGTGAGTTCAGATACTTGGGGCCATCATCGGACAGGGCCCGGCCGCCAAATGCAATCACACGCCCCCTGCGGTCATGGATGGGGAACATGATGCGCTCACGAAATTTGTCGTAACTACCGCTCTTGCCTTCACTGAGCATACCGGCCTGTTTCAACTGATCCAGTTTTTTCTCATCAGTCCCCAGATGTTTGATTAGCGCATCCCAGCCTGCAGGCGCATAGCCAATATCAAAATCACGACTGACCTCGCCGGACAAACCGCGTCCCTTGAGATATTCAATCGCCACAGGGTTGTTTTTAAGTTGATCGACATAAAACTTTGAACAAGCGGCCAGCATGTCGTAGAGACCTGTGTCCGGACGAGCTTGAGGGCTACCGCTTGTTGGTACTTCAAGACCGGCAGAACGGGCGAGATCCTCCACGGCATCGAGAAATTCCAGCCCTTCATACTGCATCAGGAAACCAATCACTGATCCATGCGCACCACAACCAAAACAATGATAAAACTGTTTCTTGGGGCTAACCGTAAACGAAGGGGTTTTTTCATTGTGGAAAGGGCAACATGCCTGAAACTCACTTCCCACACGCTTTAGTGGGACGCGTCGCTCGATCAACTCAACGATATCGCTTCGCGCCAGTAACTCTTCAATAAAAGAATCAGGTATGAGACCGCTCATGAGCTTTGAATCTGTGTGTGAATCGCCCGGAAGAGCAGTTGAAATGATGTAATCAGGCCGGTGGCCAGGGGCATATTCAGGCGCCGAGCTGTGCTTTTACGGCGTTGCTGACGGCCTTCATATCGGCCCGACCCTGTACTTGAGCGCGGAGTTTATTCATCACTGCACCCATATCCCGGATACTGCTGGCACCCGTTTCAGTCATAACCTGGCTGATTAATGCAGCCAATTCATCGTCGCTCAGCGCTTCGGGAAGATAGACAGCAATCAACTCAAGCTCGAATTTTTCCTGCGCGGCCAGGTCATCCCTGCCAGCATTTTCATACTGCTCAAGGGAATCTCTACGTTGCTTGACCATTTTATCCAGTACGGCAAGTACCGCCGGGTCATCCATTTCGATGCGTTTGTCAATTTCGATCTGCTTGATTGCAGCGGTGATCAAACGCAATGCGGTCAGACGCCTTTGATCGCGCGCGCGCATGGCGGTTTTCACATCTTCCTGGATTTGAATCTTCAGTGACATAGTCATGGCGGCAACTTCTAAAGAGATGGAAATCTTCCGGTCAATGATTTTTTAATTCAACCCGAAACAGGCGCTCCGGGGCCGGAAAAAATCAAACAAAATCAATACATACGGGTACGACGAATGTTATCCCGTGCGAGGCGACGCAAATCACGTTTTACGGCTGCTGCAGATTTACGTTTGCGTTCCTGTGTTGGTTTTTCGTAGTACTCACGACGACGTGTTTCCGCCAGTACTCCGGCTTTCTCGCACGAACGTTTAAAACGACGCAGTGCATATTCAAATGGCTCGTTCTCGCGAACTTTTACGCTTGGCATTGTTACTCCGGTTTCTCAGTTATGCCCTTAATGGGCGTAGCCAGATATTTTAACCTTTAAACCTAGGTTCTTGCAAAGAAAAATCAATTTTAACCCGCAATTGCCACTGCCCCACCCCTGCGCGGGTCGCCTGCGGCACGGAATTCGCCGTTGGAAAGATGCTCAACCGCATGCACACCCCCAAAAAACAGGTTGTTTCCCGGCCACTGCTCTACACCCGGCCATTCGTTCTCCAAAGACGCGACTGCTGCATCTGAAAATCCGCTTTCAATGTTCAGGTGGTTACGCTCAAGATGTAGTCGCGGCGCGTTTACTGCATCTTTCAGACCCATATCAAATTCCAGTACATTGGTCAGAACCTGCAATATTGCACTGCGTATCCGGTTGGAACCTCCTGAACCCAATGCAATCTGCCCACCATCGGGAAGGCTTGCGATGGTTGGTGTCATCATGGATGCCAGCCTCACGCCGGCAGGCATACAATGAAATCCACCGGGGCTAAGGTCTTCTTCACCCATCATGTTATTCAGCATGATGCCACTACCCGGCAACACATAGGCTGAACCCTCACCGTTCGACAAGGTCAGGCTGGCCAGGTTACCTGCCGCGTCTGCCACGCTGATGTGTGTTGTTCCCCGCGATGCCATTGCCCCGGTCTGCAGGGTCTTGCGCCATTCCAACAGGTTCTTCTCCGACAGAATCGTCGCGGCAGTTTCATCATTCAACCCCGCTGCCAGACCATGGCGTTGGCGCACCAGGCTGGCAGCCTGCATCACCCCGGCCAGTGCCATCGCATGTTCCGGACTGCCCCAGTCATTCTCACCTGGACGGATTTTGCTCAACAATGACAACGCGAATACCGTCAGGCAACCACCCGGCGAGGGTGGACTGTTAACACTTATCTTTGCCCCATGAGATGTTACCGTGACAGGCTTGCGCAAAATCACATCATACGATTGCATGTCAGACGCACTGATCTGCCCGCCATTTTGCCTGCAGTCCCTGACCAGTTGCCGTGCCGGTTCACCCGTATAAAACCAACGTGAACCATGGCTTGCCAATGCCTCGAAAGAATTCGCCAGGTCAGGGTTGTAGATAAATTCCCCGATCTCAGCCAGTCGACCCGGGGCGAACATGGGAGACGCAAATGCCTTCGCTTCCGGAGAGGCATCAATAATCGGCTGTAGTATTTCGTTGATGTATTTTTGTAGCCGATTGATCCTTAAGCCTTCACGGGCCAGTTGTACGGCTGGCTCAATAATCTTTTTCAACGGCAAACGGCAATACGCCTCATGGATGGAAAACAGACCGGCTACAACTCCAGGCACGGCAATCGAACCCATGCCAATATGAAATTCCTGGGTAGTGGTACCAAAATCTGCCTGGATCGGATAGAAGTCCAATTCACCTTCTGTGGCGGAAGGTGTCTGGGTGAAAAAATCAAAAACGCGAGAATCTCCACCTGCAGTTTGCCCCAGCAAAAAGCCACCACCGCCGAGGCTGGCCAGCATCGGCTCACACACACAGGCCGCACACATGGCACCCAAGGCCGCATCAAAGGCATTGCCGCCTTCCTCAAGTAGTATCCTGGCTGCCTTAGAGGTTTCTTTGTGCCCCGATGCCGCAACCCCAAGGGGTTTGCTCAAAATCTGACTCCGATTGGTTATTAGAGAGTATGTTAACCCAGTGTCGGATAGTGTTTACCATAATCTTCAACGTAGGGTGGGTAACTTGTTACCCACGGGTGTTACCCACGAATTACCGAATCAATCGGCCCCCTTTCATTCAAACACCAAACAAACCGTGCGTAACAAGTTACGCACCCTACGAGCATGTGCAGATTACCAAACCGTGCGTAACAAGTTACGCACCCTACGAGCATGTGCAGATTACCAAATCGTGGGTAACAAGTTACCCACCCTACGAGCGCACCTGACGCGCGCCGCTCTTCGGTAACTGCTCCTGCGTTACTCTACCTCCTGCATCCCTGCAGTCGTGCGCGTCCTGCGCCCGCGGCGTACCGTTCATACCCCAGGGCACCCTCTCGACCGGCAACCGGCCTCACCTTGTCCTGAACATAAGCAGTTTTCACCCACATGATTTACAATCTCCCAAGTTGAATAGCTAAAGAAACCTCATGATCGTACTTGGTATAGAAACATCCTGTGATGAAACCGGTGTGGCGCTGTATGACAGCGACGCCGGCTTACTGGCACATGCCTTGTTCAGCCAGGTTGAAATTCACGCCGAATACGGCGGGGTTGTGCCCGAAATTGCCTCACGGGACCATGTACGTAAGTTATTACCACTGATCAATCAGTGTCTCGAAAACGCTGGTCTGACGCGTGCTGACATCGATGCAGTCGCCTATACCGCAGGCCCTGGGCTAATTGGGGCTTTACTTGTTGGCACAGCCATCGGCCGAAGCATTGCCATGGCACTGGGAAAGCCAGCACTTGCGGTTCATCACATGGAAGGTCATCTGTTGGCGCCGATGCTCGAAGCAGATCCACCGGAAGTTCCATTCGTGGCATTACTGGTTTCAGGTGGTCATACCATCCTGATAGAGGTGCGCGCGATTGGTGAATACAGGATTCTTGGAGAAACCCTGGATGATGCGGCAGGTGAGGCCTTTGACAAAACGGCAAAACTGCTGGGGCTCGGCTATCCAGGTGGTCCCGCACTGGCTAAACTGGCTAAACAGGGTGATCCTGAACGTTTTTCATTTCCCCGACCGATGACCAATAAGCCGGGGCTCGATTTCAGTTTTAGCGGATTAAAAACCCACACCCGCAACCTGTGGATCAACAGCCAAAAGGATAAAACCACCCAGGCAGACATTGCTGCGGGTTTCCAGCAGGCGGTTGTAGACACCCTGCTGATCAAGTGCCGCCGGGCCATGCAGCATACCCGTGCACCAGCATTGATAGTTGCCGGTGGAGTCGGGGCAAACCTGGCTCTCAGGCAAACCCTGCAACAGGCCGGTAAAAAGCATGGCTGGAAAGTCTCCTATCCGCGACTTGAATTTTGTACCGATAACGGTGCAATGATCGCCTTTGCCGGTTGCCAACGTTTGATGGCGGGTGAGCGGACAGGACCCGTCCTGCAGGCTTTTGCACGCTGGCCACTAGATCAACTTCCACCACTGGGAAGCCAGGTTTCCCGGTAGACAAAGAGAGTATTTGTATGACAAAGGATCTTGTTTTTATAGAAGATTTACGTATCCAGACCGTGATAGGTGTATTCGACTGGGAGCGCGAAATCACCCAGACGATAAGCCTTGATCTGCAAATGGCATACGCTATCAGTCGGGCGGCAAAAAGCGATGATATCGTCGACACGCTGGACTACAAGGCGGTTTCAAAACGCCTGATCCAGTTCGTAGAATCCAGTGAATTTCAACTCGTGGAAGCACTCGCGGAGCACTGTGCCAGAATCGTGCTGGAAGAATTTCCCGTCACCTGGCTGCGGCTGAAGTTGAGCAAGCCGGGTGCAGTACGCGGTTCCAGTGCAGTGGGTGTCATTATCGAACGCGGGGAGTCATGAGCACTGCCTGGCTGGGCCTGGGCTCCAATGTCAACGCGGATACCAATATTCGCGCCGGCATCAGGGCGCTAGAAGAAACATTCAGAAATGTCAGACTTTCGCCAGCTTATGCCAGCACAGCCGTCGGGTTTGAGGGTGACGACTTCATCAATCTGGTTGCCCGCGTAGAAACGGATATGCATCCGATGGAGTTACGCCAGTATCTACGTGACCTGGAAGACCGCTACGGCCGAAAACGTGACGTGCCGAAATTTTCAGATCGCTCACTGGACGTGGATATCCTGTTGTATGACGATCTGGTGGTATTGTCACCGGTGTTGGAGATACCACGCGCCGAGATTTTGAAGTTTGCACATGTGCTAAAACCGCTTGCTGACCTTGATCCTGATCTGGTTCACCCTACTGAACGTCGCTCCATATCAGAAATCTGGGAGTCATCCGGCTTGGATGATGGTTGTTTGAGCTTGTTACCATCTTTCCAATAACACGGCCACCGTCTGACTACCGTAGGGTGGGTAACTTGTTACCCACGCGTTTATTGTTCCACACACGGTATTGGTGGGTGACCACACGGTATATCGCGATTGAGCACATGGACAAGGTGAGGCCGGGAAGCGGTCGAGAGGGCAACCTGGGCTGTGTGCGGCGCGATCGTTTCGGGTACCGCGTGGGTAACAAGTTACCCACCCTACATGGCAAATCAGATATTCAAACTCCGACCACCATCAACCGCCAAAACCTGGCCGGTCACATAAGGTGCATCCAGTCCCAGGTATGCCACTGCTGAAGCGATGTCCTGTGGGGTTCCGGCGCGCTTCATGACAGTTCTGTCCAGGATATTTTTCTGATATTCAGAATCAAGCTCGTGCTCGGGCCACAAAATTGCGCCAGGCGCGACACCATTGACACGTATTTGCGGGCCGAGATCCCTGGCCAGGGCAAGCGTCATCATCTGTAAACCGGCCTTGGCCATGCAATACACTGCGTGATCAATCATGGGCCTGACAGCATGGACATCCAGCAGATTGATGACGCTACCGCCGGCAGTAGTCAACTCGGGTAGCAGTGCCTGGGTCAGGAAGTACGGACCGCGAAGATTGCTGTCCATCAGGTCATCCCACTGCGTCATGGTGGTAGTGCCAACCGACGTCGGGAAAAATCTCGAGGCATTGTTTACCAATAAATCCAGTTGGGACGTGTGGGTTTTTACCTGCCCGACCAACTGGTTGATCTGTTCTGCATCACCGAGTTCAGCCTGGACAATGATTGCGCTGCCCGGTCTCAAGCTGTTCAGTTTTTCCGCCAATTCATCAACTGCACCACGACTCTGGTTGTAATGCAAAAACACATCACAGCCGCGTTGGTGCAGGGTTTCTGCAATACATACACCAATACGCCGGGCGGCCCCGGTGACTAGTGCTGTGTATCGGACATACCTGTTTCTGGACTTTGTTGTTTCACTCACTGAAACTACCCACCTATGTGCTCTGCAAATTCTCACAACATCCTGCCCGAACCGCCCGAAGAGCTCAAGTGCGTGAGTAAAGAATTAGCAGCGGTTATTCGTGCAAAGATCACCGAAAACGGCCCCATTTCATTTTCAGACTATATGGAAATGGCCCTCTACGAACCCGGATTGGGTTACTACAGCGCTGGTTTACAGAAGTTTGGAGAGGGCGGTGATTTTGTCACTGCCCCACAGCTTGGTAACGTATTTGCACGTTGTCTGGCAAACCAGATAGGACAGATCAGTGCCAATCTATGCCAGCAAGACCCTGGTCAATATGAAATCATTGAAGCAGGTGCAGGTAGCGGAGCATTGGCAGCTGACTTGCTCAAAGCATTGCAGGACAATCACCCACCGACACGTTACCGGATACTGGAGCGAAGCGCCCATCTGCGACAGGTACAAAAAGAAACCCTGAGCCAATCGGTGCCGCAATGGATGGACAAAATCAGTTGGTTGGATGAGCCTCCGGAAACAGGCTGGCAAGGTATTTTTCTGGCCAATGAAGTTCTGGATGCACTGACAGTCGATCGTTTCTGCATCGAAGCTGACGGCATCGGACAGTTACAGGTCGTAGATGATGCTGGTGGTTTCAGCTGGGCAAAAGGTCCCTGCACGGTTGCCATGCAGTCAAAAATTCAGACCATCCTGTCTGACCTGGAGAAGAAACCCACCGCCGGATACCGTTCTGAATTGAATACCAGTCTTTCTGCGTGGCTACAGGCCGTCACCGCGAGTTTACAAAAGGGTGTGGCCTTGTTTATCGATTATGGCTATCCACGCCGGGACTATTACCAACCAGAACGTCGGGATGGCACCCTGATCTGTCACTATCAGCACCGTGCTCACAACGACCCATTCAAATGGCCAGGACTGACCGACATCAGTGCCTCCGTCGACTTTACCGCATTGGCAGAGGCCGCTGATGAGTGTGGACTCGAGGTCTGCGGATATACCACCCAGGTCATGTTTTTGCTGGGCTGTGGATTGGACAGATTGCTTGCTGAATCACAGTCTTTGCCGGAAAGAGAGAAGCTCAAGATAAACAACCAGGTACGGCAGCTGACCCTACCGGGGGAAATGGGTGAACGATTCCAGGTCATGGCACTTGGCCGTGGTCTTGATGAAGACCTGGCATACGACCTGCAGGGTTTCAGAATTACCGATCTCTGCCACAGGTTGTGATGCTCGTGGGTAACAAGTTACCCACCCTACAAATATCCTGTGCGCACCGTCACCAATAGTTTGTGGTTATGATGCCTGCGCGTAGGGTGGGTAACTTGTTACCCACGTTTATCCACGTGCGTAATGAATTACTCACCCATTGTAGCAATCGCCTCAATTCTCGCCTGGCTCAAAAGCTTACCTACCTGCGGACCACTGATGCCTTCCAGATCCAGATCCCTTGCACGGATTCCTGCAGTTTCCTTATAAGCCCTTTGCAGGTAATCACCTTGCGGATAGGGCCGGCCCTCCAGACCTTTTCGGCCTCGAAAGTCCGCTTCACAAGCTACAACAAAATCAGGTAACAGGTCAGGTTGCCGGAAGACGTCCAGTCTTTCCAGTAAACGTAAAACCGTCGTAGGCCGGGCTTCGAGTATGCGGTGGCAATCCAGGTGTCTCGCACAAACCTTGCGTGCCAGATCATGTACGGCATTGGGTACTTTCATACGACTGCAGACAGCATCCACCAGCGGAACACCAGCAGCCTCGTGGCCCCTGTGTGATGGCCAGTATTTTTGTGGTGTTACACCCTTTCCAAGGTCATGCAACAAAACCGCGAAGACAATATTGGCGGTACCGTTACTTATATCCGCAGCAGCATCCAGCGCCATTTGCAAATGGACGCCTGTATCGATCTCGGGATGATACTTTTCCGGTTGTGGAACACCAAAAAGGACATTGACTTCAGGTAACAATACTTCCAGCGCGCCACACTCGCGTAAAACACTGACAAACTCGGATGGTCTGCCGGTCTTCATGGCAGCTTCAAACTCACGCCAGATACGTTCGGCCGCCAAATGCTGAAGCTCACCCGATCGTGTTATTTCGGTCATCAGCGCCATTGTGGAAGGGTGCACCCGGAAACCTAAATGGGCAAAACGGGCAGCAAAACGGGCGACACGCAAGACCCGCAGCGGATCTTCCACAAAGGCATCCGAAACATGTCGCAGAATCTTCTGTCGCAAGTCCTGCTGACCACCAAACGGGTCGATCAGATGGCCATTCTCGTCCTGGGCAATGGCATTGACGGTCAGATCACGACGTTGCAGGTCTTCTTCCAAAGTCACACCGGGATGAAAATCCACGTTGAACCCGTGATAACCATGACCCTGTTTTTTCTCGGTGCGGGCCAGCGCATACTCCTCACCATTTCCTGAATGCAAAAAAACAGGAAAGGATGCACCGACCTGTTTGAAGCCCCTTTCCAACATTTCATCTGATGTGCTACCGACCACAACCCAGTCACGCTCTATGACCTTGAGCCCCAAAAGACTGTCGCGTACGGCACCGCCTACCAGGTAGGTTTTGCTGCTGTTCAAGGTCGGGGCTGCCTCCGGCAATTATCCAACCTGTCCTGGTGAGCTGAACCGGAAAGATAGTAAGGAACCACCTGGTCTATCGCACGCGGATCGACTCCGAAATATTCGAAACCATTCTTCTCGCAAATATTATCTGTCTTTAATGACTGATAATTATCCCAGGAAAATGGTTTACCCGGGACCAGACCCATTACCTTGGCCATCGCTGCAGACAAAAGGCCGGGCAATCCTATGACGCGCCTTTTCAGACCCTTCGTTTTCGCGGTCCACTCGACAAGTTCTTTCAGAGTGAAAATTTGCGGGCCACCCAGTTCATAGCTTTCTCCCCAGGTCATCGGATCCTCAAGTGAAGCGACCATGACAGCCGCGACGTCTTCGGCAAAGACGGGTTGCAAACGCGCCTTGGGACAAGCCAGCGGCATCACGGGCATCATGCTCAACATAGCCGCGAAACGATTGAAGAACTCATCACCCCGGCCAAAGATCACCGACGGCTGAAAGATGCTGACATCAACATCATCGGCCGACCGCAAGAGAGCCTCTGCCTGGCCCTTGCTTTTCAGGTAGTCGCTGCTGCCTTTACCGGCATTCAGTGCACTCACGTGAAGCAGGCGCGAAACACCTGCCTGTCGACAGGCCGCGATGATGCCTTCAACCAGTTCAACATGAACCTTGTGAAAACCTTTGCCACCACCGCCAGTTTCATTCAGGATGCCCGCCATGCTGACCACGGCGTCCGCACCTGCAAACTGTTGTGTCATACACATCCGCCTGCACCAGATCAACTCCCGCTATCAACCCTATTTCGCTGCGGCGATCCACAGCACGGGTCAGCACCACACAGTGATGCCGGTCAGCTGTCAAGGCGCGCAGAAGATACCTGCCGAAAAACCCGCTGGCACCTATCAATACTATTCGCATGTCACTTCCTCTTGGCCATTTCATCAGGGTTGATCACGGCACACCACATCAGTATATCCCTTGACGCCTATCTTACCGGATTCGATGTGAGGCATTCGGGCCGATACGCGTTTTACCGGTCCGCCCAGACGCCAATCGTATAGGGTTGTAAAAGCCAGTACACGTGGAATGTAATCCCGGGTTTCAAAATAGGGCAAAGTTTCTATCCATATTGCAGCTTCACCCTGGGGACGGGTATCCAGCCAACGATCCACGGCACGGGGGCCGGCGTTGTAGGAACCGGATACCAGTACCGGGTTTTGTCTGTAACCCTGCAGCAGGTCACTCATGAAAGCCGTACCAACAGGCAGGTTGCCAGCCACCGTTTTTAACTGGGCAATACCACTCCATGGCAGGCCATGCTTTTTCGCAACACGTTTGCCGGTCGCCGGTGTGACCTGCATCAGACCAAGCGCGTTGGCCGATGACCGGGCTGTCTCTACCATGGCGCTCTCGGAGCGTATGGTGCCATAAACCCAGGCCGGGTCGAGTTGGTTGGCAGTAGCTTCGCGTTTTATCTCCGCTTCCCAAATCAGTGGGAATCGCCATTCATAAAAACGTCTGTCACCACTGTTGCCAAGTGCGAAAATTGCCCGGTCATGCCAGGCTTCTCTTTCCGCCAGCGCCGCTACGACTTTTAAATCTGACGTTGGAAGACGGCTTGCGGTCAATGACCACTCACCGATTGCCCAATCAATTAATTCCGCTTTTCTGAGTTCCAGGGCACGCTGGAAACCGGCATTACCAGCAATTCGTTCAATATCAGCCGCTTCGATCTCAGGTTGCTCAGGGCAAATGTTATACGCAAGATCAAGCTCATCGGCCGCCAGGAAACCATAATAATTTGCCTTGTCTGCCAATTCCCGCAGTGACTCCGAGGGTGATTCCGTCGATCCGGATCGCAATCCGGCCTGGGCCAGCCAATAGCGCCAGCGATCATCGTTGCGTAAATCCTGCGGCATCTGCCCGATGACCGAGGTGAGTGCAGCCCATTCCTGTCTGCTGAGCAAAAACCGGGCCCACCATTCCAGTATTTGAGAATCGCGGGATGAGACTGGAACGAGGGCCATGTTGGCCGCCGTGTCATCCGCCAGCTCAACGGCGGAATACAGGGCAATCTCCCTCAACAACGTGTTTCTTTGTATTTCTTCCCAGTTGAAATGACCATCCAGAATTTGGAATTTTTTCGCGGCCAAAGATGCATCTTTACGAGCCAGCCGTTTCAGGGATGTTGCCGTTATCATGCGGGTGGCTTCGTTATCCGGCCAGCTTTTCGCCTTCTCCAGGTTTGCATAGCCGGCACGATTCAGCACTTGCCAGTCTTCCAGCCAGCGACGTTGGTTCTGGGGAATAAAACGTGCCAGATAAGAGGTCAGGCTCCTGTTGTCCTTCCCCATGGCCAATTGTATTCGCTCCCAGGCAAGACTTTCCGAAACCCCCTGGTTTTTTATCAACCATATAAACACCGGATCACATTCATCCGGCTGGGATTTGCCCACTGCCCAAAGATTTTGTGCTTCAGCCAGAACCCCATCTGTCTGCTTCAAAATTATTTTCCCACGTGTACGCTGGCACCTCAGGACCGTGTCTCTAACACCTTCGGAATGCGCAAGCAGATCCGCCCAGCGTCCTTTCTTTGCCAGTGTTTTCAGCCAGGCACTGCGTAAGCCGGCCGTGAAAGCCCAATCCTTATGGGATTTGAGAAAGGCTGACATTTCCTTGACCGGCACGCGGGCGCGGCGGTTTCTATAATCCTCGTATTGCAAATAGGGAAACAGCACGTAGTCCTGGAGGGTGTCTTTGATCTGCTCGAAACTGTCGTGATCGCCTTTTTTTGCTGCTTCCCACGCGCGCTTGAATCGCTCAAGCTCCGGGGTTGAACCCGGGCCTGACGCCATTAACTGGCCACTAAAAATGACCAGGAATGCAGTTAACAAATATGCAAGATGCCGCATACCTGTCGCATGGGTTATGCTTGTTTTCTCAAAATTGTTCAAAGGTATTTTCACAGGCTGTTTTTATAGTGTAGTGCATGGACAGGACAATTTATGCAAACGCAATCTGTACGACAAGACAATTCGGTAAAAAACAATCATGATCTGGGTTGAATATGCACTAACCGGGCTTCTGGCAGGCTTTCTGGCAGGTTACCTTGGCATTGGTGGCGGACTGGTCCTGGTACCTGCATTGAGCTTCCTGTTCAGCCAGGATCCGGCCATCGCAGACATCGCTGTGCAGATGGCAGTTGCAACGTCCCTGGCTACCATGCTGTTCACATCGATGAGCTCCCTGCTTTCTCACCACAAGCGTGGGGCCATTTTGTGGTCATTGGTCAGACAAATGATACCCGGTCTGCTTATTGGTGCCTTTCTCGGGAGCTTCATCGCTGACCGCATCGGTAACGTCGCACTTGGCAATGTGTTTGGTGTTTTTGCACTCATAGTCGGTCTGCAGATGTTACTTGGCTCAAGACAGCAGAGAGACAGCGCCTTGCCAGGTCGTTTTTCAGTCAATGGCACCAGCTTTGGTATCGGCGCGATTTCGAGCCTGCTTGGTATTGGTGGAGGCAGCTTGACCGTACCCTGGCTATTGTGGCATGGACAACGTGTCCAAAATGCCATCGCCACAGCTGCTGCCTGTGGTTACCCGATCGCTATTGCAGGCACAGTGGGGTTTGTCTTTTTAGGGGACAACCACGCATCGGCGCCTACACTGGGTTATGTAAATCTGCAGGCCCTGGCCGGAGTGGCCCTGTTCAGTGTGTTCGGCGCACCACTGGGCGTGGCCGCCGTACACAGAAGCTCACCTGTGTTGGCGAAACGCTTCTTTGCAGCCTTCCTGCTGGTTGTGGCCGCTAAAATGTTATTGCGTTAGCGGTAAGATAATGGTGGTACAGGCACCACCGATGGCCGGGTTATGAATAGTGATGCGGCCATCATGCTCGGCGACAATTTTGCGACAAATAGCCAGTCCAAGACCGCTGCCATGGGTTTTGAACGTCACGTATGGTTCAAATGGTTTCTCCAACACGGCCCTCGGGTAACCAGGTCCACGATCACTGAGCTCTACCTCCAGCCATTTCTTGCCAGCCTGGTTGATCAAGCGGGTGCGAATATGCACATGGGCCTCTTTACCATCAGCCACCGCCTCGCTGGAATTGACAACCAGATTGTGTAACAACTGACGAATCTGCCCGCTATCTGCCGATAAACCGGGAGGCCCGTTAATCAGCTTAAGTTGAAAATTAACCCTCTGTTCATCGTGCTGGTAAAGGGCAACAACGTCTTTGATCAGTTGATCAAGGGCCATTGGCAAGCGCTCCAGTTGCGGCCCCTGTGCGTAGTCACCAAAGGCATCCACCAGTGAGCGCAAGGCCTCGACCTGAGAAACAATGGTTCCGGTGGCACGCTCCAGCATATTGCCATCTTCTTCACTCAGCTTGTTTTTCAGCTTCATACTCAAGCGTTCCGCTGCCAGACGAATGGGGGTTAGCGGATTTTTTACTTCGTGTGCCAGGCGGCGGGCCACTTCAGCCCAGGCAGCTTCACGCTGTGCCTGGTTCAACATGGTGACATCATCAAAAACAACCACCATACCGCCTGCATAGCTGATTTTCTTATCCAGACGTGACCCGCGGACCAGCAATACCAATGTCTGCCCGTGCGCCTGCAGACGTGTCTCGCGTTGCCATTCGGCTGGTCCACGTCTAATCTGCTGCCTGATCAGCTCCACCAGCGGGGCCAGGTACGGGGCCGCTTCAGCACGCTCGTACAAACTCTGGCCGGCAAAAAAACCGCTGGGCATACCCAGTATCTGTTCGGCAGCAGCATTGGCTGTTACCACATTCTGATCGTTATCCAGGGTCAGCACGCCAGCAGTCAGACCACCCAAAACGGTCTCAAGATACTCACTTTGGGATTGCAGTTGAGCCCGGCTGTGTTCCGCTTCCTGGCTGGCGCGGGTGAGAGCTTCCGTCATTTCGTTGAAGGATTGCACCAGGAAACCCAGTTCATCGCGGGTTTCTGCCTGGATCTCATAAGTCAGATCACCAGCGGCAATTTCCCGGGTGCCCTGCGCAAGTTTCGAAATGGGCGTGACCAATTTGCGTGAAACATTCAGCGCAGCCAGGATGGCAAGCAATACGGTTAGTAATAACACCAATGACAGGATCAGAATGAAACTCTGCTTCAATGGTTCACGCAAATAACTCAAGTTCTGATAACGGTAATATTCCTTTTCAATCTGGCTGGCCAAGGTAGTGACCGATTCCGGCAAGGGATAAATAGCGTGCAATAAATACCCCTGTCCACCCGGCACATTTTGCGGTAGACGCTGGATCACTCGTATACGCAATATACCATCGACCCCCGGTTCGGCTGCAGCATACTCACCACGATCTGCGGCCTGTAACAAGGCGTAGTCACCGGGCCGTTCGGGCAGATCTGCAAGCATATTGATATTGGCGCTTGCGAGCATCCGTCCATCAGTTTCCATGACAGAAAGTTCCAGCGGCCCGGCACTGCTGACATTAGCCAGCAATGTCCTGCGTACGACGTCTACGTCGTTTCCGGGGTTTTCAATTTCACGACTTAGACGGCGTACCTGGTTGCGAACTTCGAGTGTCCTGTTTTCCAAAAACTGCTGACCCAGTTCCAGTGAGTCAGCCAAGGCCGCCTCGACCCCCACATCAAACCAGCTGTCGACTGTTTGAGTGAGAAAATAGGCTGAGAAAAAGTAAACAATTAATACAGGTGGCAATGACAAAGCCAGGAAATATCTGACCCATCGGGCTGACAACATAGCGCCGGGCGCGTGCTCCCGGACTTTTCTGGTTAATGTGATGACACGGTGAAAAATAGCGGCAGACACGACCAGCAATGCAAAAACAGTTAAGACCAGCACCCAGACATATGGCTGGTGGAAACGGCTGGGATCCTGTTGCACATTACTGACAAGCATCAACGAAATAAGCAATGCCACCAGCGACACTGCCACCGGTATCACTCTCAGTACGAAGCGTCTTACGCGTTTATTTCGAAAGGCCATACCGACCACTCCGAACCGTGCTGCCACTGCGCTGAGAACCAGGCGGGTAATTGCATGGGGGTAGGCAGTCGGCTTTCATCCAGGTGGATTCTGGTACGTAGTTCATAGTTTCCTGACAATAATGGTCCGGTCGTCATCTGAACATTCAGTTCATTAATCGATGCTAGCAGGTGACGCAAGCGTGAAAAAGCCCGTAACTCATCTGTTCCTTCTTCCAATAACTGGTAACGCTCGCTTAATGGCAGGTAGCGGAGCTGAAAGTTTCTGTCTTCCTTGCGCAGGACCATCATATTATTGTCGTTGTGCAACTCCAGTTCCAGCATGATGATCAAGGTTACACCGTGTTCCAGCGCTTCACGCGCCTGCTGGCTCAGTTGCAAATTCTGCCGCAGATGAATATTCAGCGACTGGTAAGCCTGGCTGATCGATACATTTTTAATGGTGAATCCATAATCGACCGCACCCTGTTGACCACAGCCAACCAGAACAAACAGGCAAATACTAAGCAGACTTGTGCAGGACCGCATAATAGAATCCATCCATCTGGGCTTCCCCAGGCAGAATCTGACGTCCGTATGAACCGGCTACACCCCATTTCACGACGGGATTCGCGACCGTCGCATCTGCATGTTGTTCCAAAAACCGTTCAATTTGTTGATCATTTTCACGCTTCAACACCGAACAGGTGGCATAAACCAGGGTACCGCCGGTTTCCAACACTGACCATAGAGCGGTCAGTAATTCGAACTGTATCTGCACGACGGTATTCACTTGCTCCCTGCATCGTAACCATTTGATTTCCGGGTGCCGACGGATTACACCCGTTGCGCTACAAGGTGCATCCAGGAGGATTTTATTGAACTGCTCACCATTCCACCATTTCTCAACTGCCACCGCATCAGCAACTTTTGTGTCTGCTTTCAAACCCAAACGGTTTAAGTTCTGGTGAATCTGTTCAAGCCGTTGCGCCCGTCTGTCCAGGGCAGTCAATGCAATTCCGGAACAGCTCTCCAGCAAATGGGCTGTTTTGCCACCCGGTGCGGCGCAGGCATCCAGAATACGATCTCCAGCCTGGGGGTCCAGCAAGTCGCGCGCCAATTGTGCAGCCGGATCCTGTACGGAAAGCCAACCCTTCTCAAACCCGGGAATCCGGGAAACTGCGGCTGCCGGGCTAATGCTAATGGCATCAGGGGCAAACGGGTGACTACCAACCTCAAACCCTGCGGACAGCAAATCACTTCTAAGCGCAGCTTCGTCGCCCTTCTGGCGATTGATCCTCAACCACAAAGGCGCCTGGAGGTTATTGGCATCGACGATGGCTTGCCAGTTTTCAGGCCAGTTTTGTTGAATTTCATCCAACATCCAGTCCGGATGCGCAAACCGTTGCTTTGTTTGCCCCAGTTTATTCAGGAGCTGTTCCTGCTCACGTTGAAACCGTCTCAGAACTGCGTTGATCAAGCCCACAGCCCACGGCTTACCGAGCAAGCGGGCACATTCCGCTGTTTCATTGATTGCGGCATGGCTGGCGGTTTGATCGTGCCAGAGTTGTTGAAGACCCAACAGCACCAGGCGCTGTATGTCGCGGTCACGTTTCTTGAGTGGCTTCGACAGCAACTCGGCAGCCAACCACTCCAGCGCATTCAGCCAACGTAAAACACCATAGACCAGGTTCCGTGCGAAAGCATTGTCACGGCCGTCATGGAGTTGTGAGAGGGCCTCGCTATCGGCAAGATTCTTATTCGAATCCAGCACTTCTGACAGTGCCCGCAATGCCGCCATGCGTGGGTTTTGCAAAATCCTATTTTTTTTCGACAAAATAATCACCAGGCCTGGCATTCAGAAACTGTTCAGCGCTCATGCGCTGACCACCCGCGCGTTGTATTTCCAATATTTTCAATGATTTTTCCGCCGTTCCGACAATGAAGGACTGCTGTTGTATGACCACCTGGCCAGGTTCACAGTCCTCTGTATTATCTACTACTTCGGCCTGCCAGATACGTAAACGTTGACCGCCAAGTTCACACCATGCAACCGGCCAGGGGTTAAACGCCCTGACTTTTCGCTGTAATACCCCGGCAGAAAGGTTCCAATCCAGTTCAGCTTCCGCCTTGCTCAATTTGCGCGCGTATGTGGCCTCGGCATCATCTTGCGGCTCTGGTTCTGGCAGTTCACCCTTCGCTGCCATTTCCATGCATTGTCTGAGTGCCTGGGCACCCATGTCAGCCAGTCGGTCATGCAGCATCCCGGCAGTATCCATTGATCCGACGGGTGTGGCAAGGCGCTTATAAACAGGGCCCGTATCCAGGCTGACCTCCATCTGCATAATGCACACACCGGTTTGCTCGTCACCCGCCTCAATACAACGGTGGATGGGTGCAGCACCCCGCCAGCGGGGTAGCAATGAAGCATGGATATTCCAGCATCCCAGCCTCGGCAGTGTCAGCAGCTGAGCGGGAACCATCAAGCCGTAAGCCACCACCACAAAAAGATCCGGTTTAAGCTTTGCGAGTTTTTGCTGCCAACCAGGATCCTTAAGGCTTTCTGGTTGCAGCACATCCAGACCATTTTCCAATGCCAGCTGTTTTACAGGGCTGGCACGCAAATGTTTGCCACGACCTGCCGGCCGATCGGGCTGGGTTAAAACCGCAACGATCTCCGCACCCTCATCCATCAATGCCTGTAACGGTGGAAGTGCAAATTCGGGTGTGCCCGCAAAAAGGACACGCAAAGGCTGTTCAAGTGTCTTCACAATCAGATGACCAGGTGATCTTCAGTGTCTTGAGCGGCGACTTTTCGTTGCTTTTCAAGCTTTCTTTTGATCATATTTCTTTTCAACGGCGACAGGTAATCGACAAAAAGACGACCCATCAGGTGGTCCATCTCATGTTGAATGCATACCGCATGCAAGCCTTCCAACTGTTCTTCGAAGGAAGTTCCATCGACGCCCTGTGCCTTGACGGTGACATTTTCGGCCCGTTTAGTGCTGGCATATATGCCGGGTACAGACAAACAGCCTTCCTCAAGATTTTGCTCACCAGACTGGTTCATTATCTGCGGGTTGATATACACAAGTGGCTGGTCCTGTTTTTCGCTGATATCCAGTACCAGCAGGCGTTTGTGGACATTTACCTGGGTTGCAGCCAGACCAATTCCATTTGCCGAATACATGGTTTCCGTCATGTCTTCAACCAGTCTTTTTAATGCATCATCGAAGTCTTCGATGTCACTTGCGACCGTCGTCAAGCGGGGATCGGGAAATTCTAAAATGTTTAGTTTTGCCATAATGTTTCTCTACCTGATGAATAATTTAGGTGAACTTTTGCACCACAGGAATTATGATAGCTAATGACGAACTATGTTCGCCAGTAAAGATTGATGACCGCATCGGTCAAGATGGCTGGATGCCTACTATATGGGGAAAGGACTGTGATTAAGAA
>RCNC010000485.1_pt1 | contig 25472 bp, 24 predicted proteins | sample 2041301 | NCBI WGS metagenome assembly RCNC01 (sample SAMN09708231, study PRJNA481090) | Marine sediment metagenome, whole genome shotgun sequencing project. | biome: marine sediment; feature: ocean; material: sediment; isolation source: Sewage treatment plant 13A marine sediment (STP13A) ... | reverse complement strand
TCCCCCCGCTACCACTAGTATCAAATTCCCGTTCCCAGAAAACAAGTCGTTTGTAGATATCCGTCCAGTCACTGAAGCTTGAAGCTGAATTTATCTGCATTCCGATCTGGCTGAATTGAGACTGGTAGCTTGAAGTCGTTTTCTCGGTAACCAGTCTTTTGGTATCGATGTTCTTCTTGATGGTCAGAAGGATCTGCTTGGGATTCACTGGTTTAATCAGGTAATCAGAAATCTTGCCTCCAATGGCCCCATCCATGATATCCTCCTCTTCACTCTTGGTAATCATGACCACCGGGGTGGAGGGAGTGAGGGTTTTAATCCGCTCCAACGTCTCCAGTCCGGATAGTCCCGGCATATTTTCATCCAGAAAGATCAAATCAAAATCATGTTCTTCAACCAGGCTCAGTGCATCTGCTCCGTTGGCCGCAGTAGTCACCCTGTAGTCCCGTTCTTCAAGGAAAAGAATATAGGGTTTCAGAAGGTCTATTTCATCATCTGTCCACAGAATATGTATCTTCCTGCTCATTCCTCTTGTTTTAAATAGTGTTTTCGGTAAAACAGATAGTAGGGTGTAAGTTCCTTGCTTTCATAGAGAGTTGCAATATTATCCTGGGAAATGATCATCATTCTATACATGGAGGGTGTCAGCTCCAGTAATATGGTATCCCGATTCGCTTCAATATCGCGGAGATATCTGGAGGCTCCCTCTGCATTGTTAAACAAGCGCACGACCAGAAGGTTGTATGAATCAAGCATCTCCACTTGATCAATGGTGAGATCATACTGATTGTAATGGTCCAGGTTGTAGTTCAGAAGGTCAAAACTAACCTGATTGGCATTTTCGGAGGTACGGACCGCAAGGAGGAAATAGTGCTCCTGGGTGGAATCAACATCTGTGTAAATAATCTCAGCCTCGGCAGCCTGATCGGCCTCTTTAATCTCAGGAAACTCCATGAACATATAATCAATTATTTCCTGGGCCTGAAGCCCCTCCTCGCTTGAAGGATACTGGGCAATCAAGGTATCCAGCGCCACTTTCATTGCCTCATTTCCATCCAGTGAACCCAGTGCCATGGCTCGCAGATACTGAAACTTGGGAATCAGGGGATCGTCTGCAAAAAGCACGAGAGCACTGTCGGCTCCGGTAATTACTCCATTGAAGCTTTGCTGCTGATAGAGTGCGTATAGTCCTTCATAGTAGCGTACCACCCTCATTTCTTCATCCTGTAGCTCCTGCAGGTAGTTGGGATTATTCAGCAACATGGCATAATGTGATTCAGGATACAGAATGGTGAGCTGATTGGCATAATATTGTGCCTCAGATGGTTTTTGTACACTGTTACTTAATTCATACAGATAGTAATTGACCGAGGGACCGCGCTCTGTTTCGGGATAACGAGAGATCAGCTCCTTAAAGGCCCTGATTGATTCGTTATAATCCAGTAAGTCCTCTTTGTAGATTAGCCCCATGTTAAAGAGCGCATCTTCCAGCCTTTCATCAGATATTTTCATGGCCGAATCGCTCAATGGGATATCCATCAGGTAAAACTCTCGTGTCTTGTTATCTAACACGGCTGTGCCTTCGCCCCCAGTCAGTGTATCGGATTCACTGCCCTCTGGCTGACTTATCTGGCTAATTGTACGCCTACTTTTTCGCCTCCAGTTATCCTCCAGTGTTCGTTCACCCCATTTCATTCTGAACTCGGGCTGACCAAAACTTTTGGCATTCAGATTATAGAAATACCACTGTCCGCCCTGCTGGGTCCCAGTTCCTCCCTGGGTCTGATTATTGCCATAAAGCATGCTCTGATTAAAAGCCATATCCTGCATGGCCTGTTGCTCAGCCAGACGCGCTTCCTCTTCGTCCAGTTTAACCTTCTCAATGATTCCATCAATAACTAGCAGGCGCTGCTCCTCAGGTAAAGCGGCCAGTATCTGTACGCTATCCTCCAGCTCGAAGGTGGAGATATTGTAAACCAGATTGTCCAGACTTGCCGAAAGTGACGCTAGTCCGGCGTAATCTGGATAATCTGTATCCAGGAAGGAGACCGCCGAATCATAATAGGCTGCAGAAAGTATGTAGTCGGGAGTGTCGTAAAAGATCTCTGCCAGGGTAAGGGAGGAGAATCCCTTCTGATACTGATTGGCCAGGCTTGTTGAGACTGATAACTGGTAGTATTCAATGGCCTTTTCCCGTTCTCCCTCCTCCATGGCAATGTTGCCAAGGGCAAAATATATCTGATCCAGATACTCCAGGTTCTTGCTGTCTTTCAGCATTTTCCCGAGTAACTTCTTCAGATCATCGCTATCAACTGAGCCTGCTTCATAAACCTCGGCCATGCTCACCCGGGCATTGAAAGCCATTTCATAAGGAGGGCTATATCTTGTAACACGCTTGTACTTTTCCAAAGCCAGATTATTCTGGCCGGAAGCTTCATAGAGCTGCGCCAGAATATAGGTATACCTGATCTTCTCCTCCTTACTAAGCCCATTTTGCTCCAGGGCCAGTTCCAGCTGGTCAGCCGCCGGGTAGTAATCCTGGTTTTTCTGGTAGAATTGTGATCTTGTGCTATAGTAGTCATGGAGATACTCCTGCGGAAGGGAAACCTCATCAGAGAGAGCCATCAGAATCCGTTCAGCTTCTCTCTCCTCACCAATCATGATATTGGCACGGCTCAACCAGATCATTGCCAGGTAACGAATCTCCTCTTCCGGAAAGGTAACCATGACGTGCTTGAAGGTTTCAGAGGCCAGGAAGAACTCTCCCTGATACATATAGGCCTTACCCATCAGCATGTATGAATCATCGACCCACTTATTGTACTCGTTTTTATTGTAAAATGCCTTGTCTTTGGCCGACTGATTTCCCTCTTTAACTTTGGGTTTGGCGGTGATAGAATGAAAGGTAATCACCTTGGTAGCCTTATCGATGGCCCGCTTCATATCGCTTGACACACTTGAATTCACGGTCTCATCTTCATAAAGAAAGAGGTCCAGAATTCGAGTATAATCGTTCCTTATGGAAGTATTGGCCTTTTCTATGCCCCGCTTGTAACTCTCATTTCCGTTAAAATAAACGTTATAATGAGAGGTAAGGTTGTGGAAGTTCCTGGAAAGTGAAGTATTCTTCTCAACGGAGCAAGCGACAAGGCCGCAGATAAAAGGGAGGGTGCATACCACCCAATATATGGTCTTCCGGGAAAGCAAATCAGTCCAGTTATGACAGTTTTATGCGAGGTTCTTACAAGTAATTAACTGATTTTGATATAAGATATTTTATCAGGCTGGAAAAAACCTTTTAACCGTTCACATCTACAACCTCCTTAATCTCGGGAACTTCTTTCATTACTGCTATCTCCACACCGGCTTTCAAAGTTTGCACGCTGAAAGGACAACCATTGCATGCTCCCTTCATTTCTACCTTAACCACCATATCGTCGGTGATATCAACCAGGGCGATATTCCCACCGTCTGCAACCAGGTATGGCCGGATCTTCTCCAGTGCTTTCTCAACACGCTCTTTAATCGCTTCCATAATGCTCTGTTTAGTTCCTATTTTGTTGTAATTTCTACTTTCTGCGTTGGATCCTGTTCCGTATTCCGCTTGTCCAATGCCTTCTCAAGCTCCTCTGAAAGCAGGCGAAATGCATCTCCGGATTGGGTGTCAGTTGAAAGTGCAACTGGCCTGCCTGAATCGCCTGATTCCCTGATACTCTGAACAATAGGTATCTGTCCCAGAAGTGGGAGCCCCATCTTCCCGGCCAGATTTTTACAACCATCCTTCCCAAAAATATAGTACTTGTTATCGGGGAGTTCTTCGGGAGTAAACCATGACATATTCTCCACAAGGCCCAATACTGGAACATTAATCTTCTCCCCGGCAAACATGTTAATTCCTTTGATCACATCGGCCAGAGCCACATCCTGAGGTGTACTTACAATAACCACACCTGTAACCGGGACCTCCTGTACCATGGTCAAATGCACATCTCCTGTACCTGGTGGCAAATCAATCAGAAGGTAGTCCAACTCACCCCAATCGCCCTGGGTAATCAGCTGTTTCAAGGCGCTGGTGGCCATGGGGCCGCGCCAGATTACTGCGTCTTCAGGCTTTATAAAAAGGCCCACTGACAATAGCTTCACTCCATACTTTTCAAGGGGCTTGATCCACTCCACACCATCCTCGGTACGGGCTGAGGGGCGATTACCCTCCACATCAAACATTTTGGGGATCGAGGGTCCGTAAACATCTGCGTCAATCAGTCCCACACTTTTACCCGCTTGCGCCAGAGCTACAGCCAGATTGGCTGCCACAGTGGATTTACCCACACCACCCTTCCCCGAGGCTATGGCCACGATATTTTTTACAAAGGGTAACACTTCACGCTGTGGGGGTGGGTCCGGAACCAGTACCTGTATATGACCCTTTTGAAGGGTATCCTCACCAAAGCTTCCGTTGATGGTTCGCACGCAGGCCTTTTTTATGGATTGTATAAAAGGATCATTGGCTTTACTAAATTGCAGGCCGATCCACAACTCACCTTCCCGGTAGCTTACATCACTGACCATCCCCGATGAAACAATATCTTTCTTTGTTTCCGGGTGACGGATATTCCCAAGTACCTTCAGGATTTCTTCCTTCTGTATCTCCATAATTCACTGCAAAATTTATCCGTCAAAGATAGTTTTTTTTATTTAGATTAAGTTATCATAGGCCCAGTTCCTCCATGGGATCCCATAACAAATCCGCAAGGTTTATTATGCGATTATCCTCGATCAGGGCGCCTTCATTCTCGAGCATTTCCTGCATCAGATTAGATCCATCAAAATGATGCTTACCGGTGAGTAGTCCTATTCGGTTTACTACCCTGTGTGCTGGAACATACTCGGAAGAGGTATGACACTGGTTCATAGCCCAGCCAACCATCCTGGCAGAACCAGGCGATCCCAGGTAACGAGCAATGGCCCCATAGGTGGTAACCCTGCCATAAGGAATCCTCCTGGTCACTTCATAAACTCGCTGAAAAAAACCGCTATGCTGAGTCATCGGACATTTCCCTGATCTCCTTTCCGGCTGGAAGCCTGAAACGGAGATAGTTGATTTTGGTGCCTTCGTCCAGAAATGACTGTTCGTAATAGGTCTGGATTGATACAACCTCATCACTCCAACCTTCCTTGTACACATCTGTGGAATATTGCTCCAGCGGCAGGTCGTTCTTACGTATCAGCTCCAGGGTGTCCTTGTAAAGTTCCAGGTTGTCGGTTTTCAAATGAATCTTTCCCTCATCTTTGAGGAAGCCCCTGTACATGTTCAAAAAGTGGGCACCGGGGAGTCGCTTTTTCAGCCTCCGTCTCTTCTCCTGTGGGTCGGGGAAGGTGATCCAGATCTCATCGACCTCATTCCCGGCAAAAAAAGAGCTGATGAAATCGATGCGTGTGCGTAAAAATGCCACGTTTGTCATGCCCTCATTTTGGGCAGTCTTTGCTCCTGTCCATATTCGGGCTCCTTTGATATCCAGCCCCATAAAGTTCTTTTGAGGATTATTCCTTGCCAGTCCTACGGTGTATTCTCCCTTACCGCAACCCAGCTCCAGGATCAATGCATGATCGTTTCCGAAAACATCCCTGCACCACCTCCCTTTCAAGTGAAAATCTTTGCCGAAAATCTCTTCTAAAGGAGGTTGAAAAACCCTTTCAAGGCTCTCCAGCTCCCTGAATCTGGACAATTTCTTCTTTCCCAATGTGCTTATGGATAGACACGTTCAATTCGGACACCCAGATCAGTCACCGGCAGTTCTGGCTGTCTCATGGCCTGTTCAAGGGTAAAGACATAAGTCCCCGGGATCCGGAACCTGGTCTGCTTACGGTAAAGCAGCATCAACTCCCTGATGTTCCCATTCCCTTTACCAGTCCACTTCCCATCGGGTGCGGCCAGAACTATATTCACCGTATCGGCCATATGCTGTCCCGAAGGAGCTTTCACATGAACAAACATATACAGATTGCTCAGGGGGTAATCCACAGAGTGACGAATCTGCAGGTAAATATTGTACATGGAAAGTGTATCTGTAATCTCAGCTTTGAATTCCATGGCATCCTGCCAGTTCCACATGCCCTGCTCTGTTGATTGATACTGATCATAAACCATGTCTGAGTCGCACGATTGGCAGTGCAAAAGGAGCACTATCACAGCCAGTATTAAAGGATATCTCATTGATTTTTCCGCTGATTCCTGTTGGGTCTGTGTTTCTTCTTTTTCTTATGGGATTTTCCCCTTTCAAAACGGGTAAGAGATTCTTGTCCTGCGCCATCGGTATACCCAATGTTTTCCGGTGTATCAGAAATGGTGATCTCTACCAGTTCATCCGGCACCTCTCCGTTTCTGTTCATTGCCTGAATCTCAGAAACCCGCTCGGTTGGAACGGGTATCAGTGCCTGTCCACCCCCTTCGGTGGTTCCATACCACATAATCCCCCGGTATACATCTGTTTTCAGGTGGTAGGCTTCTCCCTGTCTTAATTTCAGATTTACAGCAGTATCGGGAAAATGCTTTCGTGCATCTTCATATCCGGACAGTTCGTAATTGAGGCAACATTTTAGTTTGCCACACTGACCGGCCAGCTTCTGAGGATTCAGTGCGACCTCCTGTACGCGCGCCGAATGCGTGCTAACCGAGACAAAATTGGTCACAAAGGTTGAACAGCAAAGCTCTCTTCCACAGGTTCCAATACCCCCGATCCTACCAGCCTCCTGCCTGGCTCCGATCTGTCTCATTTCAATTCGGATTCTGAAAGATTCCGCCAATACCTTGATTAATTCCCTGAAATCGACACGTTCATCGGCGATATAATAAAAGATAGCTTTAGTACCATCACCCTGGTACTCCACATCTCCGATTTTCATATTCAATCTCAGATCTGATGCCATCTTCCTGCTCCGGAGCATGGTCTCCTCTTCCTTGTTGATGGCATCCTTCCACTTATCAATATCCACCTGTTTTGCCTTGCGGTAAACCTTCTTCAGCTCCTCCCTATCCCCATGATATTTTGCTCTCTGTTGTTGCTTTTCAACAATCTCCCCTGCCAGTGAAATAATCCCGATATCGTGCCCCGGCGATGCTTCCACAGCAATAATATCTCCCCGCTTTAAGCGCAGGCCATTGACATTTCTGAAAAAGCTTTTCCGGGTATTTTTAAACCGTACTTCAACCACTTCGGGAATATCCTGTTCCGAAACCTCTCTCAACCAGTCATACGATTCCAACTTGGAACAGCCTCCAAAATAGGAGTCGATCCTCTGCAGATTGTCATCATTGACTTCCAACTGCTTTTCTTTACAACAACCTCTCGCTTTCAGGCTTTCCATAATGCAAAAATAGAGATTCAGTTCTTAAATCAAAATAGGGTCAGTTTGCTGCCGGAGCTTTTTGCATCAACAACCTGATCACCCCGATCGAAAGGTCCATCAGTATGATCCTGGGATTCCCATTGGCCTCGATATGATTCCCGGCCATTGTAAAGGCCTCTGCCAGAGCATGCACATTTCCCTCATGAATAAAAGGGCTGAACTTCCGGGAAAACTCTGACTCCTTCGCCGACAAATAGTTCAAGCTGTCATTCTCCATATGTAGCATGAAATTCTCCCGAAGCAAGCCCAGTGAATAGTCAAGTACCTGCTTTTGCCTCTCCCGGCCAATTCCAGCCACACGCTCCACCCAGCCATTAATTGTAATTATATCCCTGGAATAACAGAGCCTCATTAATTCGGTAAAAAGCTCAAAATGTTGCCCTTGAATTTCATCCTGGCGAAGGGCCTGTAAGGCTGTACTGATATTTCCGTTTGCCCTTTTTACAGCATCCTCAACCAGTTGCAGATCTGTCTGTTCCTCCTTTAACAAGCCCTCCCGAAGATCTGCTTCCAGGATAGGAGGCACATGAAATAACTGTGTCCGGCTCAGAATGGTGGGAAGTAATCTGTCGGTGTGCTCAGACACCATTAGAATTAAGGTCTTCTCTGGTGGTTCTTCTATTAATTTCAGCAACTTATTGGCAGCACTTTGATTCATTTTTTCAGGCAACCAGATTACCACCATTCGGTAGTCAGATTCATAGGGTTTGAAGCCAAGTTTCCGGATGATATTCTCACTCTCCTTAACATTAATAATCCCCTGCTTATTCTCTGCACCAAGGGATTCGTACCACTGGCTCTCTGTCAGATAAAAGTCAGCAAGCAAGGCCTCTCTCCAGGCAACAGCATAGTCATCACTTATTGGAGGAGCTGTCATGTTGCCTGTTTTCAGTACTGGAACTACAAAATGAAGATCGGGGTGTACCAGTTTTCCAAATTTGATGCAGGAAGGACAAACACCACAGGAATCTTCTACCTGCCTGTTGTTACAGGCCAGATATTGAGTCAGGGCCACCGCAAGAGCCAGCTTGCCGCTACCTTCGGGCCCAAACAGCATCATTGCATGAGGAGTACGGTCGTCCCGAACCAGTTGAAGGAGTTTATCTTTGACCTCCTGCTGTCCTATGATCTCTTTAAACAACATTGTTCTTACAAACTGTAAATGTAGAATTTCTTTTTTACCTTTGGGATTCCGTATCGGAACCTAATCGTAATACTTAAAACATAAAGATATGCAAATGATTGATAATTATAGCTTTGCGGGAATAAAAGCTATCATCAGAGTTGATTTTAATGTGCCTCTGGGAGCCCAGTATGAGGTAACAGATGACACCCGGATTCGGGGAGCACTGCCTACCATTAAAAAGGTCTTGCAGGATGGTGGATCAGTTATCCTGATGTCTCACCTGGGACGTCCGAAATCAGGACCAGAAGAAAAGTTTTCCCTGAAGCATATCATTCCTGTTCTTTCGGATCACCTGGGAGTGGATATCCTCTTTGCCAATGACTGTACAGGTGAAGAAGCGGTCGCCAAATCGGCAGCCCTGAAACCCGGTGAAGTACTGTTGCTGGAAAACCTGCGTTTTTACAGTGCCGAGAACAAGGTGAAGACGGACGATGAAAAAGCAGCTACCAGGGTATTTGCTAAAAAAATATCCACTTATGCCGATGTTTATGTTAATGATGCCTTTGGAACGGCACATCGTGCCCATGCTTCAACTGCAGTGATTGCGGACTTCTTCGATGAGGATTCCAGAATGTTCGGCTTCCTGATAAACAAGGAAATCAAAGCCATGGACAAGGTCCTCAATGAATCTGAAAGGCCCATGACAGCTATTATGGGTGGCGCCAAGGTATCGGATAAGATACAGGTTATTGAAAACCTGCTTGACAAAGTGGACAACCTGATTATCGGCGGGGGAATGACCTATACCTTTATTAAGGCCCGTGGAGGTGAGATTGGAAATTCGCTTTGCGAAGAGGACAAACTGGATGTGGCTGCCGACCTGGTGAAAAAAGCAGAAGCCAAAGGGGTAAAACTAATTCTACCTGTGGACCAGGTGTTGGCCGATAAATTCGACAATGATGCCAATACCGAAGTAACAGATATTGACAAGGGAAAGGCTGGTTTTATGGGTCTGGATATCGGACCTAAGTCTATTGAATTGTTGAGCGAGGTGATCATGAATAGCAAGACTATTCTGTGGAACGGTCCCATGGGCGTTTTTGAAATGCCTAAATTTCAAAAAGGAACTGTCAGCATTGCCAAAGCCATTGCCGAATCGACTGCCAAAGGATGTTTCAGTCTGGTGGGCGGAGGTGACTCTGTGGCAGCAGTAAATAAGTTTGGACTTGCCGACAAGGTGAGTTATGTCTCCACAGGTGGCGGTGCCATGCTGGAGTATATTGAAGGCAAAACCCTGCCAGGAATTAAAGCCATACGTGGATAATATATCTCTCCGGGATATTTATTCGTAACGTGCTTGTTTTGCTTCGCAAAAAAATGCCAGGTTACTTCATAAACATCCCGTCGAGATTATAGTATATGCCTGCTAATAATTGGGAGAAATGGAACAGTCTTTTATAGATAACATATTTAAGATAAGTGATGAGAAGACCTTCAGGGCCGCTGCCCTGGAGGTTTTTTATTACCAGGCGAAGCACACACCGGTGTACAGGAATTACCTGGCTGCCCTTGGAACAGATCCGTCTCAAATAAAGGAGCCAGAAGAGATTCCCTTCCTGCCCATCGAATTCTTTAAATCCCATACTGTTCTTGCTGAGGGGAAGGAGGCCGAGGTGATCTTTGAAAGCAGCGGCACCACAGGAACAACTCCATCCAGACACCATGTGGCAGATGTCGCTCTCTACCGGGAAAGCTTCTTACGGAGTTTCAATACATTTTACGGCTCGCCTGAGGAGCTCTGCATCCTTGCCCTGCTGCCTTCCTACCTGGAAAGGGAAGGCTCCTCCCTGGTTTATATGATGAATCAAATGATCGGCTGGTCGAAGCATAGTGATAGTGGCTTTTACCTGGATCAGCTGGGAGAGCTGTCAGCCATCCTGCAGAAACGAAATAATGACAGTCAAGCCACGCTGCTGCTGGGAGTGAGCTTTGCCCTGCTGGACCTGGCAGAACAGCATCCCATGATCCTTTGGAACAATATCAGTGTTATGGAGACGGGTGGCATGAAAGGGCGAAGACAAGAACTGGTCAGAAGTGAGCTGCACCTGGTCCTAAAAGAAGCTTTTGGAGTGAAGGGTATTCATTCAGAATACGGAATGACCGAATTGCTCTCCCAGGCTTATTCAGCAGGGGATGGTCTCTTCAGGAGTCCTCCATGGATGAAGGTCCTGATCCGCGACCCCAACGATCCACTCTCCCTGCTCTCTCAGGGCCAGTCGGGCGGCATAAATATCATCGACCTGGCCAATATCTATAGCTGCTCCTTTATTGCTACAGGCGATCTGGGCAAGGTTTATGAGGATGGCAGTTTTGAAGTGCTGGGCCGATTCGACCACTCCGATATCAGAGGGTGTAATCTGCTGGTGATATGATCAATAAAGAAATTATTTGACTCTCCCTTTAGTCAAACTCCTCACCTCTTTTGGACAATCTCAATGGTATTAATGTCCTTCACCTTTATTGCAAAGCTCCCCTCATCTGTAGTACCAGTAAAGCGAATATACCTGACCATTTCATAGATTCCTGTACTCCCATTCTTAAATGTGAGCTCAAGTTTTATGTAGCTGGGATCGCTGGGAGTAAGGTCATGACGGACACTTATCCAGGTTAGATCGGCGATATCGACATCTTTCGTCTCAGTTCCCTGGTATACCGGAAAATCTGAGGTCCCGCAGGAAGAGGAGGAAGAGGAGGATGCATTCTGAACAGTAGTAGTCACCTTCTCAAGGTCGGTAATCTTTGCTGTCACACTTTTTCCCTGTGAGAATGTGGCCAGGCCAAAGCTCACAAGCAACAGTACGGTCAAAATTGTTCTTTGTATCATATCTCTTCAGTTTTTTATACAATTCTATATGCAAATATAGGGATTGCATTAATGAAATGGATCATTTGCTCTTTGCCTGGTCATTCATCCACTCCAGAATGACCTTCAAGGCATCGGGAGAAATAATCTCGGCAATTTGCTCATATTCCATAGGGGAACCACTTTCTGCTGTCTGAAAAAGGTGATTCAGGCCGGGCATACTCCTGGTCTCGAAGTTCTTGTTCCCTGCTTTTTTAAGTGAAGCTTTCATGGCAGCAAGGTTCTCCTCAGGAGGACACTGAACATCCTTTTCACCCGTAATCGCCAGGGTGGGGCATTCCACCTTGCTTATATACAGGTCCGGATCCAGGGAAAGGAAGGTACGAAGCCAGTCCCACGTCAGTTCATTCACCATGTCGTCATTCGCCTCGGGCACTGCTTCCTTACATTTGTTGACCATTAGGGAATCATTTAGATCAGACCCGGCAATTTCGTACAACTTTCTGTTTGTCTCCTCCATCTTTGCAATCTCCTCTTCCGGAACGCCTGCAATCCTTGCCATCTTTTCAGCCTGGATTAGGAGCAACTCTGATCCGGTTATCCCTATCCCTCCCATCATCACAATAAAGGAAACATCGTCCTTGTATTCGGAAGCAACTATGGGAGCAATCAGGCCTCCTTCACTGTGTCCTATCAAACCTATTTGCTGTGGATCAATATCGGGATGAGCCTTCAGATACTCAAGGGCTGCCCGGCTATCTGCAGCAAAATCAAACGTGGTTGCCAGTTCGTATTCTCCTTCAGATTCTCCCACTCCACGCTTATCATACCTCAATACTGCATAGCCATTTCGCGTCAGAAAATCTGAAAGAAGCAGGAAATGTCCCATGTTGGTTCCATCCCTGAGATTTCTCCCGGAACCTGCGATCAGTATCACAGCCGGCAGGTTTTTTCCATCTGAAGGTTTGGTTAGTGTTCCGGCCAGGGTAATCCCTGCCTCTGAATTTTCAAATTTAACCTCCACCTCATCATATGGAAAGGGCCTGACCGGGGTCTGGGGCCTTTCTACCTCCAGGGGCAATTTGTCCACCCGAACCAAATCCAGTGAAAACACGCCACCCCCCTGAGAAAAGGTTCCATAAATCTTATCCTCCACACTAGTATAAACACCCTGGTAATTAAGGCCAGCTTCCTTGAGCTCGATATACAGAGAGTCTTTTTTGAAAACGCAAGTATCCATGGGGATATCCAGGGCCCTCTGCTCGATGACATTCATTTTCGCCGAATAATGCCCGCCATCCTTCAGGTCAATTTCAAAAGCAATCTGGAGACTCATCTGTTCCGATACTTTCATCTTGCCCATCCACAGGCCATCCAGAGAAGCCAGGCTTGTTCCTGAATCCTGGCTATATAGCGATAAAGAAAAGAGAAGAAAAAGAGCGATCGCGGTCAGCTTTTGCATATCAGGTTTTTTTTGGATTGAACCAGCCAAAGTATAAAAAATGTCGCCCACATACCACTATCATTTCTATTTCTGTTGCTTCCAATAATATACTTGGATATGTTTATACCTTCTCGAGTTTGGATCTTTGCTGGAATTTTAAATTAGCTTCGATAAAGAATCATCTGTACCTTAGAGTGTTATTGTAAAATATTAATCTGTTTTTATTATGAGTGAAATCTTCCTGAAACTGAGAATCAAAGAGATGCTGGAAGGCAAGATGAAACGATACCTAATTTTTGGAATTGTTGAAGTCTTACTGGTGGTTACGGGTATATTAATTGCGCTTTCCATCAATAACTGGGACAATAAAAATTCTCAAAGAGCGGATGAGCTAAAAATATACGAGAACATTTATAACAGGATCCAGGAGGATATAGATGAGCTTCAGGGTGAGATTAACTATAACGATGAATTATATGCGAAATTCCAGCTCGCCAACCAGATTATAAATGAAAATGACAGAAGTAAGTTGGATACGGTGATTCGGATTGTACCAGAACTCTTCTCTTACTCAGACTATCAAAGAAGCAGTAATGTGTACCAGAATTTGAATACCAGTGGGGATTTGAAATTACTAAACAATACATCAATCATTACCATGCTTCAGGACTTAGAGGAAACATATATCTACATGAACAGAATACTATGAAAATTATGCTGATTTATGCTCCAAGCTGGCTGGGTATGGTAATGCTTGCGATCTTAAACGGAGTGATACGTGAGCATGTCTATGAACAGTACATGCGCGAGTTGTCGGCCCACCAGTTGTCTTTGAATTCATTTTTGGTCGCTATGTCATGGGGCATTCCTGAGGGAGACTTTTTCATGACTACAATCTACTAAAAGGCCGAATTTGGTCTCTGGTGCTGTTATGGACGGCTGTCGCCCCATACATGTTCTATATGATAAAGGCCGGAAAAATATATAGGTGATTTGCCTGCAAACATATGCTGCAGCCCTGAATAATTTTTGGTTATGCCGGACCGACCGCGGAAGTGTTTTTTCCTGGAAGAGTAGTAATCGTCGTCCATCAATCAAAGCAGGAGGCTCTAACATATTGTTCTCTCCTGAATAGAAATTTCACCATAATAGAGAGTAGAAAGAACACCATAACCGCCTTAATTCCCGATTATCCAAAGTGAGGTGGATGGCGCGAAGGATTAACAGATTTTTTCCGGCTTACGAACGTTTTCTTGGTTTTGCCACGCTTAAGCCCCAGCGTTTACCTTTAGGGGGGTGCTGGATATCATCGATGGAATTTACACCAAATTGCACCCCATAAGCACCTTGAAACAAAACAGGCACTTAGCATGGTGAGCTAAGTGCCTGTTTTTATATGGCGTCCCCAACCGGATTTGAACCGGTGTTGCCGGCGTGAAAGGCCGGTGTCCTGGACCTGACTAGACGATGGGGACCTCATTATTTCTGGTGGGTCGTGTTGGGCTCGAACCAACGACTCTCTGCTTAAAAGGCAGATACTCTACCGACTGAGTTAACGACCCATGAAGCAACGCTATATACAAACTCGCTGTCAGACTGTCAAGAAAAATATTAAGGACAAATATTACCATCAGATCGAGCGCAGGTCAAGATTATGATTCAGCTAAATTGACAGGGGCTTTGCTTGTAATTGAGCTGAAGACCCAAAAAGAATCTTGTAAAAGAATTGTTGAAAACAGGCTTGAATGATATAAAGGATCTTCACGTTTGATTCAGGATCAAATGTTATCTTTTTAAAATTGTACGTTTTGTGTGAGGTGTGGTGAATTATGGGATTTGTTAGCGGTTCTGCCAGTTTTATTCGTTTTGGGGTTGAGGGGGAATTGCCATCTAATACGCTGGAGTTTATAGCGGATAGAATTGCATCTTTTTCGTTCAGGGATATTGATGACAATATGGACGAATATTCGATCGGCTGGGTCTCTGTGATGAATATGTTTGATGCCGGTTTTCGCTATGCATCGTTTATGAATGGGGACTACGTGACGGTTACCATGCGGATAGATGAGCGCAAGGTCTCTCCCGCTATTCTTAAAAAGTTTGTCCAGAAGGAAGAGGAGCGGATTAAGGCTGAGAAGCAGATTCCCAAGATTAGCAGAACCCTGAAAGCTGAAATTAAGGAACGGGTTCAGACGGAACTGATTAGAAAAGCAATACCGATACCGTCAGTGTTTGATTTGTGCTGGAATCTTTCAGAGTCAACGGTGCTGTTTTTTACGACCAATAAAAAGATACACGCGGTGCTGGAGGATTTTTTCAAGGATTGCTTTGGTCTGCTGCTGGTGCAGCAGATACCCTATGTTACTGCAGAGCATCTCCTGGATGATGAGCAGGCGGATAAGCTTGGCATTATTAATCCCGAAATATTTGTCTGAGAAACAGAGAGGATTGGTTGGTATGGATTTAGTAGACCTGATGGTGGAAAAGCGATTTCTCGGACAGGAGTTTCTTACCTGGCTCTGGTGGAAAAGTGAAGAGCGCGGCGGCAGTGTTGAAATACCCGAGTTTGGCGATATTACCGTTGTATTTGAAAAACATATGCTGCTGGAATATGGTGAAGGTGAGTACAGCGAAAAACTGGTATGCACCGGCCTGCAGACGGAATTGAAAGAAGCACGAACCGGTCTTCTGATGGGAAAGAAGCTGGAGCAGGCACGGGTTCAGATTGTCAAAGACACCTATGAGTGGAATCTTACGCTTGGCGGTGCTCTTTTCGAGTTTAGAAATGTTCGTCTGCCTAAGACAGCGGCCACAGAACAGGGCTCTGGAAACAGTGATGAAGAGATGGAAGGAATGATCCTTGAGCGGGTGTTTCTTTTTGAGGAGCTGGTGAGAATTATTAATGATCTCTTCAGGTTGTTTTTAGAGGTGAGGATATCCACGAGCTGGTCAGCTGAGCTGCAGTCAATTCGAGGCTGGGTTCATGCCAGTGGTGTGGAGTCTTAATCAATTATAAAAACGTGAGAAACGATGGATTTTGAAACAGTAATAGGGTTGGAAATTCATGCCCAGCTGAAAACAGATTCGAAAATATTCTGCAGCTGTTCAACCTCATTTGGATCACCACCGAATACCCACACCTGCCCGGTGTGTCTCGGAATGCCGGGAAGTCTTCCCGTTCTAAACAAGAAAGTGGTTGAATTTTCAATAAAAATGGGCCTGGCGACCAACTCCAGGATCAATAAGATAAATCAATTTGCCCGGAAAAACTATTTCTACCCGGATCTGCCCAAAGGCTATCAGACCTCCCAATTTGACAAGCCGATTGTTGAGTTTGGTTCAGTTGAGATAGATGTGGACGAGGAAGGGAAGAGAATCGGTATTACCAGGATGCACATGGAGGAGGATGCCGGCAAACTGATACACGATGACCGCGAACCCGTTTCCTACGTTGACCTGAACAGGACTGGAACGCCGCTGCTTGAAATTGTTTCAGAGCCGGACCTGCGTGCTCCCCGGGAAGCTTATGCCTATCTGAAGAAAATCCATGCGATCCTGCGTTATCTCGACGTCTGTGACGGTAACATGCAGGAGGGCAGTTTCAGGTGTGATGCCAATATCTCATTGAGACCGTTTGGTCAGAAAGAGCTCGGAACAAGAACAGAGCTGAAGAATATGAATTCGTTTCGAAACGTCCAGTCAGCTCTTGAGTATGAGGTGAGGCGGCAGCGGGATGTTCTGCTTGAGGGCGACAAGGTAATTCAGCAAACCCTTTTATGGAATCCAGATGCGGCAAAGACTGAGCCGATGAGGGGTAAGGAGGATGCCCATGACTATCGATATTTTCCGTGTCCGGACCTTATTCCTGTCGAAATCAGTGATGAATGGATTGAGCAGATTCGCCAGACACTGCCTGAGCTGCCTGACCAGAAAAAGCAACGGTTCAAGGATGAGTATGATCTCCCTGAATATGATGCGGTTATTTTGACTGAGTCAAGAGAACTTGCTGATTACTTTGAAGGTGCCCTGAAAAAAGGCGCACAGCCGAAGAAGGTCTCAAACTGGATTATGACCGAGCTGCTGCGGGAGCTGAAAGGAGCGAGTATCAGTGATTGCTTGGTATCGCCTGAACAGCTCGGCGGCTTGATGGTAATGGTGGAGCAGGGGACGATCAGCGGCAAAATTGCCAAAACGGTCTTTGCCGAGATGTTGAGCGATGGCACAGACCCCGAGGTAATCGTCAAAGAGAAGAATCTGCTGCAGGTATCCGATGAATCCGAACTGCTTGAGATAGTAAGGGCTATCATCGCTGAGAATCCAGGACAGGCGCAGGACTTTCGTGACGGAAAAACAAAACTGATGGGTTATTTTGTCGGACAGTTGATGCAGAAAACCAAAGGGAAAGCAAATCCGAAACTGGCCAACCAACTATTCACAAAAGAGTTGTCTGGTTAGGATTGGCAGGTTTGGCCAACGAAATGGATAAAGAACTCTGGCAACAGAAAGGGGCTGGGCATCGGGAGCGGTTACGGGAGAGATTTCTTGATCACGGGCTGGATGGTTTTAGTGACGGGGAAGTACTTGAGTTACTCTTATCGTTTGGAACACCGCGTAAAGATTGCAAGGAACCTGCACGTGCCTTATTAGAACGATTCTCCACTTTTCCAGCTGTTCTGGATGCCGCGCCAGTTGAAATCCAGGAGATAAAAGGGGTTGGCCCGAAAAACAGTTTTGCCCTTTCTTTTGTCAAGTCAGTTGCAAACCGTTATCTAAAACAGCGGTTAAACAATAAATCATATCTTCGCTCACCCACAGATGTGATCGACTATCTGACCCACTCGATGAGAGGACTTAAAATCGAGGTATTCACCGTTCTCTACCTTGATTCATCCCACGCCATTATCGAGACAGAGGTGGTTGCCGAAGGAACGATAAATGTAAACAGTGTGTATCCGAGAGAAATTGTCAAAAGAGCGCTCCAACATAACGCAGCGGCCCTCGTTGTTGCACACAATCATCCATCCGGATCGACAGAACCTTCTATTCAGGATCGTACCTTGACCAAAAGTCTTTGCCTGGTTTGTTCCATGATGCAGATCAGACTGCTGGATCATATCATTATCGGGGATGAACATTTCAGCTTTGCTGATCGCGGTATCATGACAGAATGCCACAACTGGTGCCAGAAGGTCTTACATGAGGGAATTACGACAGGCGAAACGGGTGAATAGCCTCTATCTCCATATCCCCTTTTGTCTCTCCAAATGTTTCTACTGTTCGTTTTCGTCATTTCCGGACATGAGCGAGCATTATCATCGCTATGTGCAGGCACTGACGTCCCATATCAGGACCAGTTGCCCAGAAACAGACACAAAATCGCTTGAAACGCTCTTTATAGGCGGCGGTACCCCGACCGTACTAGAGGCAGAAAAACTTGCCGAGATTATAGCGGTCTGCAGGGATACCTACCGTTTTTCAGACGATATCGAAATTTCAATCGAGGCTAACCCTGGAACAATTGACATCTCTAAGCTCAAAGTTCTTGGCGAAGCTGGTGTCAACCGCCTGTCAATCGGTGTGCAGTCCTTCAACGATAAAGACCTGCAGGGGCTGGGAAGGGCTCACCGATCGGATATAAGTATTCAGGCTGTAGAATATGCACGTGAGGCTGGTTTTAAGAACATAAGCCTGGACCTGATGTATGGTCTGCCGGGCCAGAGCACGGATTCCTGGCAGAAAAATCTGGAGCAGGCCCTTGCGCTGGGCCCGCATCATCTCTCTCTTTATCAGCTGACCATTGAAGAGGGCACCGATTTTTATAATCGATACCGTACAGATTCCCTTGAGCTTCCCGATGACCGAACAATTATTGCAATGGAACAGGCCACCAGAAAATACCTCAGTGCTCATGGAATAGGACAGTATGAGATATCCAACTATGCCCTGCCGGGATATGAGTGCCGGCATAATATCGGCTACTGGCTTAATGAGGAATTTATTGGCTGTGGGGCTGGTGCTGCCGGTTTTTTCAACGGCAGGCGCTACAAGGTTCTCACTGACCCGCTGCTCTACTGCTCAGCAATAGAAAATGGTGGGGGTGTTGTTGAAGAAAGCGAAGTTTTAAGCACTGAAGCATCATTTCGGGAAACAGTGGTGATGGGGCTTCGTTTGCTTAAAGGCGTTGACAAAAGACGGCTTTATGACAGGTATGGGCTGACGATTGATGAGCTCTACGGCTCAACAGTGAAAGAACTTGCTGGCAAAGGACTTCTCGAGGAAAATGAAGACTATCTGAAACTCACTGAGCAGGGGCGCTGCTTTGCCAACCAGGTTATGGCAGAACTTGTTTAGCCCATCACAAGTTTCCTCGGCTGGCAGACCGCTTCAACTCGTGAAATATTCAGCCCGGTAATTTGACGAGCCGATGGTTTCAGCTGCTCAAACATCCGGGTTTATTCTTGTATCAAGACGAGGGGGGAGTCTTGAACAGCACCTTCTTGTTGTGCTCTATCACATAAAAATTTAGGGTTGCGTGAACGGTGAAGAGCGGGAAAATGAGCGCCATCAAAATAAGGTTGAGCAGAGGGATCATACTGGCGACAGCAGGTATTAATCCAAGTCTGAAAGCAAAAGAACCGTTTTCTCGAAGCCAGCCTAACTTACTCCCAAGATTCCAGCGTCTCCTGGATGCGGGGTAGTCAATAAACATCAGTGTGGAGTAGTAGGTATAAAGCATAAAGACAGTGAGCTGGCCGAGTACGGGGACGAAGCTGACAAAAAGGGCCATGATTGTCACGATAATGCCAAAACTGCCTATCTTAATACCTTCCCAGAGATCCCTGCAAACTCCTGAGATGGTAAACCCTTCGTCAGCCGCATAATTTTCACCACAATATATTTTTTCAGCTGATGTGCTCAGAAAAACATATAATGGCGCCGATAGGCTGTATGCTGCCAGGAATGCCAGGTAAAAAGCTACAATTCTGGAAACCACCAGAAAAAGGTATTTTGCCATCAGCCAGCCGGAATATTTGATCCATCCCCACCAGGATTCTGTTGCCGGTTGAGCGTGGATAAACGAGCCGGTCAATTGATCCATAAAGTCTGTGGTCAGCAGGAAGCCGCCCCAGGTAAGGCCTGCTGTTACGAACACCAGCAGGAGAGACCAGCCGAGCAGGCGGCTGTTGCGGAGAATAAACCAGGCTGATGATGAAAGCGGCACCCAGGGGAGGGGACGTTCTTTCCTGCGTCGATGGTTGTTTTTATCCATTGTTTGAAATAAATAACTGCTTAAGAAGAAAAAGACTTTAACAAAGGTGGCGTTGATTACTATTGTGGATTAATCATAGGTATTTCCTGACCAGAGTAAAGGCTGTAAAACTATTTTTTTTGCGCAATAAGAGTGGACGCAGATGAGTGTATCGAAAAAAAAAGATAAAAGGATTTTTTCCTGCAGGGAATGCGGGTATCAGAGTATCAAATGGCTTGGACGCTGTCCTGACTGCGGCGAGTGGGAGAGCCTGGTTGAAGAACGCTCAAACCCTGCAGCAGATCCATCGCAGGTGTCGTTTACAAAGCCCATATCCCTGATAAATGCACCGGATCACGGCGAACAAAGGTTGGTAACAGGCCTTGAAGAACTTGACCGTGTACTGGGGGGTGGGATTGTTCCCGGTTCGGTTATCTTGATCGGGGGTGACCCGGGTATCGGCAAGTCCACCCTCATTCTTCATATGCTCTCATCCCTGGCGGCAAAGGGTAATGAGGTTTTATATGTTTCGGGAGAAGAGTCTGCCCACCAGATAAAAATGAGAGGAACCAGGCTGTCAGCACTGGACAGTAATCTGTTCCTGGCCACCGAGAACTCCGTTGAAAAAATCATTGCCATGACCCGTGATATGAACCCCTGTATCCTGGCTGTCGATTCAATCCAGACCTTGAATTGTATGGATGTATCGTCGGCGCCAGGGTCGGTGACCCAGGTCCGCGAGTCTGCAGCCAGGCTGGTTGAAGTTGCCAAGCAGGATAATATTCCAATCGCACTTGTCGGTCACGTAACAAAAGAAGGAACCCTTGCCGGTCCTCGAATTCTTGAGCATATGGTGGATACCGTTCTTTATTTTGAAGGAGACCGCAGTCATGCTTTTCGTATGTTGAGAACCGTCAAAAACCGCTTCGGATCAACAAATGAACTCGGTGTTTTTGAAATGAAGGCTGAAGGGCTGGTCCAGGTGATCAACCCCTCTGAAATCTTTCTGGCAGAGCGGCCACTGGATGTTCCCGGTTCGGTGGTTCTTCCAAGTGTTGAGGGAACCAGACCAATTCTGGTTGAAGTACAGGCGCTGGTGAGTCCCACTAATCTTGGTACTGCCAGAAGAACAGCAATTGGAGCTGACCCGCAGCGGCTGGCACTGCTGTGCGCGGTTCTCGAGAAAAAAGCTGGCATGGATATGTATGGGCATGATATTTTTCTGAATATAGTTGGAGGGATACGCATTGATGAGCCAGCTCTTGATCTCGGGGTGATCTGCGCCCTGGCCTCGAGTTTACGGGAAATACCAGTGCCCGCAGATACCGTTGTGTGCGGTGAGGTTGGCCTTGCAGGAGAAATTCGTGCAGCCGGAAATATGGAAATGCGACTTCGCGAAGCAGAGCGCCTTGGTTTCAGCAGATTTGTGATGCCGAAATCAAATTGTGATAGACTGAACACAAGATCATCGATTCAATTATCAGGAGCTGCAACAATCCAGGAGGTTCTTGAGCTTTTATTTGATTAAAAAACCAGATGGGGGTGTTATGGATTTTAAGAAACTGATCGTACAGAGTTGGAATCATACGCTGAAAGTCATTGGTCCCGTACTATTGATAACGCTTGTTCAGCTCATCATAAGCGTCATAACCTTTGGTATTCTTGCCCCGGTTACCATGGCCGGCTATGTGCAGTCTTTATTGCGGGTGGCAAGAGAAGGACGGAAGCCGGAAATAGGCGATCTGTTCTCCCAGATGCATCTTTTTCTGCCGTTGTTTCTTTTCTATTTACTGGTAGTAGTTGTTACCGTTATTGGATTTACACTCCTCATCTTACCCGGTTTTATGGTTATCTGCTTTGTGGCCTTTGGATCTTTTTACCTTCTTCCGCTTATGACTGATAAAAACCTTGGTTTGTTTGATGCACTGAAAACAGCGTGGGACCATGCTGTCAGTCCTCCGGTCTCTGACCACCTTATTGTGGCGATTATTTATGTGATAATCATGTCACTTGGATCTTCACTGCCGTTTGCCTTTCTCATCACCCAGCCAATGGCAACCTTTATCCTGGTTGGCGCCTACATGGAAAAAGTAACGCTGGAGGTGGCAGATGAAACCGGTGCTGATGGCCGGCCTGGTGGAGAGGAAGGATCGGATGGTGACAGGCAGCATGACGATAACAAACAGGAGTAGCAGTCTGCTAAAAACCTACTCAAAACAGAAATAACAGGAGCATTAATGGAAAATCAGAACCATGATCATCATGAAGACCATGATGTTAACGTCACCGTTGGTATCATATTCATTGCAGTATTGGCTGCTCTTTTTCTCATTGGCTTATTGAAGTAATCAGAGCGCCTGAGACGGCTGCTGCAGATAGCGATGGTAACTTCTAACAGTGCCAGTTGATCCTGTCAGGCGGAAGATATTTACCTTTCAATCACTATTGCCAAATTTGAAACCAGATTTACTGTTGCAGATAGAGGTAAGAGGAAATCGTTATTAATTGAAAGGAGATAGAGAGTAATGTCTGAAAAACCGACTGTTCTTACACCTGATGGTGTAGTAGAATCTGATGAGGGAGAGGAAAAGAATGACAAGCAGACCTCCCTCGTTGTTGCCAGGGATATCCTGCCTGAAACATTACTGATCATCCCGCTCTTTGACCGGCCGATGTTTCCTAAAATGATGGGTCCGATTATTGTCGAGGACCCGAGAATCCAGAAATCAATCCTTGAGGCCCAGCAAAAGGGAGCGCCGATATATCTGGGAATGCTTCTGGTAAGGCCGACTGAAGATGGTATCGCCACTATTCCTGAGACGATTGAAGATTTTTTCCCTGTCGGCGTTGCAGCCAAGGTTGTCCAGATTTCAAATATCACGCCCGGAGAACCGCTCCAGCTTGTTGCCCAGGCTCAGGAGCGTTTTTCCGTAGTAAAACTGGTCAAGGAGAAGCCGGTTTTCAGAGCGCGGGTCAGCTATCATTTTACTGATGTTCCAGAATCAAGTGAGGAGTTGAAGGCCTATTCTGTAGCGATTATTGACTGCATAAAGGAGCTGGTTACCCTGAATCCTTTATTCAAAGAAGGGCTGGGGCTGCTTCTTGAGCGCATTAATGTCAGTGACCCCAGTGCGCTTGCTGATTTTGCAGCCTCAATGACCACTTCATCGGGGGCTGAGCTGCAGGTAATCCTCGAGACATCCGATGTCAGAAAACGTCTGGAGAACGTTCTTGTCCTGCTCAAAAAGGAAATCGAGATATCAAAGCTAAAAGCGGATATTTCAAAAAGAATAGAGGAACGCTTATCAAAGCAGCAGCGGGAGTTTTTTCTTAAACAGCAGCTGAAGGAAATAAAAAAGGAACTGGGTATCGCCAAAGATGATTCAGAAAGTGAAATTGAAAAGTTTAAAAAGCGTTTGAAAAAGCTGACGCTTTCTGAAGAGGCGGGCGATCGGATTAATGAGGAACTTGAGAAGTTGAGACTTCTGGAGCCTTCCTCGGCAGAATTCAATGTCACCAGGGCCTATCTGGACTGGCTTACTGTTTTGCCATGGGGGGTCTACAGCAAGGACAGTTATGATATAAAAAAAGCGGAACGCATACTGGACCGGGACCATTACGGTCTCGATGAAGTCAAAGAGCGTATTCTTGAACTGATTTCAGTCGGCATCGTCAAAGGTGACCTGGCAGGTTCGATTATTTTACTCATCGGCCCTCCAGGAGTTGGCAAAACATCAGTTGGACAGTCTATTGCCAGAAGTATTGGCAGAGAGTTCTATCGTTTTTCCCTGGGCGGAATGCGTGATGAAGCTGAAATTAAAGGTCACAGGAGAACCTATATCGGTGCCCTGCCTGGAAAGTTTGTTCAGGCAATTAAGACCTGCAAGACAGCAAACCCGCTCATTATGCTGGATGAAGTTGATAAAATCGGTGCAAGTTTTCGGGGTGATCCCGCCTCAGCTCTGCTGGAGGTGCTCGATCCGGAACAGAACCAGAATTTTCTCGATCATTATCTGGATGTTCGCTTTGATCTCTCCAAGGTCCTCTTTATCTGTACGGCAAATCAGATGGAGACCATTCCCAGTCCACTCATTGATCGTATGGAGGTGATACGGCTGCCAGGCTATATTCAGGCGGAAAAGGTTGAAATTGCAAGGCGCCACCTCATTCCAAAACAGCTCAGGCTTCATGGCTTGACGAAAAGCCAGGTCAGTATTCCCAAACCGGTGATAAATGCCATCGTTGACGGATATGCCCGGGAGGCAGGTGTTCGGGGACTGGAAAACAGAATAAAGAAAATCTTACGCAAAGTGGCCAAGGAGTTTGTAACTGATCGGAAGAAGTCAATCAGGATTAAAAAAGGGGATCTTCCTAAAATGCTTGGTAGACGGGTCTTTTCTGACGAGAAGATATTCAGTAAGCCGAGGGTTGGGGTAATAACGGGTCTTGCATATACCACTATGGGCGGGACCACCCTTCATATTGAGGCAGCATCCGTGGCCACCGGCACACCTGGCTTCAAACAGACCGGGCAGCTCGGCCAGGTGATGGTCGAATCATCCGAGATAGCATACAGTCATGTTCGGTCATTATTTGAAAAAGATGAGGAAGTAATGGACTTTTTCCGTAAACATTTTATTCACCTGCATGTTCCTGCTGGAGCGATTCCGAAAGACGGCCCTTCTGCAGGAATTACCATGGCATGTGCCCTCTATTCACTGACCATTGGCAGACCGATGATTGCCGACACAGCCATGACCGGAGAGTTGACCCTGACCGGGCTGGTTATGCCGATAGGGGGTGTAAAGGAGAAGGTAATTGCAGCGACCAGGGCTGGAATTAAACAAGTTATTCTGCCCGATGATAACAAGGAAGATTTTGAACTCTTGCCTGACCATATACGTGAGGGTATTTCTGCCTCATTTGTCGGTACTTTTGCCGATGTCCTAAAAATCTGTTTTCCATAAGAAGCCATATCTACCTGGGTGTCAAATTGTATTGTACAGCGTAATAACTATGCGATACAATTTGACATCTGAAACGCTCCATGTATACAATGACAAAGAGTAGGTCCGCTATGCATCTCTTACCATTACGAGTGGGGGTGCAAGGATCGATCAGAAGTAACAGGAGCGACAGGCTCTGGGGGGCATTCGTCTGCTTGTAAAGGATGGATTGGTGAGGTGGAAGTATCCATGGTAGAGAATCAGGGAAGTGAGATCGAACGGGAAGTTACCATCATGCTGACTGATATAGTCGGCTATTCACGCAGAACGAGTTCAATGACACCTGACAAGGTGAGAGACTTTGTTATTGACTATCATCAAAGTCTGAACGCTCTTATAAATAAACCTGAATACGAACCTATTGAGATAGAACCCTC
>RCNC010000484.1_pt1 | contig 25496 bp, 22 predicted proteins | sample 2041301 | NCBI WGS metagenome assembly RCNC01 (sample SAMN09708231, study PRJNA481090) | Marine sediment metagenome, whole genome shotgun sequencing project. | biome: marine sediment; feature: ocean; material: sediment; isolation source: Sewage treatment plant 13A marine sediment (STP13A) ... | reverse complement strand
AACGCATTTCAAAAGGAAGGTTTGTCTCATTTACCCAGGATTTTGAAATATCAGTCGCAGAAAAAGAGCATTTGATAACAGACGGCACACTTCCATCGCTGGCTGACCATTCCAAGCAGCATTTTAAAAAGCTTTTTGGGAGGTCTTTACAGCTTCGCCAGGTGTCTGCTGCAGGGTGTAATGCCTGTGAGGCGGATTTAAATGTATTGGCCACACCATTTTTCGACCTTGCCCGGTTTGGTATCAATTTCGTGGCGTCGCCCCGGCATGCGGATGGAATTGTGGTCACCGGTCCTGTATCACGAAATATGAAAACAGCCCTTCTTCGGACATTTGAAGCTGTACCTGATCCTAAAGTCGTAATTGCCGTGGGAAGCTGTGCGCTTACCGGTGGTCCATTCCGGGGGAGCTCTGAGATTACAGAAGGCCTGGACAGCTTAATACCGGTAGATCTGTTTATTCCCGGCTGTCCACCACATCCTTTGACTAACCTTCATGCATTGCTGACTTTTTTTAAATAGCGTTGGAATTTTATTTTTTCCCAGCCTTCTAAGTTTGATGAATTCGTAAAAAGTCTTTGAAAAAGCGATGGATGGCATCGTTCCAAGGCTCATGTACAAGGCGTAGTGGTTTTTCAGGGACGAGGCTATACATATAAGTATGTCGAGTTCCTGAAAAACCGCTACAACGCAGTAGATGAGCTTTGGAACGATGCCATCAAGGCTGAATAGAAATGGTTGGATACAATCCTTTCTTATCACCTTCCGGATAGGGCTGGATCGTATTAAACGAAATATTCTGGTTTTTCTGGGCATGCCCTCTATGTGAGTTTTCGTTAAAAAAAGCACCGTTTTCTTCCAGGATGTGTCGAATCCGTTCCTTGAATGACGCAACAAAGCTGAGGCCACTGCCTTCAAAAGTCATATTCCCTCTGGATAGCGGAGCGTCGATTTTTGCAAAGGCCTTCAAGGACATGCTGTTAATCTCAAGGTCTTGTTTATTTGTCACCAGGCCCCAGACGATATGATCATCCGGAATGGTTAGTGGTTTTTTGATGTCTATGATGGTATGCGGCATAATGATGCTGTCCTGTCCGATGGTCAATCGGGATTCCGGCCGGCCCCTTAAGAAACTGTTAAACCCGACGAATACATTTTTTCCCAAATCAGCTTCAATGATCTTTGCTCCATGGGCAGTGATATCAAACCCCTCCAGTCGTGAGTTGATAATGTAGCACTGCTCCTGTGCATTGGCTCCTTTGCCGAGCCATGCATTTTCAAGATAGGCACGTTGGGCTACCAGTACATTTGCACCGATACGGGTTTTTGGTTTTATTACCGAATAACGGTCCAGGGAAGCGCTGTCTGGAACCGATACAGACGGTTCTATATTGACCGTGTTAAAAACCCGCTGAAAGGCTTCCTTACGGTCTTCGACAAAATCGATAAATATACCCTGGGGTGGAGTGCCTGCTGCAAAATAGATGTAATTGTTCAAAAGGTCAACAGGGTACCGGTAAAGGAAATTAAACTTTCCGGGATAACGTATCCACACGGTTCCGGGCTCGATATTCAGATGGCTGATCTCTCCGGCCTGAATATATGAAAACGCTCCGATCAGGCAATCCCACGTTGTAGTGAGGTCCACCGTTGAAAACGGTCCCAGGAAAGATCCGTCTATGGGAGATCCGTGGATATTTGCATAATGGGTGGATACAGTGTCTCTGATAAAAAATTTTTCAAGTGTTTCCGGGTCATGCGAATTATTATGGACAAGGGTCTTTATGAGAAAGCTGTCATCAATTTCAATCTCCTCATCCCTGTTAACCGGAATTTCGAAATTATGGTATTGGAAAAAATTGCCTTTTTTCTTTAGTTCATCGCCCCTGATGTCGCTTTTGTAAAGAAGCGAGTTGGTCACCCGGCATTTTCCCAGAAAATAGCTTCCGGCCAGGTTGGAGTGCTTAAATTGGAGGTTTAATGGGTGGTGAGGCGTAATACCGTAAAATGCATAAAATTTTGTCATCTGGTTTGGCGGGATAAGATTTTGTACAAGAGGATTTACATCAAATTCAAGCTCCCGTAGATTAATATTAACCCGTTGGATTATCCTGTCCAAAAGCATTTCTAATTCTTTCATTATGTATCCCTTTAAAAATTTTGCCGGGTCTATTCCTTTAAATCAGACTCTTTCATGGCATGAAAAACCGCAGCAAATACATCCGACGATCTCAAAACGCCTGTAATATCCTTCCTTTTTGTGACAAGCAAAGCCAGATGGAGTCCGGTAGTAAATTGATGGATAGCGATATCTAAAGATGTACTCTCTTTAATATATTCGGCTTCGGAAGGAGATCGCATAAAATCTTCCACCTTGAGCTTTGCCGCAGTTAAAAGAGTCTCTTCTATGGGAGCGCCTTTCGTCCGGTGTTCTTCCTGAAAGGCAATAATAGCCTTTGGACTGAAACCAAATTTGCTAATGCTGTTAATTTGCTCAATATGTTCATTTTCCTGCTCAAGCATGCGGAGGAAATCCAGCTGGTTGAGTTTGCCGATCACGTGTTTGTTTTTGTCCAGAATCAACACAGCACGGTGAGAGTATCTGGTGTGTTGGAATTCTTCCTGAGCTTTTTCCAGGGCAAGAAGGGTTTCAAGAAGTGTTGCTCCTTCGGAGACCGTTGCATATTCGGAAAGTGGAACCATTAAGTCTTTTACAAGATATTTCTTCACAGAAAAACTCCGGTTTTGGGTTAGAAAAAACCACGTTGCACCATGTTAAAGGGACAGTATGACAAAAAATACCCTGAACCTTTGAACACGTAGACGGTTATCTTTTATTATACATGAAGTTAATAAATTGTGCAAGCAAACTCATCTAACCCATAAAGTATCCATCTGCTTAACCACCTACAAGAATAGGCATCCCCATCAACGGCCAAAGAATGTACACAGCGAAAGCGGTTACGATCATCAATATTATACTGGCCGGAATGCCGTAGAGAAAAAACTCTCCGGTTGAAAATTGCTTGGAATCATAGGCAATGGCATTGGGAGCTGCACCCACCAGAAGCAGAAAAGGCATGCCCGCAACGATAAGCGATGAGAACAGGATTACCTCTCCGGCTACACCCAGATAGGGGGCTATTACCAGAGCCACAGGAAGCGAAATGGCTATGGCTGCAACATTCATGATAAAATTGGTCATCATCATAACGAAAAATGCAATGCTTAAAACAAATATAAACCAGTGAGATTCTTTAAACAGGCTCAGCCAGTTGATAGCCAGCCATTCGGCAGCGCCGGTTTCCCAGAGGCAAAAACCGATACTCATCGCTCCGGCGAACAGCAGGATAATATTCCAGGGAACTTCTTCCAGATCATCAATATCAAGAATCCCGGTGATAAAAAATAAAATGGTGGACAGCAAAATAACGGCGGTTTTATGGGGGGGATGAAAATCTGCAATGGTGGTTTTCAATACTGCGATGAAACCCAGAGACACGATGCAGGCCCCGACAATAGAGGCGGCGATGATTTCCTTTTTTGTAATGCCACCCAGTTCTTTATAGAGTCTTTTCGCTTTCTCTTTGAGGCCGGGGATGGCTTTTTTTTCAGGCTTTAACACCACCATGAAAAAACCCCACAACAAAAAAGTCATGATCCATCCTATGGGAAACATATAGTAGGACAACTCGAAAAACCCGATATCCTGGCCGGTGACATCTTTAAAAAAACCGAGTGCAACAGCCCCACGGGCAGCGCCAAGCAGGGTCACAATGGAGCCTGCCCCTGCAACGTATGCCATACCGATAAACAATCCTTTTCCAAATTTAGTTTGCTTGTCACCTTCTCCGTACAGGGCATAGATGGCAACCAGCAGAGGATATACAGTGGCAGCAACAGCGGTATGAGCCATGATGTGCGTCAGGGCTGAAGTTAGAACAAAACAGCCTAAATAAATCATGCTGGTTTTTTCACCGACTATAGAAAGCATTTTATAGGCCAGCCGGCGGGTCAATCCGGTTTTGGTAAAGACTATGCCGATCACAATGGAGCCAAAGATAAACATCACCGAAGGATCCATAAAATCCTTAAAAGCCTCCTTGGCCGGCCGGATGAAAAACAGGGCCTGCAGCACACCGATAGCCAGGCTTGTCACACCTATTGGCACCACTTCAAACACCCACCAGGTTCCAGCCAGCAGAAAGACAGCCAGAGCTCCTTTACCTTCCCTACTCAGTACAAAATGTTTTCCCAGAGGGTCCACAGCATCGGGCCAGGCGGAGCTGAAATAGGTTATCGCAAAAAGCAACACTCCGGTTAAGAGAAAAATCAGGTTTTTCCAGTTAAATGCCCTCTCATCCATATCCATTCATATCCTCCTTCATTGAATTCTCTGATTTTCCGATTCCACTCTGAAAGCCGGTTGTTTTTCTTTTGCATAAAAAAGAATAAAACTTCGATACCTTGCTTATATCATAGCGTTTTTACAGGTTTAGCAACTACCATTTTGCCGATATCAAGTCAAGGCTATACTTCAACTCGTGCAAACGCATTTGAAAAAATAAAGTCAGAAATAAAATCATTTTTAAAGGAAGGGCTTATAGGTTTTTTACGTCCCAAGTTACTTTTAAAAATAACATTATTATAAAACTACTTTTGCTCTTGTAATTTTAAGGAAATATCCTTATCTTTTTACAAGCGAAGGATTTTAGGTAAAAAGCATTGTTTACATGGATAGCTGATCATGTCATATTATCATACTTATACCATTACAGATAAGCGCAGACTTCGAAACAGCACTTTTTGAAGTCTACACTTATCTGTCCACTTTAAACAGTCGATGGTTTGAAACAAAATCGAAACGGGAGGTTTAAATGAAAACAAAAATTGTGAAAGATATGATGGTTTCCCTTTCTGATTATGCTACAGTTTCAGAAGATTCTACTTTGTATGACGCCATCATTGCTCTGGAAGAAGCACAAAAAAAATTTGACCAATCCAGGTATCGGCATAGGGCTGTTTTGATATTTGATAAGAACAGGCACATTACAGGAAAAGTAAGTCAATCCGATGTGCTTAGAGCTCTGGAACCAAAATATGACGAAATGGGGCATAAAAGGGGAATATCCCATTACGGTTTTAGTAAGAAGTTTTTAGTGTCCTTACGGGAACAGTTCAGCCTTTTTGACAAACCCATGGATGAAATTTGTCAAAAAGGGGCTTCGCTGAAGGTTAAAACCATTATGCACACCCCCACGGAAGGGGAGTACGTTAATGAGAATGATTCACTGGACGTGGCTATTCACCGTCTGGTTATGGGACGTCATCTGTCCCTGCTGGTTACAAGGGATGGCAATATTAAAAATATTACCGGAATTTTAAGAAAAACAGATGTTTTTATGGAAATTTGCGAGGCTATCAAGTCCTGCAACCTGTGAAAAAAGATAAAAGGCAGGAGGCATAGGCAAATAAAATGAAAAGGTATAGAATATTAAACCGGTTAGAAGAGACTCTTAAAGTTTATCAGTTAAGTGATCAATCTTTGTGACTTCTGCCTTTTACCTTCTGCCTCTTTACTCACTCTTTAAGATTTACTCAGGCAAAGCCAACTATCTCTGAACACACACTAAAACCAAGAATCCCCTAAGATGTGGAATCGAATAAGCCTGCGCGGCCGTATTTTTTTTATTTTAGCTACTCTGATATTTATTACCATGATAGGCGGTGTCGTCATGGTATGGTATACCTATCAGATGGAAGTACAGCTTACATCTATTATTGAAAAGGACTTAAAAGCCTTCCAGACGGCCGAGGCTTTGGAGACCTCCCTTGTAAATCAAAAAGGGTTTGTTTCCTATTATTTTATTGATGGTGATCAGCAATGGCTAAGACAATTGGGAGAATGCAGGCAGGTTTTTAATGAGCGGCTTAATGAGGCTAAAAAAATTGCCGAAGGTAAAATTCAGAAAAAGACTGTTGAACGGATAGAATCAGAATACACGCTTTATATTAAAAACAAAGATCGGGTCATTGGGTACTATAAAACCGGGGAACGTAAAACCGGTGCCGAACTCCACCGGGAAGTGCGGCACCGATATTTTGAAATTCTTTCCCTTTGCGAAAAATATAAAAATATCCATACAGAGAGAATCATCCAAGCCCGAAAGGAAAGCAGCCTCCAGGCTAAAAGACTCAGAGTTATAGCTGTAGTTGCCATTGTCATTGTTTTTTTTCTGGGGGTCTTTCTATCCTTTGTGATGATTAACCATATTCTGGGTCCTGTCCAAAGGTTAACCCTTGCGGCTGACAGGGAAGGCATTAAACACCCCGCAGAAAATGAAATTAAAGCACTCAGCCGCAGTGTGGGAAATCTGATTGAAGATGTAGACCAAGTCCACGGAGAGCTGGAAAAAAGCCGTGAGCACCTGTTGCAGGCTGAAAAGATGGCCCTTGTCGGAAAGCTGGCGGCAGGCATGGCCCACAGCATACGCAACCCTTTTACTTCAGTAAAAATGCGTCTTTTCTCTCTGGACCGGTCTCTTGAACTTTCTGATACTCAGAAGGAGGATTTTGAAGTCATTTCCCAAGAAATTCACCATATTGATAATATTGTGCAGAATTTTCTTGAATTTTCCAGGCCCCCAAAGCTGAAACTGCAGCAAATAAGTCCGTCAGTTGTGGTTGATCTTGTTATACAACTGCTGGAACATCGTTTGAAATCATATGATGTCACCATAAAAATCATACGCAGACAACCGCTTCCCGAAATTCAAGCGGACCCGGAGCAGTTAAAGGAAGTTCTGGTTAATATTGTAATGAATGCCTGTGAAGCCATGGAAAGAGGTGGCAAGATGGTCATTCATGAAGAAGAAACTTTTTTAAAACCACAGGGCAGAGTGGCTGTTATCCGGCTTAGCGATAATGGTCCCGGGATTGCCGAATCGATAAAGGAGAAGATATTCCAGCCTTTTTTTACAACCAAGGAAGAGGGAACCGGTCTGGGGCTTAGCATTGCCACCCGAATTATGGAGGAGCACAAGGGCTGGATAGATGTTACCTCAAAAGAAGGTGAAGGAACAACATTTATTATTACCCTTCCGGCAAAGGAGTTAAACCTTGAGTAATATCCTGATAATTGACGACGATGATCAGCTTAGGAAAAGCTTTCAAAAGGTTTTGTCCCAGGAGGGTTATCATGTTCAAGGCGCTGCTTCAGGTGAGGCAGGTCTTGAAATCATACGAATTAAAGTTCCCGACCTTGTTGTTTTGGATATACGCTTGCCGGGAATGAGCGGTATAGAAACCTTTCAGGCTGTTCGTGAAATAGAAGGCAAGCTTCCAGTGATTATTATGACTGCCTACGGTACAACCGAAACCGCTATTGAAGCCACTAAAATGGGAGCATTCGACTATATGCTCAAACCGTTCGATATTCCGGATATGCTGACCGTTATCGAACAGGCGCTGGAGGCCGGTCGTTTTATGCGTACTCCGGTGGAGATGGACGTTATACCGGAAAAGGCTTCTAAAGAGGCTATTATCGGCCGCAGCAGGCCGATGCAGGATGTTTATAAGGCTATCGGCAGAGTTTCATCATCTGATGTCACCGTACTGATCAGGGGGGAGTCGGGTACCGGGAAAGAGTTAGTGGCCAGGGCTATCTATCAGCACAGCTCTCGAGCGGATAAGCCATTTATGGTGATCAACTGTGTGGCAATTCCGGAAAATCTTCTTGAAAGTGAACTGTTCGGTTATGAAAAAGGGGCCTTTACCGGTGCCGCCCATCGTCGTGTGGGAAAGATCGAGCAGGCTCACAAAGGGACTGTGTTTTTGGATGAAATCGGTGATATGCCTTTTTCCATACAGGCCAAGATCCTGAGATTGTTGCAGGAAAGAAGCATCGAACGCCTGGGTGGGCGCACTACAATCCCGGTGGATGTGAGAATTATTGCCGCCACCAACCGCGATCTTGAAACGGCATTAAACGAAGGCAGATTTAGAGATGACCTTTATTACCGCCTTAAAGTAGTCACCATTTCACTTCCTCCCCTGCGTGAACGTACCAGTGATATACCACTTTTGACCGAATATTTCAGTTCCCGCTATGCATCCGAACTGTCGATGGATAATCCGGGAATAACTAAAGAGGCGATGGGTTCACTCACCATGCATCCCTGGCCGGGCAATGTTCGAGAGCTAGGCAATGCCATTCAAAAAGCCCTGATATTCAACCGTGGGACTCCGATCCATACTGAAGAGATCGCACTGGCTATCAGCGGTGAAAACCGGAGCACATTATCTGATCAAACCGCAGACCAGGTGATTCGAAAATGGGCCAGAGAAGTGCTCAGCGGTAAAAACGAAAAGAATCTTTTTGATTTATGCATGGACAATATGGCAAGTATCATCATAAGCGAAGCGCTTACCCTTTCCGGGGGTAATCGCTCACGTGCTGCAAAGCTCCTTGGGCTTTCCAGGCCAACGCTGCATTCAAAAATAGAAAAGTACAATCTAAAAATCAAAACTTCCGTTAAAGAAGGCCAGTCTTAAAGTTGATGATTGATGATTTAAGGATGACAATCATTTTTATAAAAATTGACCTCGCTATCAGCGGGGCAACGTCCACCAATCGACAACCATTCTTCATCAATTTGTTATTTTCCTGTTTGGTTCCTAAATAGACCTTCCACTTGAGGCTCCGCTCCAACCAACTCGTTAAGTTTAGGTTTTACATACTGTAAAATAATCCGACATATGTCCAGCTTATATCCTTTCCTTACCACATCCTGAAACAATAAAATCAAAAGTATATTCAAGTAGTTCTAATTATTGCCTGGCCGATGCCTATCTTGGCACAGTGGTTGCTCTATAAATAGTTAAACCATATAAAAAGCAGCGTTTTGAAAAGCAATAAATTATTGCAAAAACAAGGAGGAATAACCATGCTGGTAAAAAACTGGATGAGTAAAAATGTTATAGCAGCCGATATCAACGATTCAATGTCGGAGGCTATAAGGCTGTTAAAGGAAAACGACATTAAAATGTTGCCGGTTATGAAAAAGGACAAGCTTGTAGGTATCGTTACAGACCGGGATTTAAAAAGGGCTTCGGCCTCTGATGCCACATCTTTGGATGTCCACGAACTCCTTTTTCTTCTTTCAAAGATAAAAATCAAGGATATTATGACCAAAGATCCAATCATGATTCCCCAGGATTTTACGGTAGAGGAAACAGCCGAAATTCTTTTAAAGAATAAAATATCCGGTGCCCCTGTTATAGACAATGAAGGGCAGGTGGTCGGAGCCATCACCCAGACTGACTTGTTCAATGTGCTGATTTCCCTGACAGGTGTCGGGACAAAAGGCATTCAGTTCGCCTTCCTGCTTAAAGACGAACCCGGTTCTATTAAAGTCATTGCAGATGAAATCAGAAAATACGGCGGGCGCATGGTCAGCATTCTGACTTCCTACCAGAGTGCCCCCCAGGGATATCGCAGAGTCTATATCCGCATGTATGATATTGAGCGTGCCGAAATTGAAAAGCTCAAAGAGGAACAACGCGAAAAAGGAACCCTGCTTTACGTGGTGGATCATAAAAAAAACAAAAGGGAGATTTATTAAAATTATAGCAGCAAAAAGGAGCTACGGGATGAAACCTAAAAAACCAAAGAAAATATTACTGACGATTGACGGATCGGACCGCTCTTTTGAAACGGTCAGGTATGTCAGCCGGATTCCCCCTTTTAGCAAAATGCAGGTCGTGTTATTTTACGTTTTCAGGGGGATACCCCAAAATTTCAGCGACATGGGAAAAGGACCTCAGTTCAGACAGTCGGTAAGAAGTGCCAGAATATGGGAATCACAACAGAAAGAGGCGTTGAAGGAGCATTCAAAGATGGTAAAGCAAATTCTTTTGGATGCCGGGTTTCCAACAGAGGCGGTATCTGTGAAAATCCGTCACCGAAAAAAAGGAATTGCCAGAGATATCATTAAAGAAGCTCATGAAGGTTATGATTTTGTTGTGGTCGGACGAAAGAGTACGGGCAAGATAAAGGAACTCGCTTTGGGAAGCGTTGCAACCAAACTTGTTGAAAAGGTATCTTTTACCACCCTGGTGGTGGTGGGTAAGAGCGTTGAGCCGGGCAAAGTACTGCTTGCTTTAGACGGCTCAAAGGGCTCTATGCAGGCTGTAGATTTTGTATGTGCGATACTGGGCGATTGCGATGCTTGTGAGACAGAACTGGTACATGTGATCAGAGAGGATCACAGCTTCGATAGAGACGGCCAGCAGCTTGTTTTAAAGGATGACGGCATCAAAGATGTAAAAAAGAGTATTATTCCTTTTTTTGATGAAGCCCAAAGCCTTTTGGTAAAATCAGGGTTTGAGGCTGATCAAATAAGTTCACAAATAATTACCGATGCTTTCAGCCGTGCGGGTGCCATTGTTCAGGAAGCTGAAAAAAGAGATTACGGGACGATTGTTGTTGCCAGAAAAGGGCTTTCCAGAGTCAGAGATTTTTTCATTGGAAGGGTCAGCAGTAAAGTCATTCAGCTGGCCAGAAAAAAAGCGGTATGGATTGTGACATAAAATGTGGGAGGCACAAAATGGAAAACATAAAAAAAATCATGGTGGCTTTTGACCTTTCAGAATATTCCAGGGAGGCTCTGGAATATGCCTGTAAACTGGCTGATAACTTTAAAGCCGACCTGATTGTTGCAAATGTGATCCATCAAAGAGATGTGGAAGCGGTCAGAATGGTCGAGCTTGCAAGTACGGTGTTTACATCAAGTGAATATATTGAGACTCAAAAAAAAGACAGATCTGATGAAATCGATAAAGTTACTCAGGAATTTTCTTGCGGCAATCTTTCAGTTAAAAAAGTATTTCGCGTCGGTGTTCCTTTTTATGAGCTGATCCAGGTGATTAAGGATGAAAGTGCAGACCTTTTAGTGATGGGACCAAAAGGACGGGGTAATCTTAAAGGCATTCTTTTTGGTTCAACAGCGGAAAAAATGTTTCGCCATTGTCCTGTCCCGTTGTTAAGCGTGCGTATGAGAAAGAAGTAAAAGAAAAAGCTATTTCAATTTACATGCTGGATCACCGTGAAAACTTAAGAGAAATTTATTTAGAACAGGAGAAACAATGAGCATTTACAATATGGAAAAAATGTTTCATCCAAAATCGGTTGCGGTTATAGGGGCCAGCGAGAAGAAGGGAAGTGTTGGCTTTGCCGTTATGCAAAATTTGATCCATGGAGAGTATCCCGGAAATATTTACCCGGTCAATCCGAATTATAAAACTATATTTGAGAAACCAGCATGTGCAACTCTTTTGGACATCAACAATACAGTTGATCTTGTGGTCATTGGAACGCCGATTAATACTGTTCCTGCAATCATTAAAGAATGTGTCAGATCCGGCGCGGGAGGCGCTGTTATCATTTCTGCGGGAGGAAAAGAAGCAGGAGCAAAGGGCGTTGAGCTGGAAACAGCCATCAAAAAAGAAGCAAAGGAAGGAGGTCTTCGTATTATCGGTCCGAATTGTCTCGGCATTGTCTCCAGCCGGTCCAGGCTGAATGCCAGCTTCGCAAGTCATATGCCGATTCCCGGTAAGATGGCGTTTATTTCCCAAAGCGGTGCAATTTGTTCTTCTATTTTGGATTTATCTATCAAGGAGAATATTGGATTCAGCTACTTTGTGAGCATCGGAGACATGCTGGACGTCGATTTCGGCGATATGATCGATTTTCTTGGGGGTGAGCAGGAAGTGAGCAGCATTGTGATGTATGTGGAGAGCCTGTGCCGATTTAGAAATTTTATGAGTGCCGCCCGGTCTGTGTCGATGGTGAAACCGATTATCGCCTTGAAAGCGGGGCGAACGCAGGCAGGGGCATTGGCAGCAGCCTCACATACGGGTGCTCTGGCCGGAGAAGATTCAATTTATGATGCGGCATTTAAACGTGCCGGGATCCTGCGGGTCAAAACCTTCGAAGAACTTTTTGATTGCGCAGAACTTTTGGCAAAACAACCAAGACCTTCCGGACCGGGATTGGCGATTGTCACTAATGCAGGAGGCCTGGGTGTAATGGCTGCCGACGCATTGTCTGATTACGGACATGAACCTGTTGCTTTAGCGACTGAAACCATTGAAAAATTAGATGCGATTCTACCACCGTATTGGAGTAAGAGAAATCCCATTGATATGCTTGGCGATGTCACTTCGGACCTTTATCGTAAGGTGGTAGAAATCTGTTTATCTGCTAAGGAGATAAACGGACTTTTAATTATGTCTGCTCCCCAGGCCCTGACCGATACAGCCGAGGTGGCGGCTTCCCTGGTAGATCTTTTCAGAAAGAAATCTTTTCCGATTTTTACTTCCTGGGTAGGTGGGACAGAGATGCAAAGAGGCCGGGAAATCTTTAATCAAGCCGGAATTCCGGCATTCGATACACCGGAACGTGCTGTCCGCGCTTTCATGGATATATATAACAATTCCCAAAACAGCCAAACACTTCAACAGATTCCCGCCAGGCTGCCGAAACAACTGGAATTTAATCGTGAAAAAGTAAAACAGCTTATTCAAGCAAGACTTGCAACTAAAAACCACCTTCTCACAGAGATAGAAGCCAAAGCCTTGCTGTCTGCTTATGGCATTCCGGTAAACCGGGTGGAGCAGGCCGCTTCAAAAGAGGAAGCGGTGAAAAAAGCAAAAGATTTGGGTTTTCCCGTAGTTTTGAAGATCAATTCACGGGATATCACCCATAAATCCGATGCCAAAGGCATATGCCTTGATCTGATAAATGAAAAAGAGGTCAAAGACGCCTTTGAAATGATATTGAAAAATGCAATCGCATATAATCCTCAAGCTAAGATCGAAGGTGTAACCATCCAACCAATGGCTGAGAGCCCCGATTTTGAACTCATCTTAGGGGCGAAAAAAGACCGTGATTTTGGGCCTGTCATCTTATTCGGCATGGGCGGAATTCTAACAGAAGTTCTCAAAGATAGCGCCATTGCTCTCCCACCGCTAAATCGTCTTCTGGCGGAAAACCTCATGAAAGAAACCAAGATCTACCAGTTGCTCAAAGGTTACCGTAACATACCCCCTGCCAATATACAGTTGCTTGAAGAAATTCTTATTCGCCTGGCTCAGCTGGTTACCGATTTTCCCGAAATTGAAGAGCTCGATATTAACCCGCTATTGGTTAAAGGCAGTGATGCCTGTGTGGTCGATGCCAGGGTTTTGTTGAAACCATCAAAAACCCCAAGCCCGCTTCATTTGGTAATCAGCTCCTATCCTGATCAATATGAAGGAAACGCAAGGACCACTATGGGAGTTGATTTATTCGTCCGGCCGATCCGACCGGAAGATGCACCGCTGTTGGTTGAACTTTTTGAATCTCTTTCTCCTAAAAGTGTATATATGAGATTTTTCAGCCCCCTCAAACATCTTCCTCATAATATGCTGGCACGATTTACTCAAATTGACTATGATCGTGAAATTGCACTGGTTGCACTACCCGACTCTCGATTACAAGAAAAAATGCTGGGAGTTGCCAGAGTGATCAATGAACGCAACCAGAAGCATGCGGAGTTCTCTGTGGTGGTTGCAGATCAGTGGCAGGGAAAAGGTATTGGTTCTGAGCTGCTTAAACGCTGCCTGGCAATTGCAAAACAACGAAATGTAGAAACCGTGTGGGGCAGCGTGCTGACTGAAAACGCACAGATGTTGAAACTGGGGAAAAAACTGGGGTTTAAAATTAAGAGGGTACCGGAAGCAAACGAATATGAATTAAGCATAGATTTACGAAAAACAGATAAAATATGAGCTTATTTGAATAAAAAATAGAGTAAGGTTTTTTTCTTAATTAAGGTAAAACCTGCTCGATATTAACATTAAAAAACAAGGGGGTGCAGCATGGCTATAAATATTGATAAAATTAAATACGTTCCCGGGACATATGCCAAGAAACGGCCGGATGCCGCTCAAATGGCCGGCCAATACATACGTTCCTGGGAAAAAAGACAACTTGAAGCCAAAGAAAAACAAGCGGCTTTAAGCGTTATATCGCCTGCCATCTGTTTTTCCAGAAAAATTGGGGTCGGGGCACTGGAGATTGCAGACATTCTGGCAGACAAAATTGGATATCGTGTGGCTGATCGGGAAGTCATTGAACACATGGCCAATCATGCGGATTTAAGCAAAAAAACCGTGGATTTTTTTGATGAACATTACCCCGGTAAAATAAACGAATTATCCGCACTGCTCTTTAGGGAGAAATCCTTTATTATGAGTGATTACACCAGACATTTGATCAGTGCCGTGTTTTCCATGGCCAGTGCGCAGCCTACTATTTTTGTCGGCAGAGGGACACACCTTATTTTGCCGCGGGATTCGCAGCTGGCAGTCAGATTTATTTCTTCAAAGCCATATCGGGTAGAACGCTTGGCTAAGATTTTAAATGTGGAACAAGAAGTAGCGGGAAAAAAGATAGATGAAGTAGATAAGGGACAAAGAGACTTTTTTAAAAAAGTTTTTGGCAAAAAGGATGCTTCTCCATACGAGTTTGATATGGTCATCAATTGTGATTTTATTACACAGCCTGAGTGGGCAGCGGAAATTGTTTCCCAAGCCTTTAAAGAGAAATTTAAGGGCTTTGACGCGGGCACATAGTGTTCATAAAGGGTGGGGTAACTGATGGAAGGTTAAAGATCATCTAAAGGAGGAATCATGGCTATTAAAAAAATTGCATGTTGTACTGATTTTTCGGAAAATGCCCAAGAGGCTGTTATGGCGGCCATCGAAATGGCGGGAAAATACAAGGCACACCTTTCCATTATTCATGTACTGCCGCCCATTATAAATCCAATGTTTGCGGAAGCCGCATTGATGTTGTCCGACGAACCTAAGGAATCCTTGCTCTTAAACCTGGAAGAACAGATGCAAAAAGAATATGGTGCTAAGGTAGGTGAGCATATAAAGTACGACCTTGTTGTTCTCGATGGGCATGTTTCCACTGAACTTTTAAAATATCTGGAAGAGAACCAAACGGATGTTGTGGTAATGGGATCTTATGGGCTTTCGGGCATGGGGCTGGTGGTTTTCGGCAGTGTGGCCAAAAGAATAACACATAAGGCGCCCTGCAGTGTAATGATTGTTCGCAAAAGGTAAATACTCAGGTGGATAGGCTGAAGGCTGAAGACTGTTAGGAAAAAGCGCATTTTGAAGCCATGTTTGGTGCAAGAATCAGATATCTCCGCCAAAGCACGGCAATCGTGTTCTTATGACCCCTTCAGCCATGCCAGAGGCATGCAAGCTTCAGTCAAAACAGCTTTAGCCTGACTACGTTAGAAATTACAGCAAAAGTTAAGTTGAGACCTCACAATTTATTAATAAAAAATGGTGCTAAACCTTTAAACTGGTTGTTTGTTGCTTGTTACTCGTTTTTTTCCAGAAACGAGCAACCAGTATCTTGATTTATTACAGGGAGATCTTCGAAAAGTGCCGTTTCGAAGTCTACGCTTATCTGCAAAGGTCTCACAGGCTAATTCCGGCTGAATAACGACATGGTGCAGAAAATGAAAAAAGACGAAAGCTTAAATAAAAATAGTGATTTCTTTTCAGCAAAAGAAATCGATGATTTGATTATTCTCAGTTTAAATAAGAATCTGTTGATTCGTTCAACTGATTTAACCGCAAGGGACAGAGTCTTAGATTTTTTTGATGATATTTCGAGGTCCGACACCATAAAAGTGGTTGTCATTGTCAGTTCTCCTGAAAAAGCTGGAAGTGAAGAATATATTGATTTCTACCGTAAGGTATTAGAGTCGAAACTCGACAGGTTGGCTGTGCACAGAATGCTCAACGTCTTTAATCAGATAATACTAAAGATTGCAGGTTTAAACAAAGTGGTTGTGCATTCTAACTCAGGATTCGCTATCCCGCTGTTTTTAAATATAAGCCTGGCTTGCGACTACAGGATAGTTGCAGACAATACGGTTTTTCAGAAACCTTATCTGAAGCTGGGGATGGTTCCCACAGGAGGCGGGGCATTTTTTCTATCCAGGATTCTAAGCAGGAGCAAAGCATTTGCAATACTACTGTCTGACAGGGATATCAGTGCCCATGAAGCCTTGAAGCTTGGCATTGTTGATAAGATTGTACCAGTAGAAGAACTTGAAGATGCTGCATTGGAAATGGCTCGGCACCTGGTCAGGAAGCCGGCCGGCACGTTGACTGTAGTCAAGAGGCTTCTAAATTATTCAATAAAAGATCTTCAGGACTACCTCGATTTTGAAAGCCAGGAGATCTTGAAAATTGTCGGACCACGTGAAGGGTCTTCCGATGATTTATCATCTGATTTTTGGAAAAGGCTTAAAGAAAACGTTTAACGAAGTTTTTCCCGGTTACAGTTTTAATGAACCACCTGCCTGCTTTACACTTTGTAAAAACAGCCGACACCCAAATTTACAATCTGCATTAACTTACATTTCGTTAATTCGTATAATCATACATATTTACAAGCAGTTACCACGCAATTAATGGTCATTACGCTTTCACCTCTTTTTGGCATAAACTTTGCTGTTTAAAATTCTATGCCTTTATTTCGTAAATTAAACTTTCTACTTAGCACCCCAAGGGCATTTCCTGCGGGCACCATCGTTGATATTTTTACCACTGAGCTTGCAGAGCACAGAGAATATTTTACGAATTCATAAGTTATAATATATAGATAAGAGACCCTTGAGAGAAGGATACAACATATTAATAGCTGACCGAAATCCTCATGTCCGGAAGTTGTTAAGGCGCGAGATGAGATTGGAGGGCTACCAGGTTCAACTGGCCAAAACAGGCCGGGAGGTCATTAATTATACATTACAGGAAGATTCTTTCGACCTTTTGATTTTGGATCCTGATCTGCCTGATACAGATGAATCGTCCCTGTTAAAGAAACTCCGGGAGCGTATTCCACCCCTGCCTGTAGTGGTTCACTCTTTTCTGTCGAAAAATAATGAGCAGCCGGATGTTTTGACAACAGTGATCTTTGTGGAGAAAAGAGGGAGCAGTATCGATCATCTTAAAAAGATAGTTGCTGAGATTCTTGAAAAGGTATAACCATTCCTAATGGAATAATATTCCCTCTAACCTCGAACCGGAGCTGACAGGCTGGGCTTTCCAATGATATAACCCCACCATCAAGTCTTTTAAAGAAAAATTTATATATTATTAAAAATGTGATTGACAGAGTATTGTTTCAGCATTATCGTTAATAGACGATAGGCGATCATAAAAAGGGAAGGCAATAATGGAGATAAACTTTTATGTCTGCACTTAAAATGGATACGGACACTCTTGCTAAAATTTTCAAGGCGATGGGACATCCAACAAGGGTAAAGATTGTTGAACATTTAATAAAAATCAATTCTTGTGTATGTGGAGAAATTGTGAACATTTTCCCCTTTTCCCAGTCAACCATCAGCCAGCATCTTAAGCTGCTTAAACAATCAGGCATTGTCCATGGTGAAGTTGAAGGGCCAAAAACATGTTACTGTGTCGATTTTGACGTACTGAATAAATTTAAAAAGTATGTGTCAAAATTATAATCCAAATTTATAACTATGGAGTTGAAAATGAAGGAATCATTAGAACCCGGATGTGGCTGCGGGTGTGATAACCACGGCAACAAGGAGACTGCCGGCGGGCTTCAGTCAACAGGTATATCAATCATGCCCAAAATGGATTATGCGCAGGCCGGCTGCGGGATAGAACCAATTAACGTTTTTGCTGATCATGAGAAACCTGGATATATACTAAGCTCGTTTGTTGAAGATTTCATTTTGACTGATACAGGCTTTGTTCCAAAAGTAAAAACCAAAATGGATAAAAGTGACATTAAATCAACCATAATGGTAAGAAGCGGCATTGGCAGGCATAACTACAAAGTTGCACCGGGGCTTTATTGTGTTGGAAATCCTGATAAGACTTCAGAGGTTCTGATTACAGCAAATTTCAAACTTACCTTTGACCATCTAAGGCGAGAGTTGGAAAATATTAATGCCTGGATTCTGGTTCTGGATACCAGAGGTGTAAATGTCTGGTGTGCTGCCGGAAAAGGAACATTTTCCACAAAAGAACTGGTTAAAAGAATAAAGCTTTGCTCCCTTGAACAAGTGGTTGACCATAAAAGAGTGATTGTTCCTCAACTGGGTGCAACCGGAGTGGCTGCGAGAACGGTAAAAAAAGAATCCGGCTTCAGGGTGGTATACGGCCCTGTCAGGGCAAAAGATATCCCGGATTTTCTGGGAAACAAGAGAAAAGCGGATAAAAAGATGAGAATGGTTACCTTTACTTTTATTGAAAGACTTATTCTTACACCGGTTGAATTGAACACGGTCTTTAAGACGGCTTTGATTACCTCTGTGGTTTTGATTCTTCTGTCCGGATTCGGGCCGGGAGTCTTTTCATTTTCAAGTGCTTTTGGACGGGGGATGGTATCTGTCCTGGCCCTATTTGTCGGGATTATTTCCGGGGCTGTCATTACCCCCACACTGCTGCCTTATATCCCGTTTAAAGAATTTGCCGCAAAAGGTATCATATCCGGGGTTGTGTTTGCCGTGTTCTTGTTAATATCGATTTCATCATCAATTTATGGAGTTGTAGGTTTTATCAGCCTGTTTTTATTTATTGTGGCCATAAGCTCCTACCTGTCTATGAATTTTACAGGCGCCACCCCCTTTACATCACCCTCCGGTGTTGAAAAGGAGATGAAAAGATTTATCCCTGTACAGGCAATCGCTTTGGTAATATCAACGGGTCTTTGGATTTATTCGGCATTTTGAAACTGCCTCCAATTAGCAAATAGGAAAATAAGCCATGGAAGATATAAGATACTTAGACGATGTTTCATCACTGGTACTTAATCAGGATAAATGTATCGGGTGTGGCCTTTGCACTGAAGTATGTCCCCACAATGTTTTTGAGATCAGACAAGGTAAAGCTGAAATTATCGACTTTAATGCCTGCATGGAGTGCGGGGCGTGTGTTAATAACTGCCCTTCAAATGCAATAGAAGTAAGTCCGGGTGTAGGCTGAGCCACCTATATTATCCAGGTCTGGATAAAAGGCAAAGAAAATGCATCCTGTGGTTCTTCTGAGGGATCAGGTTGCTGCTAGGTTATAAGCACTTTGGAAAGTACCTTAAAAATTACTTAAGACATATCAGATCAGACTACTGTCCATAGAATTCAAAGGTCTCATTATATATATCAATAAAGCTCTACCGCTTAGTAAGAAATTGAGAATTAAACCCAAGTGATTCTACGAAAATTTTGAAGAGCTCCCTTACATGGGAAAAAAATTGTTTGCCTGAAAGTAGTCTTCTTTCAGCATATCCAATTGTTGTTCAAAGGCTCGGTAGTGATCCTTTTCCCAATCAGCCAATTCGGCATAAAACTTCTTAACGTCCTCGTTGTCGGTCTTTTCAGCGCAAGCCTTGTAAAATCTCATGGCATCTAATTCCAATTTCATGCCAATTGTCAGTGCACTTACTTCAAAATGGCTATCCTTGATCCTTCTCTTTATCTCATCGCTGAAGATTGGACTACCCGTATGTTTGTGATCCTTTTCTATCAGCTTTTTAGTAAAGTCATACTCGCCCTTTTCCAGAACAGATTTGTACTGATGTCTCAGGTAGTTGAAATGGCCGAGTTCCTCTTTGGCCATGCGAGAAAAGGTCTCTTTCCCAACGGGGTCACTGGTGGTTTTGGCCGCACTTTTGTAGAACTCATGGCCTGTCAGCTCTGCCTCAATGGCAGTTTTTAATTCTTGTAAAATTTCCTCTGTCTTTTTATTCATTTTACTTTCCTTTCCACCTCTAACGACGTAGTCCCGAGGGGCTGGATCGAAGGGGAGTAAGTTAAATATCAATGCCTAAAATATAATCATAATCGAATATATTTCAATGATCTACCGGATTTATTTTGATATCTAAGAATTCAGTCTTTGTGGTTGAGGTTCAGAAGATATGAGAGAATATTAAATTATATGTAATTTGACACTTTTCATAATTTCATTCTTCTTTTTGAAGGTCATTGCAGCGCCGAAAACCCCAACATTTCAGACAGTTTTGAAAAAAATGCCCTCTTTTTATTTTAAAGCTTTTTTCATCCGCCTTTCCACCTTGGCCCTGGCCGCCTCGCGGTTTTCCCCTCGAATATCGGCTTTTGCCATGGCCCATTTGTAAGCCTTCTCTTCATCATTGGTATAAACCGCACACCACATCAGGCCGGAAATAGCTCCCAGGCCGTTTGAATTAATTTTGATGGCGGCTCGGAATGATTTTTCGGCTGACTTATAATCCTTATTCTTATACAGGACCCAGCCTTTTAGGTCGTGAGCCAGGTAAGAGGAAGGGGCGGAAGAGACAGCCGAATCGAATAACTCAGGATCAAGCGGGTCTTTATCACCCCAGGATGAGTGTAAATAATATGCCTCCAGATCCCGGCCTAGAAGATCCAGGCTTTTAAGTGTTGTCTTCTCAGGCCATAAGGCCTTGGCCACCTGGTCATCCGGAAAGGGAAGACCGCAGGCATTCAACCAGGCCAAAAATCCTTCGCGAAAGCCTATGAGCTGGTCGGCTGGATCCAGAATCAGCTCAGTTGTCCATTCTTTGCGTTCTCTCTTTGCATCCGTCAGTATCAGGGCGATTTGCATCTTGCTTCCCTGTTGTTGAACATTGCCCCATAGCCAGTAACGGATGTCCTGTTCTTTGGCTAATTTGGCTATGTCAAGCCGGGGACCATCACCGCGACAATAAGCCCTTAACCTTTCCTTTTCCAGAAATATTTTTTTTACCCGCCAGCCAAACCAGAACTCCTTAAGCCCGGTATGCGGGGCCATAACATTTCCCAGCAGAAAATGAAGCCCCAGTCCAATACCATCGTAAGCCTGGCCCTTATAAGGCTGGAGTGGAAGAACGATTAGTCTGGGTTTGCTTTTTTCCTTTTTTTCAATGGACTGTTCCATAGGTATGCTTTTCTCACCTCCCTCACAACCACAAGGCAGCAATGCCAAACAAAAGGCTATAAAAAACGCCCCTGACAGCCTTACTTTCCTTTGGCTCATGCTTCCAATATTTTGCATCAATTCTTTTCCAAATGCTTTTTGATATTTATCATACCTTCGAGTTTGTAATGTTTGATACTACTATATTGGTTAATAATATCTCCTGCCTCTTTGTTTAACTCCATTTGTTCTTCGTTTATTTCAGTGCGAAAACCCTCATAAAACGGACCTAACTTTACAGCTTTACCTTTATAGGTGTCATGGATCTTTGTATGTGGATGAGCAAAGAGCCATCTCATTTGAAATGTAGTAATAGAATGATCAGGCATGCTGTCCATGAAATTTTCTAATTCTTTAATATCATCTTGAATCAAATTATCCCAACCTAATATGAAATTCGCATTAATATGTATTTTGTTTTCATGACATATACGAAGAAATTCCAGCACTTCATCCGTATTAGCACCTTTGCCAATATATCTTAACATACGATTAGTCGGAAACTCCATACCAAAACCTAATACTAGTTTCGGAAATTTGTCCCCACACTCTATTAACACTTCCTTTAAAGCTGTATTTTCCGCTTTAGCAGGTCTTACGAACAGCCGGTATTCAATATCATCGCCCCGGGGTAGTTCGGGAAGTACTTCTCTTATATATTTCGTTGTTATAGATCCTGTATTTAAACGCACTATCTTATGTCCGTTATGCTCCATATCTTCAAACTCATATTTCATATCCTTTCTTTTCCTGAATACTTCCCTTGCATGAAGAGCAATGTTGCAGAACACACACTTACGCCAATAACACCCGTTATCCAATGTATATGAAAAATAGATACGGCTGTCATTCGGCACGAATTCAGGCACATCAACCTTCCATTTTCCGGAAAAGTTTGGAACTTGAAACCAATCCTCTACACTTCTGCCGGTTAACTCCAAATTCGACGGCAACATATCATGGCTGTCAACCTCTACATAAACAGGTTGCCATCCATTTTTATCGATTCGTCTTTCTGCTGCAATAGGCCCTCCTACTACAAACCTGATATTCGGATATTCTTTTGCCTATACGTACGATTGATACAAATGATTCATATAGATAGCGCTTATATAAACTGTGCCCTTATTAATGGGTAGTTCTCTATTTTCATATGTCTCATCTAAGTACCATTTTGTCCGGTCTATCTCATGTTCGGTCCAGTAAAAATCGCCTTTGCTTTTACACAGATCATAAGTATCTGAAAAACCATTGCACAGATCAAAATAGCCACTTTTTGTTTTGTTATAAAATTGCAGAAATAAAGTATCACGCATATGAACCACCTTTTGTTATTGGTCTTCTTTGGTTAAGCACCAGTCTGGTTTCTTCTATATTGGCTGACATTTTCTCAATTATTATTTTCCTGTTCTGCCTGACGGCTAAACGGATAGCATTTTGAAAAATTTCTGTTATGCCAAGATTGATATTCTGCGTAAGCGAATTTCTATAAATTTTTTAAAAAGAGTTTCTTAGGAAAGACAGATGATTTCAGAATGTTAATCCGGATAAAACGTTAAACTATGATTTGTCTTTTTTCCGGAAGGCTTTCAAGTATTCTATGCCTGATGTATCAAAACTTTTTCCAGGACAAAATAGCTCAAAATCTCTAAATAGTTTTTCGGCATTTTCTAGTCGATTATAAATGGTTTTATCGAAAAGTCTAAGCGCTGCAAGATTTAAAGTTTCCAATACCGCCGTAACAGCAGTACAACTTTGAAAAATAGAAAACCCCTCCGAAGCGACGACAAGCTGAATATGGGCCAGATCAGCGAGTGGAGAAAATTCACTGTCGGTTAACAGAATTATTTGTGCACCTTGATCGGAAAACCGCCTCGCAATTCTTAAAGTCTGCTTGGCATACGGATGACGGAAAATCGCAAAAAGGACATCCCGCGAATGAATATCAAGAAGCAGATCCGGCAACAACGTCATCTGTGGACCGAGTAGAAACGAATTGGAGCGCAACCTTTTCATCATGATGTGAAACACATATGCCATGGCGTATGACGTCCGCTGACCAGTAATATACAGGTTCCTTCCAGGTTCGACAATGGTCCGTGCTGCTGCCATAAACGTTTCCTGGTCAATCAGTTGGTGCGTATCCTGCAGATTCTTCATGATATCTGAAAAATTGCGCTCCAGAATATCCACACCATTCTTTTTTACCTGCTTTTGCTTAAATGTAAACCTGGTCGGAAGAGGCGTTCGCAGCAACAATGCACTGTGCCGAAGTTCATTGCGAAAGGCGCTGAATTTATGATACCCCAGCTTGGAAATAAACCGCACCACAGTTGCTTTGCTCACACCGGTTTTTTGACTGATGGAAGTGACGTTTTCAAACACAATTTCTGTGTAATTGCGTGAGAAATACTCGGCAATTTTAGTCTCGCTGGGCGTTAGCTTTTTAAGCGAACGTATTTTATCGATTAGATCCTGGGATTTCATAAGAAACGAAATTATTGTTGCATTTAAAATATTTTTGAAATAGTTATTTCTAATATTAAGAGAATTTTTATTCATAGTCAACTAAAAATCAACGTATTTGCTGTAGCTGCTCACATTTATCACTAGAGGAGGAAATGATATGTTTTCCAGAGACCCTGAAATGTTTGACTGGCTTGTTGAAGTCAGGCGTTATTTTCATATGCATCCTGAAGTTTCTCACCAGGAATATGGTACCACTAAAAAAATTGCGGCCATTCTCAAATCAATCGGTATTGACGTGTTGTTATACGATGATATGACCGGCGCAGTCGGTACCATAAAAGGAGCCACAGGGGAGAAAACCCTGGGTCTCCGGGCCGATATTGATGCACTGCCCATGAAGGAATTGAACTCCACCGACTATAAGTCCCTCAACGATGAGGTGATGCATTCCTGCGGTCATGATGCCAATACAACCATTATGCTGGGTACCGCCAAGAAAGTCGTCGACACAGGTCTGGCTGCTAAAATTAATGGTAACGTGAAATTTATTTTCCAGCCGGCGGAAGAACGCGGATCCGGCGCCAAAGCAATGATTGCCAGAGGCGTACTGGAAAATCCTCACGTCGATCGGGTGATTGCCGGCCATATGTCTCCGGATCTGCCGGTGGGAAAAGTCGGTATTTTTCACAGCACCGGCTATGCCTCTGGCGACCGCTTTGCGTTGCAGATAACCGGTAAGGGGGGGCATGGTGGCCGGCCAGAAGAGTGTGTGGACCCGGTGGTTGCCGGCTGCTTTTTTGTGAACCAGATACAATCGATAGTCAGCCGCAATATTAAACCCACTGAGGCGGCAGTGGTTACGGTGGGAAAATTTGTAGCCGGAAACGCCTTAAATGTCATTCCGGAAACAGCCGTAATAGAGGGCAGCATCCGCGCTTTATCTGCCAGTGTAAGAGAGCAGATATTCAAGAGGTTGCAAGATATGGTTTACGGTCTGGAAAAAGCATTTGATGTTCAATGTCAATTTAAAATCCATCCCGGAGTCCCCATTTTAATCAATAATAGCGAAGTCGCAGAATCACTTTATGACGTTTCAGTGAAAGTATTGGGTCCTGAAAACGTCAGTTATCTTCCGCCCATCATGGGATCGGAAGATTTTTCATATTTTACCCTTGAGCGGCCCAGTGCCATCATGCGCCTGGGGTGCTCCAATGAAAAACGCGGAATCGTAAATTTTCTGCATTCTCCCTATTTTGATATCGATGAGGCAGTACTGGAAATCGGTGCAGAAATATTCTATCAAGCGGTAAAAAGTTATTTGTCTGATTAAGAACCTAAGTTGAGCGATTTTTAATCGATCTGCGCTGATCTCAAGTGCATATATATTGGCAAAAAATCACTCAACTCAGTCTGAAATAGAATGATCGGATTTTCCCAATTTTTTTCTTGACACGGGTTTAATTACCTTATACATTTGCAACAATTGTTTCATTTTATTTTTTTTATGAAATTATTAATACACTCGTTAATTTATTTCACCTTTCATACCAATCGCCCCATCAAACCAAAAAGGAGGAAAAACATCATGATCCCACGCCCAACCAAACTATTCATTATCTTGTTCACCCTTTTGGCTGTTTGTATTACAGGTGTTTTACCCACCTGGGCCGGTAAAGCGGATGATACGCTTTATTTTTCATGGAAAAAGGAACTGGAAACTTTGGATCGCTACTATAACACCGCCCGCGAAGGTATGATCGTCAGCCGTCAGATTTGCGACGACCTGTTGTATCGGGATCCAGACACCTCGAAATACAAACCATTGCTGGCCAAGTCTTTCAAGTGGCTGGACAATACCACTATGGAATTTAAACTGCGCAAGGGCATCAAATTTCATAATGGTGAAAAATTCGATGCGGATGACGTGGTTTTTACCATCAACTTTATGAGCAATCCGGACAA
>RCNC010000483.1_pt1 | contig 25518 bp, 18 predicted proteins | sample 2041301 | NCBI WGS metagenome assembly RCNC01 (sample SAMN09708231, study PRJNA481090) | Marine sediment metagenome, whole genome shotgun sequencing project. | biome: marine sediment; feature: ocean; material: sediment; isolation source: Sewage treatment plant 13A marine sediment (STP13A) ... | reverse complement strand
GAGGACATTGATCTTGAATGCGTCCGAGAGGCTGGGTTCATATGGCTTGACAACAACTATCTCCTTATTTATTTCATCCTGGGCCATGATGAGGCCTGACATCCCAAGCAGCAAAATGGCCGTAAAGAAAGCGATTATATGTTTTATGATTGAACTATCCATATCAATTGTTTTCTCCCATTTCAATCTCAATATCCTCTTCGGCATCCTCTCCCTGTTGTGCATCCTGCCGCTTTTGTATAGCTGCCTTCTTCCTGCGGGCCTGGTCCAGGATCCCGTCATCTGTTTCCTCATAATAATCGATGATGCTCTCCAGTGTCTGGATAGCCTGGAATTCATCTTCCTGGACAAGGTATATATCAGACAGGAGAATAAATGATTTTGCCATCCAGTATTGGTGTGGGGTGTTTTTATCAATGAAATCAAAGATCTCATCTTCTGCCTGCTTGTATTCCTTCCTTATATACAGGATCTCTGCCACCCGGTATTTGGATTCCGCCCCCTCAATACTGCTTACTTCCCTGGCAACTGTTTTAAATTCATCCTGGGCCAGGGCAAATCGGTCCTGTTCCATAAAGGATTTACCAATCTTGAAATGTGCCTCCCGGGCCAACTCATCCGAGAGTTTTTCGTCGCGAAGTACAAGCCTTGCTGCATCAATGGTATTTCCAAATTCGTTCAGCAGGTAGTAGCAGCGCATCTTGCCTATCCGTGCCTCCGCAATATTGCTCTTCACTTCAGCAATATCTTCCAGCATCAGGAAATTTTCAAGGGCTACAGGATAATTCTGATAGTCGAAATTGATCCTTGATGCAGTTAATAATGCAGGTTCGGTAAAGACATTACGGGGACTTTTCGTAATGAAATTCAGGGAGTTAAGTGCATCCTGGTGGTCCCCGGCCTTAAGCTGGCACTCAGCCTTGTAGAAATGCGCACTGACAAGGTAAGCACCTGACTTGAAATCGTTGATATATTCGCGGAAACTGTTGATCGCCCCATCGCAATCACCGCTCATATAAATGTTCTCGGCAGCCATATAAACCAGAGAGTCCTGTTCATTGCGGGAAATGTCTATATCCCTGCCCAGGGATTCAACGTAGTTAAAATATTCATCTACCTGATTATTCTCAACATAGACATTTTTGATCCCCAGCAGGGCATTGTTCGCTTCAGGGGTCACGGGAAAATCTGTAACAACTTTCTTGTAATATTCCAGAGACTTGTCTGAATTGTTTTTATTATAGTATATGAGTCCCAGCTGGACCAGGGATTTAGGCACGTAAGAACTGTTCGAATGTTCCTGTAATATCCTTACATAAAAAGGGATGGCATTTTCTGCCTGGGCCATGATGAAGTAACTTCTTCCTGTTTCGTATAAGGCATCCGCCGTATAGTTTGATCCTTTATGCTGGCCAAGGATCTCTCCAAGGATCCCGATTTTTTCTGTATGCCTGTTAAGTACTCCGGCAGAAAGCCCTTTCTGGTAAAGGGCGTAATCTACATCAGTGGTTCCGATCCGGATGGCCTTATCATAATGCTCGATGGCCTGTGCATAACGTGCATCTATAAAATACATATCACCTATCCGGTTGTAAGTATCCCCCAGGATCTGCCTGTTTTGTCCCCCGTCCAATGATTCAAACCTTTTGAACCAGTTCAGAGCCTCCCTGTAATTTTTCCGCTTAAACTCTGCATAGCCAATATTGTAATGACAGATGGCATATTCATTCAAAATCGTTGCTCCGTCTGTCTGCATGAAATTCTTGTAAAAACTGAGCGCTTCATCATATTCCTTCATCCGGTAATATGACTCCCCTTTCCAGTAATAACAAAGGGCCTTCAGGGAGCGGTCATACTGCCCGTAAGCCAGGGAGGCATCAAACTTATTGATGGCATCCATGAAGGAAAGATCCTTGAACAGTTCCAGTCCCCTGAAAAACGCTACCCGCTGGTAAGACCTCTCTATTTCCGGGGTTTTCCGCTTCACTTTTTCCAGGGCGGCCAGGGCAGCCTTGTAATTTTTTGTACTCATGAAGGCGAGTACCAGGTAATTATAAGCCTCATCAGTACGGTCTGAAGCGGGATAGAGTGTAATATAGCGTGTCAATCCCCTAATAGCCTCATTAAAAGGAGACATGGAAAGCTCATAGGTCAGTACGGCATAGTTAAACATGGCATCTTCCTGTATCTCCTTATCATATTCCATCCGGGATGCTGCATCAAATGCCAGGCGGGCCTGCTGTTTGTCTCCCAGCTCCACGTAGCAGTCCCCCAAATGATACATCGCACTCTGGCTAAGGTCATTTTTCCTGACCGGAATGCTCTTGAAGGTTTCCATGGCCTTCTGGTAATCCCCAATCATATAATAGGCATAACCCATCTGGTATTTATCTTCCGGCTGTGTTAAGTTGACCTTCTCATGGTATTGCTGGAGATAATAGACTGACTCTTCAAACACATCCTTATTGAAATAAGCCTCGCCTATGATCCTGGCCATCTCAGCATATCTCTTCTCTGTAACAGAATCCAGCAGCATTGGGGCATATGCTATGATCTCGTCCCACTTCTCCTGGAGGTAGTAGATCTGGGTCACATAATAGGGGACAATGGGGGCAAAAGTCTCATCATTTTTCAGCCTCAGAAAATGGTTCAGGGCGGTCTGGTAATTTTTCTGGGAATAATTAATATGGGCATAATAATAGGTGGCCGGACCCTCGTATTTATCACCTGATTCAAGTATCTCATAAAAAGCCACCCTGGCCTCCTCCAGAGCCTTCCTCCTGAAGTAGCTGTAACCCAGCTCAAAAAAATACTCGGAACGATCTTCAGATGAGAGTTCAAGCGGATCAACGGCCTTTAACCATTTGACAGCGGAGCCGTATTGCTTGTCCCGGTAAGCCACTTTTCCCATGTCAAACCTTGCCTCGTTTATATTGGGCGCATCCGGATTGTTCTTAACATAGTCATACAACATGTACTGGGCATCATTATTATAAAGCTCAACAGCACATTTCGCCCTCAGGTATTCAGCCCGTTGATGGAGGATGGCAGATGTTTCTTCCCGATTTTCCAGTATCTCCTCAAACTTTAATTGTGCCGCCGCATACTTTTCCTTCTGAAATAGCTCCCATGCCTCAAAAAACAGTTTATCAGGATGTTCCTGAATAAGTGATTTCTGGGCTATGGCCGGGGTAGAGGAAAAGGTAGATGCAAATATCAGCACAGGTGCAATTATCCGGATAATATTCATATATATCTGCATGCAGTTAGTTATTCTTTCTAACGGATTTAAAAGTACTTTATTTTGCAATCGTTATACCGGGATGCAGGATGGAACAACTAACATATTTATTAACAATAGCCTGGGTTTAATATATTTATTTTACTTTTGCCAGCATGTCTCCGGATACCATTATTCGGCTTAAAAATGCCTCGATTTTCATTCAGGACCATTTGGTGCTTTCAGACGTCAACTTCAAGGTCAATAAAGGTGAATTTATTTACCTCATAGGTAAGGTGGGAAGTGGAAAAACAAGCATTATCAAAACCCTGAATGCTGAGCACCCTTTGATGGAGGGGGAAGGTTATGTCTCAGATTATGAGTTGCATAATCTGAAATCCAGCGAGATCCCATACCTGCGACGTAAATTGGGGATTGTCTTTCAGGATTTCCAGCTTTTGACAGACCGTACCGTAACAGATAACCTGAGCTTCGTACTGAAAGCAACAGGATGGAAAATCAAGGACGAAATTGAGCAAAGGATCTCAGAAGTACTCGAAAAGGTAGGGCTGACCAACAAAGGTTTTAAAATGCCAAACCAGTTATCAGGCGGGGAACAGCAACGAGTTGTAATTGCCCGTGCCCTGCTGAATGATCCCGAGATCATACTGGCCGACGAGCCTACAGGGAACCTTGATCCAGAAACCTCGGATGATATCATGATCATCCTTATGAATATAAGTACAAGCGGTCGCTCCGTGATCATGGCCACCCATAACTACAACCTGCTTAACAAGTACAGGGCACGTACCTTGAAATGTGCAGATGGCAAGCTCACTGAACTGGAGCAGCGGGAAATAGATTTTGAAGCATTGGAGGAATAATTCCCTCTTTTTTTGTCCGCTCAGGTAAAGACCACATCTCCATCCCCATCCTGGAAAAATATTTTATTCCCATCGGGCAATTGTCTGATCAATTCATGTGTGGCAAAGAATTTCTGGTACATCCGGCGCTTTCCCAGCAAGGGTGTCCTGGAATTCTCCAGCATGGTTTTCACTTCGGGATTATAGGTGGTGATATAGGATATCTTTTCAGAGAAAAGGTAATGGTCCAGGATCTTCGCTACAGCGCTGCTTACCTCTTCCTTAAGACAGACATATGGCAGGGTCATCCTCTCTCCCAATACTGACAACATCAGGAATCCAGCCAGTTTTCCATCATTATCCCAGACTTTCAGGCAGGTGTTCTGATAACGTGAAACCAGCCAGCTAAAAGCATATCTATCTCCTTGATTCTCCCCTTCTAATACCCAGGGATAGGATATTATCCAGTCAAATGTTTCCTGGTCCCGCATCCCAAATCCAAGCCGCTTGTTACGCTCCATCATGTCGAGGGATGCAGGATCGACTGAAGGGACCGGTTCGGTTTGAAGAAAATCTGGTTTGATTTTTTTCTTTACGGTACTTATCCTGAGATCCTGCCAGGCATTGATGATCCCATCAGCAAGGCTAAACAGGGGCCGGGCTGCACGGTAGCCTGCATTCCGCTGGCCCAGCAATGTTGCTGAGACGGCCCTCTGATAGTATCTGATTCCTTCCTGTTCCCTGTATATTGCAAACCTTCCCGTTTTATCATATACTGCCTTGGATTCCGGGGCATAATTGGTGTACATTAGTTGGTGCCCCCAATCCTTAAATGCCTCATCAAAAAGTCGGCTTGCCAGTCCCTGCCTGCGCCTTTTGGGGTCAACCCAGTTTCCGCTCAGCCATCCGAACCTGATGTCCCCATGACGATCCGGCAATATACATCGGTAGGCTGCCAGGTCATCACCATCAAGAAGTAAATACATGAGGACATCTTCCTTTTCCATCCGTGGGTTCTTCAGCCAGGATAGGGCCCGTTGAGGGCTGACCGGGATATAAGGCTGGGTCCGGTACTGCGCTGAGCTAATGAACTCCTCCAATCGGCTGGCATTGTATTTTTCTACCCTCATTCCCTGTTTATTTTGTTCCTGCCCAACAGGCTTTTCATCAGGTAATAAGTGTATTCTCCCTTCAGGATACGGGAGGCTGGAAATTTTTTTATCTCCATGGGGATCCGCTGGAAATGAAAGTCAACCGAATCCTCTTTCAATCCTGCTGTCCCGAAGGTGGCATCCAGCTGAGGCAATCCTTCAGCTGATAAGGCGTCAAAAAATGATGCTGATACACCATCATCCGTAAAGGGAAAAGAAAAAAGTCCATCGCTGATCCCGAATTCCTGTTGTACCAGCATGAGGCTGTCCCGGTACTGGGAGATCTGTTCATCCTGTTCCAGGTCACTGAACAGCGGATGGTCCTTGCTATGGGCACCTATATGAAACCCCGAATGGGCCAGCTCACCAATCTGTGTCGAGGTCAGGTAGGGTTTTTTAACCTTGAGGAAGGCAGTAAAATCAAGATCCACCAGTTTTGCCATTTCGTCCAGTTCTGTACGCCGCCGGTAGCTTACCCCTAGTACGAGCTCACGAACGTTAATTCTTCCAGCCCGTACCAGGTGAAACCGGCGTTGGAAATTCTCAAGTATCCCCGGTGGATAGTTATTATGTTCCAGCCTGTCCAGGATGAGGCTTGCCTTATAGCGGAAAAACAGGTCTTTGTTATCTATGAAATCGGTATTGATAAAAAATGCTGCAGGAATTCCTCTTTTCAGCAACTCTGGCGCCACGATATCATAGATGCCTGACAATCCATCATCAAAACTGAGGAACATACAGGGTTTGGATACTTTTCTCTCCCCCATTCTGAAAGCCTTCAACTCTTCTAATCCCACAGGCTGAAAATGTCTGGTCAGATAATCCAGGTCCTTCTTAAAACTGGCAAAGGACCTGACCCTGTATACCTGGTTGACATGTGGGAGGGGAATGTTCGAGACGGTATGGTAAAAGGGTAATAGGAAATGCTGTCCTGTTAAATTGATAAGGGTGGATTGGGGGATCCATCCACCGACAATGCCTAATATTGTTTTAATGCCACTTTGCATGGTATTATTTTATCTTCTGTAAAAATGGGAAACTTGTTTTCACGATACGGGGGTAAACTGTTCTCTTACCACCAAATCCCTCATAAAACCGAGCTACGCCAGATATGTTGGATCCTTCGAAATCGAATACCCTTTCCGTACCACGAGATTGTGAGATCAAATTATCCATCAGTACAAACATGGCCCTCGTCTCTTTACCGGCATCCGAATTACAGCCATTCAGGTATATGGTCCTGCTGGCCGAATAGCCAAGTATGGCACCCGCCTGCAGGTCATCTCCCTGAAAGAGTCCGAAAATTTCTGCTTTCTTAAGTCGTATCAGTCCCCCGAACAGGTTTTCAAGGTAGCTCCACCTGACGCCAGGGCGGGCATCTTTCATCCCATGAAATTTCAGATAAAGATATTCCCGGGCAGAAATGCTCCTGAATTCAAAATCCTGGGACTGTCCTTTCTGAAGATTCCTGCGGGTATTTTTATTGTAGGAGTCCTCAGGAAGAGAAAGATCCAGTTCATAATTATGCCGCTCAAAAGATTCCCATTTAGCCGGGATATCCCGGTTCTCCATATTAAGACAGATATCAATATACCGGAACCTCGCTGGGATGGCATTTAAAAATTCTTCAAGAAGGGCATGGTCAAGGGGATCCTTGGAAAAAACTCCCAGCTGCTGAGCGAGGATGGGCTGAAGCAGAAGGCGGAACCCCAGCTTCTTTGTCCATGTCAGCGGCATAACAGCCCTGAAATCGTCCAATACCAGTCCATTCCATCCGGGAGATACCAGATCAAGGTACCATGAATAAGGGTAAATGGTCTCAAAAATGCAATGACTGATGCAATGATCCCATCGTTCCCTGTCTATTTCAGTATGGCCCAGCAACTTAATCACCAGCCTGCTAAATATGGTTCAACATTTCAAGGTATACTACCTTCCAACCTTCCCATTCCCCTATATCGCTGAATGCATCGTTATGCCAGATGGATACGAAGGTCCCATTCACAGACCGGACCGCATCTACCAGCTTCCTGATCTTTTCCACAGCAGATATTGGAGAAAGTTTCATATAATCTTTCAGGGTCCTGTCCATTACCTGGAAAGGGGTAACCTTCAAAGGTGTTTCCATCTCCTGCTCCAGGTCATAGAAATGGAAAGGTTTTGAAGTCCCCGCTCTAAATCCGGAATGTGAAGCATACCCCATGCTGTATTCCTTCCTTATCCCTGCCTCCATGTATTGCCTGTAGCTCTCCGGCAGTTTGAATTTCAGATAATGCTGCCTGCTGGCCAGGATATCTCCACCGATAATAGATGAAAGCATCTGTATCTCTTTTTGCAGGACGGCAGGTTTGCCAGCTGAACGGTAGGAAGGATGTATCGCGGGACTGCCAAACTTCATGGTTTGCCCCACCAGTTCCCTGAAAGTTTCATTCTGAGGTGAGATGCTTTTGTCATATTTTCCATATCCGGAAGTCAGAAAGAACAAGATAGGTTTGAGTCCCCTTTCAGCATGAATTCTCCCCATCTCATCAAATGTATCATACGGATCCTTTATCCCACCTGAGAGCACAGCACGACGCATTTTTGACTCACCATTGCGCTTCAGGCTGGACCTGATATTCGCCCCCATTTTTCGCAAAATCCCCCTGTGCAATATGGCAAAGGGCAAATCAATATCTGAGGTGGGCTGAAATTTAAAGGTACCTGCTGAAAGATCCAATTCAGGGTACATCCCGATTAACCTCTCCCGCAGGTTAAGTACCCACAGATCGACTACCGGCAATTCCAGGAAATCATACTTCATTGCCAGGCTGCTTCCCGCATCAAACCTGCCGTGATGGTCCGGCTCAAAGGGGAGGTATTCTTCATACCTTGAGATCATGTAAAAAACAGCCGAAAAAATATCGAAGGACAGATCCGTTTCCTTATCGTCGGTAAAGAGCAGAGGGACTTCTCCCGAGGTTTCAGGCATAGGCTCCATTTTCCTGATGGAGTTTTCAATGAGTAATCCGGATGCAGGAATACGGAAGCCATCCAATCCATATTTGCCTGAGTAATTGATTTTAGGTCCCTTACGTGGAGAAAATATCCTTTCCTGATCAGTCACCGAATAAGCAACCCCAAAGCAGTCCCTGAATATATAATTCAGGATATATTGCAGCCTGGGTGATTGACTTTCCGTATAGATTAGTATTTCCATGATCTATATTGGCTTTTCAGACATCTAGTATTACGATGGTTACCCCGGTGCCTCCCAGGTCAACATGTTCATCTCCAAATGAATCCACCAGGTCAACCGTCCGCAGGTATTCCCGGATCAAATGCCGGAGAACCCCGTCCCCCTTCCCATGCAGTATCCTCAATTCCCGGTTTTGAACCATGATGGCCTCATCAATCAATGCAGTCACCCTCATGAGGGCTTCCTCAGCCCTTTGTCCCCTGACATCAATCTCTGGACGGAACTGCATCTTCCTCCTGGCGATATCCCAGTCGGCATAATCTCCTCTACCATGATTTGTTTCATATGAGGTTTCATATTTTTCGGGTGCGACCTTCTCCAGTTTATCCACGCTAACCCTGATGGTCAGGTGACCGAATTGTACAGAAACCTTGTTCCCTTTTCTTTCAAGCACTTCACCAGCTATCTCCTGTCCTTTCATTACCACATAGTCCCCTGGACGAATGCTTGGGTCCAAAGGTTTTTCCTTGATTTTCCGTGAAGGTTCCAGCTGTCCGAACCGCTGCCTTTTTTCACGGATCCTCTTTTCTTCGCTTTTTATTTTTTCAATTTTTTTATCGAGGGGATCCTTCTTCAGTTCAGCCTTTTTGACTTCCTTCTCCTTAAATTCAATCAGTTTTTCCCTTGCCTGCCTGGTTTTTTCTTTATCAGCCTGTCCTTCACGGATCTCACGTATGGTATTTTCTATCTTCCGGTTTGCCTGCCGGAGCAGCTCGTCTGCCTCTTCCCTGGCCTTTTTTAGGATATCTTTGCGGGTTTTTTCCGCCAGGTCCAGTTCATCGGCATATTTGACCAGGGTTTCCTGTAGCCTTTTCTCGGAAATACGGATCCTGTCCCGCTTCCCTTCCCAGTATCGTTTGTCCCGTATGATCTCACGAAGATGTTTGTCAAAAGTAATGTGGTCCTCTCCCACCCTTTCAGAGGCTCCCTTTATTATCTCTTCCGGAAGACCAATATTCCTTGCAATTTCGAAAGCAAATGATGAGCCAGGCTGACCAATTTCAAGCTTGTAAAGGGGTTGCATCTTGCCTGTATCAAAGAGCATAGCCCCGTTTTCAATCCCCTCAGCCTCGGCTGCAAAATGTTTCAGGTTACTGTAATGGGTGGTGATCACACCCCAGGCCAGCTGTTTATTGATCTTATCGAGGATGGACTCTGCTATGGCACCTCCAAGGGCAGGTTCTGTGCCAGTCCCGAATTCATCGATCAACAGCAGGGTGCCAGCATCTGCATTCCGGGTGAAATATTTCATATTCAACAGGTGAGAGCTGTATGTGCTCAGATCATTATCTATGGATTGTTCATCCCCGATATCAATAAATATCCGGTCAAAAACACCCACCTTTGAATCGGGGTCCATGGGTACCAGAAAACCGCACTGTACCATGTACTGCAACAGTCCCACAGTCTTCAGACAGACTGATTTTCCTCCTGCATTCGGTCCGGATATAAGCAGTATGCGTGATTCATTATGGAGACTGATATCCAGGGGTACTACCCGGCGTTTCTCTTTCTTCAGTGTTTTGAACAGCATGGGATGAATGGCTTTCCTCCATTCTACCAGAGGATGCTCCACCACCTCGGGCATGACCCCTTTGACATCCCTGGCATATTTTGCTTTGGCCTGGACCATATCCATGCCGGCAAGAAAACCGGACAAGTGGCCCAGCTCCTCTGCATAAGGTTTCAAATCATCCGTTAAGTTGGTCAGAATCTTGATAATCTCCCTGTTCTCGGCATACTCCAGCTCACGGATCTCGTTGTTGATCCCGACTACCTCTGATGGTTCAATGAATACTGTTTTTCCGCTGGCCGATTCATCATGGACAATCCCTGAAAGCTGTCTTTTCCTGGAGGCCTGGACCGGGATTACAGGTCTTCCGTTACGAATGGATATAGCTACATCCGATTCAGCTGTACCTTCTTGCTGGACAGACTTCAGGATGCTCTGGAGTCTGCGTGCAACCTGTTTTTCCTTTCCGGCCAGACCTGCACGTACCTGGGCCAATTCCCTGGATGCGTTATCTTTGATCTTTCCATTCTTCGACAGCACCTTATCAATTCTATCCAGGATAAAGGGATAGATCTTAACTTCCCTGCTCATGCTGAAAATATTTGGAAATTTTTCCTGGCGGTCGGATTTTTTGAAAAAATTCAGGATCCCCCTGACAGCATCCAGGTTCTTTCGAAGGGCAGCTACTTCATCAAGTATCAGGTAACTTCCAAGCACCCCGAGTTTTGAAAGTGCCTGGTTTACATCAGGGTAAGGCTCTATGGCAAATTCCTCTTCCCCCATCATCACCATACATTCTTTAGCCCGCAGCAGTTTTTCCCTGATCATGTCATAATCGGTCATATATCCCTCCTCATTCAGCAAGCTTCTGGCTGTTTCCGACAAACAGTTCCTGCTAACCGATTCCCTGATCCTGTCAAAGCCGATTTTCGTTTCGAAGTTTTCCGGATAATTCAAGTTTGCGAGTAATTATGGCCAAGGCCATAAAGATAGTTAAATGCCATGAAAGGATTATAGCCTGATATATGTAAGGCTTTTTATCATTTGGTGGACATGGGCCTTAATTGTATTTTTATGATATTACAATACACTTTCACGTATCATGAACAACAGATCCTTATCTTTTCTGCTGCTGGTTGTCACTATTTTCAGTATCGCAATGGGACTGCTAGAGAGTGCTGTGGTGATATATATGAGGGCAATACTTTACCCTGAAGGATTTGGATTCCCCCTGAGCCCGGTACAGCCTGATTTGATGCTGACTGAATTATTAAGGGAAGGGGCAACGATTGTCATGTTGCTTGGGATTGGCTTTCTCGCCGGGAGAAACAAATCGGAGCGGTTGGCCTGGTTTCTATATTCCTTTGCTATCTGGGATATTTTCTATTATGTCTTTCTCTGGCTGCTGATCGGATGGCCATCTTCCCTGATGACCAATGATGTATTGTTCCTGCTGCCTTCCACCTGGATCGGACCTGTGATCACACCAATTATCCTATCCCTGACGATGATAGGATTTGCCCTGCTTATCCTGATAATTAACAGGCATAATGAGGATATAAAAATACCCGGCATCAGCTGTCTGCTGCTGATCACCGGGTCAGTGATACTGATCCTTGGTTTTATCTGGGATTATTCAGCTTTTATCATGGAATCCATGACCATCAGGGACATTTGGACACTGCCGAAGGATCATGTCCTAAAGCTGGCAACAGAATATGTTCCACGAAAATTCAACTGGTTCCTATATATTCTTGGCGAATTAGTGATCCTGTCCGGGATCCTGTTTTTTTACCTGAGAATCCGCAAGCGATCGTATGTCTGAACGCTGTCTACTATATGTACAAGCATATCTAATGCCCCATCCTTTTTGAATGTGGCAAGATAGGTCCTGCTCTGCCCGGTAAGGGTGTCATAAACGATAGTCACTTCTGCCAAAGGCAGGAAATCAACCTCCATATACAGATTGATATCTTCCTGTCCCCGGTCTGCGATCTCAATCTCCCGGCTTTTCATTCCGATAAAACTGAAACACAGGGTATTATAATGACTGTAGTATTCAGGGATATTTAATGAAAAATCTCCCTTCTCACCTGATGCTGCACCAATGGTTGTTCCCTTGAGTACAACCGATGCCAAATTCAGGGGTGTGCTGTCATTCGAACATTTGATGGTCCCCATGATGTGCCTGTTCTGTCCCAGTACCTGGATAATACATCCAAGCAGTAATGTGGCTGAGATGAAAACAATCTTTTTCATGATTTTATCATATTAGTTAATATTAGTATAAAGTTACGATCTGAGGATGGGGAGGTCTATCAGTCTGGTCACAATTAATGACTGAAATGAAACAAGTTAGGTGCGGGTATTGCCAATATGATGGGAAAGCCTTAGAATAGATCAGGGATTAGGCAAGCTGAATCAGTACTTGATTAAGGGCGATTATTTATTTACCAAGGAATCCAGAACTATTCCAGGTGCTTGTGTTTATCATCCAGTCCTCCAGGACAATTTCGCTCTCAGTGTTAAAACGGGAGAATGCCTCAAAGTTCAACATCCAGGGTTCAAGTTTTAAAGTCTGCTCACTGAATTCAGCAAAATTGTTTACATCAATGGTCATCATTTCATCCTCCGGTAATGTCACCGGGTCAAGATCTTTAAGCATTTCTTCAACTATCACTGATTCAAATGATTTTGGAGGAGGTTTATCAGGATTGACTACCTTCAGGAGTGTCCAGTTGATGACACAGAAAGCGATCACTGCAAAAAGATAGAACGAAAGCTCAAGGGGAGAGGGAAGCCTTCTTTTAGATCTTTTAGTGATTCTCATGGATTGATCTCCTGTCTGTCAGCATTGATATTACAAATGTACATAACAGGGAGAGATTGATCTAACAAGAATGTATTTAAGATTAACATTTTTGTAACAAGTTCAGTCCACAAACCTGTTCCGAATATGTTTTAAGGAGTCTTCCCTGCCAGCTTTAGCAGGAAGCTGTATTCAAAAGCTACCTCCTTCAGGTATTCAAAGCGGCCGGAAGCACCCCCGTGGCCCGCCTCCATGTTGGTTTTCAAGAGCAACAGCTTATCATCCGTCTTCAGATCACGCAGCCTGGCTACCCATTTGGCTGGTTCCCAGTATTGTACCTGTGAGTCATGAAGTCCCGTAGTAACCAGCAGGTTCGGGTACGCCTTTGCTTCCACATTGTCATAGGGAGAATAGCTGAGCATGTATTCATAGCTGTCCTTGTTATCCGGATTGCCCCATTCATCAAATTCACCGGTGGTAAGAGGGATCTCATCATCCAGCATGGTAGTGACCACATCTACGAAGGGAACTGCTGCAATCACCCCATGGTATAATTCGGGTTGAAGGTTGATGATGGCCCCCATGAGCAAACCACCCGCACTCCCCCCCATGGCATACAGATGATCCGGACTGGTGTAACTATCAGCAATCAATTGTTCGGCACAGGCATTGAAATCGGTGAAAGTATTTTTCTTCTTGAACATCTTCCCGTCCTCGTACCACTGCCTCCCGTTGATCTGTCCGCCTCGCACATGGGCTATCACAAAAACAAATCCGCGGTCGAGCAAACTCAGCCTGGCCGAATTGAATGCAGGTTCACGGGTATAACCATAAGAACCGTATCCATATAGCAGAAGCGGGTTTTTCCCATCCTCTTGTTTACCTTTCCGGTAGACCATTGACATGGGGACCTTTGCCCCGTCTTTGGCTGTGGCATAAATCCGTCTCGCCTCATAATTATCGGGATTAAAATCACCGATCACTTCCTGTTGTTTGAGCAGGGTCTTTTCATGGGATTCCATCTGGTAATCAAAGGTGGAATTGGGAGTGGTCAAACTGGAATAGGAATACCTGAGCAGTTTTGTATCGAATTGGGGATTGTAAGCAATCCTGGCCACATATACCTCTTCCCCGAAATCCACATAATGTTCATGTCCATTCTCCCACTCAATGATCCTGATCTGCAGTAATCCTTCCTTTCGTTCGGAAACTACCAGGTAATCATTGAATAATTCAAGATCGGTGAGAAGGACGTCTTCCCGGTGGGGAATAACTTCAATCCAGTTTTCCTTTGAGGTGGCCGTTACCGCCGTTTCCATGAGACGAAAATTCTTGGCATCCAGGTTGGTACTGATATAAAACTTATTTCCGAAATGCCCCACAGAATATTCCAACTCCCTTTCCCGCTCCTGAAATATAGAAAAATCACCTTCAGGATCATTGGCATCCAGGAAGCGGTATTCATCAGAGAGGGTGCTCCCGGATCCTATCATGATATACTTATCACTTTTGGTTTTATAAACAAAGGTGGTGAAGGTTTCATCCGCCTCATAATGAACAAGTACATCCCGTTCTGCACTGGTCCCCAGTACATGCCTGAATACCTTATGGTTCCTCAGGGTTTCTTCGTCTTTCTGCGTGTAAAAAACTGTTTTATTATCATTTGCCCAGCTGGCACTTCCATCAGTAGTCGGGATGGCATCCTGAAAAATCTCCCCGCTCTCCAGGTTTTTAAAATACAGGGTGTGCTTTCTGCGGCTTACCGTATCCACACCATATGCCAGCAATTTATTATCCGGACTGACACTATATCCGCCAAGCTGGAAGTAAGCGTGCTCCTTGGCCATTTCGGGCACATTCAGGATGATCTCTTCATCCCCTTCCAGGCTGCCTCTTTTCCGGCAAACCAATGGGTATTCACCCCCTTCTACATACCTTGTATAATAATAATAACCATTATCCAGGTAAGGCACACTCTGGTCATCCTGCCTGATCCTGCCTACAATTTCCTTGTAGAGCTGGTTCTCGAAATCCTTGGTGTCCTCCATCATGGCATTCGTATAGGCATTCTCTGCCTCCAGGTAAGCAATGACGTTTGGATCTTCCCTTTCCCTGAGCCAGTAATAGGGATCGATCCGGGTATGTCCGTGGATGGAAAGTTCTTTTTCAATCTTTTTTGCAACAGGTGCTGTCATATCAGTTTTTTGTTGTAATTGCTGGCATCCTGTTGCCATCGAAAACGACAACAATAAAGCCAGTCCTATGCGAGGGACAAAAATAAGATTCTTCATAAGATTATAGGGGTCAGGTGTAACAATTCAGCAAAAATAGTGAATTGTTTTCAGGTCTGAAAACCTGTTTCCTCCGGCATAACAATCCACAAAATGATATAAGCAATAATTCCGGGAAATCCGGCACTGAATATTGACACCATGAGGTAAAGCAACCTGACCAGGGCAATATCCCACCCTATCCATTCGGCGAGCCCCGCACAAACTCCGGCAATGACCCGGTTGTTTGATCGTGTCAGCTTGCTTTTGTTCACTACATCTGCAAGTTTACTTTCTTTTTGGAATAGTTCTTGTATTGAATGAGCAGTCCCAGACAGCCGACGTATTGCTCAATTTCCTCTTCACTGGCCTTACGGGCCACAACATCGACTTTGATAGTTAATGATTTTGTTACATCAAACCCAATGCCCAATGATTCAATATACCTGTCCTTAGCATTATCATATAATACATCCCCCGAATTCGGATCAATCAGTACAAAATGGACCGGATACAGCTTGGCGTGGGTGCAGAAAGAAAAAATATAGTCTTTCTGTCCATAGAAAATGACATTGAATTCAACGGTGTCTGTGGGACTCATACCGACACTTTTTGATTGGCTGTAAATCTTATAACCTTTCTGGCGGTCCATCATGCAATCCCCGAGTTTATGATAATCCACACAATCTTGTGCCATCATAGAAAGGGGAGCAATAAGGAATAAAACAAACAGTATTTGAATTTGGCGGATGTATTTCATGCCTCTCAGATTTTAATCATTTAATTAGTAACTAGCTTGTTACGCAACTCGACCGTGGTTTTCTTCAAGTTCTCGAATTCCTTCTTGCTGAGAATGGGCTTACTACCGCCTCCGATTACCAGTTTTTTGGGCTGGTCATCAGCTGCCTTTTCTGATTCTACGGTAGTAGTTCCCGCAACAACGGTTATGTCGTCATATATTTCCTTGATGGGTTTCATATCTTCAATGACAGCTGCAACATTTGGATCCAGAGCCTTCATGCTCTCCGCAAACATCATCAGGTTATCAAGGGCATATTTCTGATCAGCCAGGTGCTGCAGGATATAATCGGCATGACCATTATCCCCGGCCAGGTTAACTGCCAGGAATAGGCTTTCGATAAATGCCCCGGCAGATAGCATAATGACGGTATTGGGACGGTTATTCCGCTCACAGAAGAACAGCATATTGATAAATGCCTCATTTGATATATTAAAGAGGGAATCCAGGTATTCAACATTGTTCCTGGCATTTTCGATAAGCTCATCATCGATCGCTCCGGTTACCCTGATCTGTTCAGCCATGGTCCGCACGACATCAAGGTAATCAAGTGTTTCCTCGTGCCGCCCGAACAAAGCAGCATAGGCAAGATCTGTAATATAGATCCCGAGGCTGATGGTCTGTGATTTTGTATCTAGGTAATTATCCATATTGCCTGGCGGATTTAGCAAACCGACATCAAAAGACAGATCAGCAACATCGATGACGCTGAGCATTTCAGCAGGGGATGGTGACAGATGGTAAACCTGTTTAATGGTTGCTATCCGGTCCACTATTTCTTCAGCCTCACTATCATCCAGCAATCCAGGGCTGCGTTTGCCTTTATCTGATTTACATCCGGCAACAAGTATGGCAGGAATGATCAGAATCAGAAGACAGAATTTGTAAAGTTTACATTGCATAACCAAGGTTTTAACTTATAATCAGTGTATTAACAAATATATAAATCGTTTCTAATATCTTTCTATCAACTTATAAACAGTCTAACTTCCATTGGTATTGACTTCTCTCCTCCTTATGGTACCGAAGAAATCAAGTGTCCTCCTCAGCAGGCTAGATTGCAGGATGAGGTAAAAAACAAGGGTCATGATCCAGACCGCCACAATATTAAATAACACAGCCGGCATATATAAATTTCCTACCCGTTTTACCGAGGCAAAGAAATGTGACCTTCCGTTTCTCAAAACCGGGTACATATAACCTGGTTCCATCTTCCGGATCAACTTGTTATCAATTTCTACGATCTTATGAAGATCCATACGGTTGAGCACCAGGTCTGCCAGGCTTTCATTGTAATAATCCCGCTTGAAATTGGTAACCCCGGAGCTGCCTTCATAGGTATCTTCCAGGTCCATGAGTATCCTGTCCTTTTGTGCAACCAGTTTCTCACGGTTCGTAGACAGCCGGGATCGATAAGCCCTGAGCCAGCTGATTGTAGAATCGGCCAGAAGGGGAGTGAATGCATCAACAGTAAACCTATCCTGGCCTGGAAATGCTTCGGTCAAATAGATGGCATCAAATCCGCTTCTGACCACACTGAGCTGGTCCGGAAGCCTATCATCTTCACGCTGATACATAGTCTCTGAATCCTCGATCTGCTGGATTAAAGTTGGAACGAGAAACTGCAGATCATATGTTACGTTGCTTTCCCTCATCTCTACTTCATAAAAATGTTGCTGGTAATTATTATAGACAAACTGGTTTACTGCCAGCGCTTCGTAAGCCCATCTCGACGGCATCAGGTCAGCGACGAAGGGAACGCTCTCATGGGAGGCAAACTTATAATGTAACTTGTCAAATTTAACGATCACACCGGCCAGCAGGATCTGTGGAACCAGCAGGAAGGGTACAACAATATAAATAGCCACCACCGATTTGAGTCCGTCAGATATATTCAATCCCATAATATTGGCAAAGCAGGCGGTACTGAAAAGTATGACCCAGTAAGAAAAGGTCATACCTTTGATCTCCAGGATGGCATTCCCGATGATGACGAAAAACAGCATTTGCACAGCTGAAAGCAGGAAAAGGAAAGCTACCTTGGACAGTAGATACGATGTACGGCTCAGGTGTAGAAATGATTCCCTTGCCTGGATCTTCCGGTCCTTGATGATTTCTTCAGCACTGATGATGAGTCCCAGGAAAAGCGCCACGATGACGCTCATGAACAGGTAGGCCGGCAAATTTTCATTCTGGCTGAAAACATAGGCATGGGGTTCCGTTTCTGTCCCACTTATATACTTTGTAAAATATCCCAGGATCACAGCTAGCAGGGGGGCAACCAGCAGGGAGATAGAGAGGAATTGCCTATCCGCCAGTTTTGACAGGAAGTTCCGTTTGAAAAAGATCAGGTATTGTTTGAACCGGTCAGGGATCTTAAACAGGCTGGTTGGGATGTCTCTTTTTACAAATACAAATTCATGCTTCGACTGAATATTTTCAATGTATTTCTGATACCATTCCCGGGGACTGGTCTTCCTCTTGTTTGAGAATTCGCCAAATTCATTGATATCCCTCTCCTCAATGATCTGGAGGATCTCATCCGGGTCGGTATTGCCACATGAAACGCACTCACTTTCACTGGCATCAACCCGGTCTGCCAGCTGCTTAAAATAGATGATCCCTTCTACAGGATTCCCGGCATATGCAGGATACCCCCCCTTGTCAAGCACGACCAGCTGGTCAAAGAGCTTAAACAGATCTGAAGATGGCTGGTGAATATTAACCACTACCAGCTTTCCCTTCATGGCCAGTTCTTTCAGCAGCATCATCACATTTTCCGAATCAGTGGAGGAAAGGCCTGAAGTAGGTTCATCCACAAACAGGATATATGGTTCCCTGATGATCTCGAGGGCAATGTTCAGCCGTTTCCTTTGTCCCCCGCTGATTAGTTTATGAAGTGGAGAGCCAACTTTCAGCTCCCTGACCTCAAAAAGATCCAGGTCGGTCAGGATCATATTGACCCTCTCAGACAGTTCTTCCTCGCTGTATCCGTCAAGGCACAATTTTGCATTGTAATAGAGGTTCTGGAAGACCGTAAGTTCCTCGATCAACAGATCATCCTGGGGGATGTACCCGATCATTCCTTCCAGTTCCCTCTTGGCTGTTATCAGATTATGTCCATTGATATATATGCTCCCGGCATCATGTTTCAGCGAGCCATTCAAAACCTTTACAAGGGTAGATTTACCAGTACCACTACCCCCCATGATCCCGACCATCTGGCCGGATTTCCCCTGGAAACTGAAATTATGTATCCCATTGGGTGAATTTTTAAAGTGGAATTCAATATTCCTTGCCAGGAAATCAACCTGGTCTCCTGTTGTATCTTTCAGGTAACCTGAAATAACATCCGAGTAATAAATGGGGCTCATCCCTTCCCCCTTTATGGAATTACCCCTGGGCATGAAATATACGTGGCGGGGAAAGATATACTTCCCGTTCAATTCCAGTCTTTCCTTACCAGCATACTGAAAGAGGTAAGTATCCGCCCTCAGAATGCGCAAAACATAGATCTGTCCTGAGAGTCCGTCCCTCTGAGAATGCTTAATCTCTGTGAACTGGAAATGCTGGTCATCACTGATCACCAGGAGGCGTTCCTTATTGGGGACCTTATAGAATTTGTCAACAATAAAAGAAGTGCAGTTGGCATATTCTTCGGGAGTGATCAGGAGCCCTTCAGCAATGGTTTGTACAGCATCTGTAATGGCGTTGGAAAAACCTGATCGGAACTGGGAATAATCTTCGAAATACTTGGCAAACTGGATCAGGCTTAACATGATCTGGAAACGGTGCCGGATATGGAGTTCTTCATTGATCCTGTCACAAATGGCCAGGATCTTTACAGAGAGCACCGATAATTTTTTCTCGGGTCCTTTTTTTTCCTCCCTGTCCAGTTCATTGAAATATTCCTCGAAGATCAGCAAAAATCGTTCCGCCAGTTTCTGGCTGAACTGCCGGGTCAGGTATGACTCAACAAAACTCCTGGCAAGGACATGAATGGCTTCCTTGTTGATGCTTGCCATAATGGCAAACAACCTCATCAGGGATTTTAACATAGATTCATTCATGAATCCTGCGCTTCATTTTTTAAATTAATACGAAACTGATCCTGGATGGTTGCATCATTCCTGCTGTGGAAGGACCGATTCCTGACCATTGAACAACATCTTCACAGAAGCCCTGCTCCCGTTTGCTTTCTCGAAAAGGATATTGCCCCCGTGTGCTTCCATGATCATCTGGGAAAGGGCAAGATCAATCCCGAGGTTCAGGTTTAATTTATGATCAGTAGCATTAAGATGACTGGTTAGGTCTTCCAGTAATTTTTCTGAGTAATTTTCCCCCTGGTCTATGACCTCACATATCACTTCCTTGTCTGATTGGGTGGTTATAATGGTAATGGTTTCTCCTTTCCCCGTATGGTTCAATGCATTTCTCAGGATATTGACCAGGCAACTGACCAGAAGATCCGATTCTCCACTTATGGTCATATCCGGCGTATGATTCTGCAGATCGATCGCTATCCCTTTCTCCTTCAGATCCTCTGAAACTTCGATCACACCATATTCAATTACCTGTTTGAGGTTGAGATTTTTCTTATCCAGGGTATGGCCGGGAGATTTCAGGATGGATATCTGCTCAGTCATACTGGAAAACTCCTCCAGCCTGGAAACTGAACTGTCGAGAATATTGATCACCCCGGCAAGTTCCTGCCCTTCCATCTTATCCTTTAACAGGTGGAGGGTCCCCATGATCCTGTTCAGCGGGTTCCTGATTTCCTGGCTTATCACTTTGATGATCTCGCTCTTCATCCCGTCCAGTCCCATTAACTCATGGTTAGCTTTCTCCAGCTCTAGCATTATCTCACTGTTCTCCTTCCTCAGGTAATACATCTCCAGGGAACTGTTGATGGATAACCTGACTTCCTCAGCCTGCAATGGTTTGTTAACATACCCGTGTATATGTCCCTTATTAACCGCTTCAACTACGGTCTCGAAATCAGTAAAAGCCGTCAGCAGGAACCTGCGCACTTCTGGATATTCCCTGGAAACAATCTGAAGTAATTCGGTCCCCGTCATATCCGGCATACGCTGGTCTGTGACAAGCACCTGGATTTCCTGCTCTTTCATTATCTCCAGCGCCTTTGCCGCAGATTCTGCGAGGATGATATGATAATCATGCTCAAAAGTCGCCTGAAAAAGGATCAGGTTAGTCTGCAAATCATCGACGTACAGTACACTTGCTTGTATATTTTGAGACTCGTACATATTACATTAACAGTGAAAAATCTTCCGTGAAGGTATTTCGTTTCCTTCTACGCAACCCGACGGATTATGTTCCACTTGTCAGCAGTGGGATTGACAAGCTAAGCACAATATTTCTCCCCATATTTAGATACCCTAATGGCTTCAGGGTGGAGAGGTGGTCTATATAGTTCGTATTGAGGAGGTTTCGGATCTGTAAATCAAGACTCAGGGATTGGCCGCTAACCGGGATGGATATTCCGGCACCAGCGTGCAGCAAATGATAGGTACCGGATGCAAACTCCAGGGGAGCAGGATGATCCTGGGAAAAAGCCAGCTCAGATCCAAAGCTAAGGTATACTTTCCCCTTCTTCAGGATATATCCCGGCATATAACGGATCTCTGAACGGAGCCGGTTATGGGGAATAAAGGGCAGATTGGCGGAAGTAGCTGATTGTTTCCCGCGGGTATAATTATAGGCAGCCTTTAAACTCAGCCAATGGACGGGAAGGATTTCAATTATGCCCTCCAGTCCATAAATGCTGGCATCATTCTGCACATACCTATATATGGGCAATCCTTCATCGGTTGAATCAGCAGTATGATCCAGGTATATGTATTGATCGATCAGGTTATAGAAAGCAGCAAAATCCAGGAGGATATGTTCTTTATGAAAATGAATACTGGCGTCCAGTTCATAATTGCGCTGTGATCTCAGATCCCTGTTACCCTGTTCATACCTTATGCCATGTTCCCCGTCCTGGGTTAGTTCGGCCACATTCGGCGCCCGGTAGGCAGATGCCAGGTTCCCCCTCAGCAGGATTCCTTCCCCCATTTGCCAGGTTACTCCTAATGATCCACTGACATTGCCATAATATTTACTCAGGGCCAGCATAAGTTCATCCTCATGGCCTGGTTCATCGGGCTGACCAGGTTCCTCTTCATGGCTGTGTCCGGTAGCTTCCTGCTGGGGTGCATCCAGGAAGCGGTTATCAAAACGGAACCCTACCTGCAAATGGACATTATTTTCGAAGTCATGCTGCACCAATCCGAAAACAGCCAGGTCATTCATCCGGTAATCGGGAAGCACCCGGTTCTCAGCCTTTTTGTTCCGGTTCGCCTGGGTGAGCCCCTGCAGGGCCAGGGTAAATTCCGACACCTCACTGGTAGCCAGGTTACCTCGCAAATCATAACTGAATGTGCTGAGTTGCATGTCTACATCAGGATGGTCAGATTTTGCAACAATAAACCTGCGATGATTATGCTGGTATGAGAAATTTGCCTGCAGCTTAAAGGGATCAAGAAAAAACTGGTTCCTGGACATGAGCATATGATTGTCCAGGTCCTGGTACCAGGCCTCATTTCTCCTATCATTGTTTTGTACCACTACCCCGGACGCCTCGTTTGTCATGCCTGGTTTCAATTGCTGGTATTCATAGGCCAGCCGGTGCATGTTTTGTTTCCCCCTGAGGCCTATATATGATTTAAGACTCCCGCCATTGAAGCGGGAATTGGGAACTGTTTCATTATTACCATCCTTATAGTCCTTGTGGCTGCGGTATCCTCCCCTGATCCCCCAGCTTACAGGTCCCTGGTTTCCCTTAACTCCCAGGCTGCCTTCCAGTCCCATAGTATTGCTAAGATACCTCACATCCGCATTCCCGGTAACCGTCCCGGGTGGTGCAGCTTTGTCCTGCACCAGGTTGATCACCCCACCAATGGCATCCGAACCATAAAGCAATGATGCCGGTCCCTTGATCACCTCCACCTGTTCCAGACCGTTCCCGTCAACCAGGTATGGATGGTCTGCCGAGAATTGGTAGTTCTCCATCCTGAAGCCATTATTCAACAAGAGGATATTACTGGTTGAGAGTCCCCTGATAACCGGGGTTGTCACCGATCCACCCCCGCTGATCACATCCACGCCTGGCAGTTCCGCCAGGCTTTCGATCAATGTAGGTGAACCGACACTTTTCAACTCACTGCCTTTCAAAAGCTCAATTTTAATGGCATTCTCATGCTGGGTGGAATGCCTTCCTCCCGAGATCACCACCTCCCCTGCGGTAATCGTGGCCGGATAAAGGCTGACTTCTATCAAATCAAGATCGGCTCCGACCTGGATATTGCTAACATGGGTTTCAAAACCCATAAACGAGACCTGGAGAATAAAACGCCCACCGGGAAGTCCAGCGATAACAAAAAGGCCTTCGATATCCGTTATGCCCCCCTTCTCAATCTCGGGAAAATAAACATTCGCCCCGGGAAGGGCCATCTCGTTTTCATCCAGGACAATGCCCTCTATTCGATAGGTATCCTGGGCAAACATCTGAAAAGACAGCAATAGTAAAAAAATGCCCCATGGAATGAAATGCCTCATAACAAAAATATCCTTCATTGATATCACTCATAAACGTAATCCAGGCCATTCAGACTCCGGATAACAGACCGCTGCCAGGTTTCCAATCCTGATTTCATTTGGGCCGCTTTTGCTATTTCTTCTTCTATAAGGTCCTTTCCCTCCTGAGGGTCCATTTCAAGTTGATATAATTCCCACTGAACATTACCCGTCTTATCTTCGATACGATGTAATTTCCATGGCCAGTCAAGCCATGCTGCATGTCCGGGCAGGCTATCCATGGGATATTGCCTGGTGATCTGGCTATCCTCCAATCTCAGCCTGGTGGAATCTCCCACCATATCCCCGTTTTTCTGGGCTTCCAGTAACTCTGCCATCCATACAGCACTCGGCGTACCTATCCCTCCGCCCGGGTAATGCCAGAATCCCATTGGTTTTTCTCTCCGGTCCATTTTGTTTTCCAGGACAGGCATGAGGCTGATGCCATCCAGCGGGTGATTTGCATCCGTCTCTGCTCCAATTATGTCTAAAAGTGTTGGGAAAATATCAGAAGTATTTCCAGGAAATGTGGTAACCCTTGCTTCCCGAATCCTGGCCGGCCATTCAATAATCGCGGGTACCCGCAATCCACCTTCATAAATATGACCCTTATTACCCCGGCCCCCGGTAGATCCCACAGCCGGTAGTCCACCATTATCGCTACAATACCAGAGTATTGTGTTTTCATAATCGCCGAGGGTGCTGAGTGCTGACCTAAGTTTGCCGAAGGCCCTGTCCATTCCCGTTATCTCACCATAGAAATGCTGCAGGTTCTCAGGCTGATCTTCATATAATACCCTGTCCTCTTCAATGGCCAGATGTGGACCATGGGGAGAACCGAACCACACAACCGCAAAAACTGGTTTACCTGAATCTTCGTGTCTACGGATAAATTCCAATGCAGCATTGACGGTAACCATAGAGCTTTCACCTTCAGTTTGCACGGCGATCCCTTCCCGGCTCAGGATGGGATCATTATCAAAGAAGTTAGGAGCGGAAAACCACTCATCAAAACCATTGGTCCCGGGATTCACGGGACTGCCAATCCGCACTGAGCCCAGATGCCATTTTCCAAAATGTCCTGTAACATAACCAGCTTCTTTCAGGGCTTCAGCAATGGTTACCTCCTGAGGGCGGAGGGTGCGCCCCCATGAAAAGCAGCCAAACCGGTTGGGGTGCCTACCGGTCATCACGCTCCCCCGGGTAGGGGAGCATACAGGTGCTGCTGCATAAAAGCGGTCGAAACGCAGGGCCTCAGCAGCCATGGCATCGAAATTAGGGGTTTGAATGACCGGGTGGCCAGTGTAGGCCATATCCCCCCAACCCTGGTCGTCAGCCATACAGAGGATGATGTTGGGGAGTTTTTTTGAATTATCTGCTGTGGGACTGCATTGATTCATTCCTAATAAGCACAATAATGCCAAAAGGAAATGTTGGATGGCTTTCTTTAACATGGTATATTGATTGGGTTCTACCCTGCTAATTTACAACAGATAGGGAAACTATCAACATGGCAGGTATGGTAGTAAGGGAATTCGTGATCTTTAGTCTACGCTCTCTTCATCAGGAAGCTGAAAATCTTCTTTATTCAGATCTGCCCTGGATGCAATTTTCAAAACACGCATATCGGGTTGCTTGGTTCACTACATCCTCGGCCTGTAACATTACCAGGATCATCTCGCTTCCTCCAAAAATACTGTCGAGCTGTTGTGTAAATATCCTGTTATCACTTTTCTCAGGAATGTATCTATCCAGGTTTGGATTGACCTCAAGACGTGGAAGAAGGAATATGGAGAATATGGAAATCCCTATGAACAGGATCATTATGATCAGACGATATTTTAGAAGCCTGGGATTCAATTTTTCTTTTCCGGAAAGAAGATTAGGTGAGGGAATGCTGCATGGTAAAAAATATCATTACTAACGTCATTTTTCAAAAAAAACAAATATAACAACGCCCGGGGGGGGGGTTAAGACCTGGACAGCATAGGTTACCAATCCATAAGCTTGCGATTCC
>RCNC010000481.1_pt1 | contig 25572 bp, 17 predicted proteins | sample 2041301 | NCBI WGS metagenome assembly RCNC01 (sample SAMN09708231, study PRJNA481090) | Marine sediment metagenome, whole genome shotgun sequencing project. | biome: marine sediment; feature: ocean; material: sediment; isolation source: Sewage treatment plant 13A marine sediment (STP13A) ... | reverse complement strand
GGGGGCCCTCATTCCGGTTTCACCCCCGCCGCGGAAGCATGCATGCCCGGGGCTGGTCAGCAAGGAGTGAACTCCCGACCTTGTTGGGATGTACAAGGATGAGACCAGGTCAGGACAAGCAAGTCGCCCGAAGGCTTGAAAGGCAAAGACCATGAGAAACGCGATCCTCGGTTCCTTTATCGCTACCCTTCTCCTCTCCTTCTCCGGGTGCGATAAACCGCTGGCATACGGAGACCCGAATGCCGTCATTATCGTGAGCACAGAGGAAGCATGGCCTTCCCTTCGGGACTCGGTATTCGCCGTCCTCTCCCCGGATGTCTTCACCCTCCGGACGGAAAGGACCTTCAGGGTCACCTACCAAGCCCCTTATGGGATCGAGTGGGAACGGCTGCGGAAGTTCAAGGAATCGGTTCTCATCGGTGCTACGGATGACCCTTGGATAGCCGAAGCCCTGGCCTCCTTGGACAACGACGTGACCTACGACGTACCCGGGCTGGTGGAGGTGGAGAACGTCTGGGCCAGGAATCAGAACCTCATCTTGATCATAGTGGACCCTACTCGGGACATCCCTCCTCAGGTCTTCGGTTTGCTGGAGGAGGCCCACTCCATCATCGACCAACAATTTCGTGACGGGGCCAGAAGGAGAATGTTTGTCAGCGGCGTAAAGGACGAGCTGGCGGACAGCCTTCAGGAAGCGGTCGGGTTCAGCCTTCTTTTGCCGGAGGTGTACCAATGGGTTGAAGAAGACTCCTTCTACATCTTCCGGAATGACAACCCCAGCCCCGGTGAGCTCATCAGGCAGTTTGGAGTGACCTGGCGGACCCCGATTCCGGCGGGCCTCACCATCGACTCTCTTCTGGCCTGGAAAGAGGCCGTTTCGGAAGAAAGATACGCCTACCCGCAGATCGTGAATCCTGAAGGTCTCCAGACCCAGGAGATGGTCATGGGGAACATGGAAATCACTGAGGTCCGGGGAGCCTGGGCCAACCCTCCTGGAAGCCCATGGCCGGCAGCCGGACCCTTCGTGTTCTGGAGTGTGGCCTGCCCGGCCCAAGACCGCCTCTACTTCCTGGACTCTTGGCTTTACGCTCCGGGGAAGGACAAGTGGGAGTACATCATTCAGCTTGAAACCATCCTTCAGACATTCCGGTGCGGTACCAATGCTGATCGGGAAATGCAGAAAGGCGACTAACATGAAATCGACTCGGTTTTTCCTGGAAGCCCTGGTCTTCCTCTCCCTGATTGTTCTCCCCTTCCAGCTAGGAGCTCAGGAAGCTGGCCAGGCCCCCATAAGGGAACCGGTCCCCCACACCAACCTGATCTCCGCCGGACCCCTTATGCTTGTGGCGGGATGGTTCAACGCCGAGTTCGAAACGAAGCTGTCCGAAACCTTCACCGCCGGAGCGGTGGCCGGCTGGCTGGACATGGACAGCACCGACTATGCGGGCATCAATGCCTTCATTCGGTATTATCACCAGGGAGCCGCCTTTACCGGTTTCTACGTTGGGGGAAGAGGTGGTGTCTACAACGTCGAAAAGGGTGGTGGCTCCGAGACAACGCTGGGCCTCGGATTGGACCTGGGATATGGCTGGTTACTGGGTCCCAGCGACGCCTTCTTCATCGGCCTGGGTATCGGCGCCACCGGCCTTCTCGGCCTGGATCTCGAAGGCGCGAAATCCGTCATCCCCGCCATTCGCCTCTTGGACATCGGTGTAGCCTTCTAAACCATCCATTGTGTCCTTGGGTCGTTTTTTGACCTAGATCTTGGGGTGCCGTCGGCCATTGGCGCTGGAGACAAAAAAAACACCGCATAAAACCTAGGTGGATAACCCACACCCGTTGCACCCTCCGGTACCCCTTCAATAGAATTGATTGTCCCCCCGACCGAGGGCATACATCTAGACCACCTGAACCCCAGGAAGCCGACCAGGGCACCGTGTCCTTCGTTCACCTTCACACACACTCCGAATACTCCCTTCTGGATGGGGCCAATCGGATTTCGGACCTGGTTCGCCGGGCCTGCGAATTCGAAATGCCGGGGCTGGCCCTAACCGACCATGGCTGCCTTTTCGGAGCCTGGACTTTCCAAAAAACCGCCCGAAAGAATGGAATCAAGCCCATTGTCGGGATGGAAGCCTACGTGGCTCCCGGTAACCGGACGGAACGGGTCAGAGCGGGTCAGGGAGAACGGGCCTATTACCACCTGGTTCTCCTGGCGAGGGACCTTGAGGGGTACCGGAACCTGGTCAAGCTCTCCTCCATCGGGTATACGGAGGGGTTCTATATGCGCCCCCGGATCGACCGGGAGGTCCTGGCCCGCTACTCCAAAGGCCTGATCGTCAGCGCTGCATGTATGGCTGGGGAGGTAAACCGGCATCTCCTGGCGGACAACTGGGACGGGGCGAGAGAAGCCGCAGGCTGGTATGCGGAGGTGTTCAAGGACCGCTACTACCTGGAGGTGCAAGCCCACAACTCCGAAGGCCAGAAGGACCTGAATTCCCGGGTTTTCCGTCTTTCCGACGAGATGGGGCTCCCTGTCGTCGCTACGAATGACGCCCATTTCCTTCAGGAAGGGGACCACGAAGCCCACGACGTCCTTCTTTGTATCGGCCTCGGAAAGGATCGAAACGATCCCAACCGGATGCGCTACGATGACGGCCTCTATTTCAAGTCCCCGGATGAGATCAGCGCATTCTTCCCGAAGCACCCGGAAGTTCTGGAAAACACCCTGAAGATCGCCGATGAGGTGGATCTGGATATGCCCACGCAGATCCACCTCCCGGAATTTCCTCTCCCCGAAGAGTACGAAGACCCGAACGACTACCTGGTCTTCCTTACGGTTCAGGGAGCGAAAGACCGATATGGAGACCCCCTGCCGGAGGAGGTCCAGAAGCGTCTGGACTTTGAGCTGGAGGTCATTCTCCAGACCGGATACGCCGGCTATTTCCTGATCACCTGGGATTTCATCGACTGGGCCAGGAGAAACGGAATCCCTGTGGGGCCGGGACGAGGATCGGCGGCTGGCTCCCTGGTGGCCTTCTCCCTGGGGATCACCAACATCGACCCCCTGGAGTTCGATCTACTCTTCGAGCGGTTTCTGAACCCAGAGCGGATCTCGATGCCGGATATCGACATCGACTTCTGCTTCGAGCGCCGAGGCGAGGTCATCGAGTACACCCGGCAGAAGTACGGCCGGAAAGCGGTGGGTCAGATCATCACTTTCGGCACCATGAAGAGCCGGGCGGTGATTCGGGACGTCGGCAGGACCCTGGGCTTCGAGCCCGGTGAGACGGACAAGATCGCCAAGCTCATCCCGAACGCCCCGGGGAAAGCCTTCACGGTGGACGAGGCCGTAAAGAAGCTCCCGGAGGTAAAGGCCCTCTATGAACTGGATGAGCGCCATCGGCAACTCTTCGACTACTCCATGACGCTGGAGGGTCTGAGCCGCCACGCCTCCGTCCACGCGGCGGGAGTGGTCATCGCCCCGGGGCCCCTGGACGACTATGTGCCGATCTGTATTCAAGGAAACAACGGTCGGAATGGCGACGAGCCGGTAGTCGTTACGCAGTACGACATGAACTGCCTCGAAGACGCCGGCATGTTGAAGATGGACTTCCTCGGTTTGAAAACGCTTACTGTGATCCACGATGCTGTGGAATCCGTGGAGGCCAGGGTCGGAGCCCTCAAACATCCCAAGACCGGAGATACGTACGGGTCCATGGATGACGTACCCCTGGAAGATCCAGCGGTTTACGCCATGCTGGCCCATGGAGGGACCTCAGGGATATTCCAGTTCGAATCATCGTTGGCCCTGGATAAGCTCCGGGCCATGCGCTGTGACCGATTCGAAGACCTGGTGGCGACCAACGCTCTGATCCGCCCGGGTCCGTTGGATTCAGGGATGACCGATGTCTACATCCGGCGGAAGTTGGGGCAGGAGAAGGTCAGCTACCCCCATCCGGACCTGAAGGCCACACTGGAGCCGACCTACGGAATCATCGTCTACCAGGAACAGGTGATGAGAATCGCCAATGTCCTGGCGGGCTACTCCCTGGGCGAAGCCGATGTGCTCCGGAAGGCCGTGGGTAAGAAGATCGCCAAGCTCATTCAAAAAGAGCTTGGGAAATTCAAGGAAAGAGCTGTCGAGAGAGGTGTCGATCCAAGAACCGCCGCCGAATTGGCCGACCAGATCGAGACTTTCGGTCGTTACGGCTTCAACAAAAGTCACAGTGCGGCCTACTCACTCCTCTCTTATCACACTGCTTGGCTCAAGACCCATTATCCCGCCGAGTTTATGGCGGCCCTCCTTTCATCGGTCCTGGACAAGACCGATGACGTAGTCAAATACATAGGGGAGTGCCGGGAGCTACACCGCCATCTGCCCAACGTGGAGAAGCCCCTCGACGTTCTCCCCCCTGATGTGAATGAGTCCGGGTGGAAATTCACAGTGGTAGATGAGGGCCAGATCCGATTCGGGCTGGGAGCGGTTCGAGGCGTGGGAGCCGGAGCCGTCCAGTCCATCCTCCATGCCCGGGAAGAAAAGGGTTCCTTCACATCCTTATTCGAGTTCCTGGAACGGATCGATCTCCGCCTCCTGAACAAGCGGGCTGCGGAGGCCTTGATTTCAGCCGGAGCCCTGGACGCATTCGGCCACAGGGCTCAACTCCTGGCCGGCCTGGACGTCGCCTACTCCGAGGTCCAAGCCCGGCAGGCGGAGGAGGCAGCTGGACAGGCCTCCCTCTTCGGCGGCGGGGATGAGAACACCCGCCGTCCGGATCCCGACCTGCCCAAGGTGCCCATCTGGTCGGAGGGGGATCGCCTTACCCGTGAGAAGGAAGCTCTTGGGTTCTTCATCTCCGGCCATCCACTGGACCGGTTCCGATCCGTGGTGGAGGCCTTCGCCCCGGTAACCTCCGCGAACCTGAAGAACTACCTCGGCCAGCCTGTGGAGTTGGCCTGTGTCGTGACCCAGGTCGCCAGGCAGATCTCCCGGAAGGACAGCTCTGAATGGGGCAAGATCCTGGTGGAGGACTTCTCCGGGACCGCAACAATCCTGGCTTTCAAGGACGCCTGGCAGGAGAACAAGGAGCTCATCACCCAGGACTCCGTAATCCTGATTCGGGGCAAGGTGAGCGGCCGGGAGCGGGACGAGGATTCCCCACCGATTTTCCTGGATGGCGTGGAACTCCTGGAACACATCCCTGCCTCCGGGAAACTGGCCATTCAGATCGAGCTGGAGTTCGGTGCCGCACCGGACGAAGGTGCTTTCCTCGAGGCCCGGAAGATTCTCGTCGCCCACCCGGGGGTGGCTCCCGTGGAAGTCCTGGTGCAAACGGGGAACGGACTAGGCGCCCCCCGCCTGCGATCCCGGACAATGAGAGCGGACCCCGGCCCCGAGACTCTGGAGGCCCTGGAGAAGCTCTTCGGCGCCTCCCACGTAAGATTGATTCGAACCGGCTCCGAAGAACACGGTTGATCAGGAGGTGCCGTGCCAGGCCGCAGCCTCCGGGTAGTCCTACTTCCCCTTCTTGAAGATCCTCCCCATAGCCTTTTTCGGATCAGGGCCCGTTGTGCATTCCGGGGCTGATGGCCGGACCGGCGGGGGTGGGCCCGGTGGTTTGGGCGTACAGGGCGGCATCGGAATCTTCATTCCTCTTTTCCTGTCTCTCGGTGCTTGTTGCCTTCGGTTTTTGGCCACGAAACCCTCCATGACTGAAGTCCAACAGTCACTACGGACCGCTTACTGGAAACGGTTCATTCGCTAACGAGGGGCGTACTCCGCCCCTAACGAGGGGCGTACCCCGCCCCTAACGAGGGGCGTACCCCGCCCCCAGAAGGCCCACCGGATTGGCGAAAATCCAGGGCTTTAGTCTGAAGAACACCGATCCGATCCGGGCAGCGTAGGTATACACCTCTACCCGATACAGGGCAGGTCGAGTTGGCTCCCACTCCAGTTCGGGACCGAGGACCCACTCCCTCTCGCGACCACTTCCCACAATCCTGTATACCACCTTCCGGCCAGGGTCCTCTTCGAAGCCCGCCCGAAGCCGGATCCCGGATCGGGCCCCCACATCAGCTCCCATGTGGGCCCCGACTCCTTCGGTGACGACGGCCCTCATCCGGAAGGCCCTGGCAGCTTCATGGTCACCGAGAGAGATAAAGACCTCCCCCCTCTTGATTGCCTCGCCAATGACCTCCTGGGACCAGGTCGGCTCACTGGGAAGAGGGACCTCCACTGCCATGTGAGTAACCAGGGTCCTGAAAAAGGGGCCATACGAAGGGAAGAGGAAGGGCCCCAGGCTCAATTTCGGATGGACATTCAGGCCGGCGGTGGCGGTGAGGGGTCCCCGTACTCGGAGTGAGTCGTATGCCGCTATCGTGGGCGTGTCGAATCCCTCTCGCATGAGGTGCAACAAGGCCTCGTCGGCGAGTCCGAATGGGTAACCCAAGAGGGTAGTGATAAGGTGGTAGGGGCCCCAGAAACTGCTGAGCCGGGCACTTGCGAACTCCGAGTTGTCCAAAACTTCCCACCCCTGGACGCCCTGAACCCGGCTGTGGACCCATCGTTCGCTATCTCTGGGCCCCCGACCATGCACCACAATCCCCGCTGCATGTTGGCCGTTGAGGAATCCCATGAAGGATCCAAGCCCACCCTCCCACCGCTTGAATGTGGAATCCACCCCCATGGCCAGAACCTTGCCGGCTGTTGGCGCCCTTAGCTCCACACCCCCGTCGATGAAAACGTCTTCTCTGAATTCCGGTTCCCAGATCTCCCAGTCCGGCCGCCTTTTGTCGGGAGGATGGTCGCCGATGATCACGAAGTCCAGATCCGCTTTCGCCGCGGCGGCGGCAACCTGGTCCCGCGTTCCATGAGCGTCGTGGGATCGTCCGGTGTGGACCGAGAACACGCCGGAAATGAGGGTCCTCGGGGCGTTCGGAAGGGAGAGTCGGGGCTCCACGGCTTCCGAAACCTCCACCCTCCGGAATGCGGTGGTCAGGTATCCAGCCCCCATGTATACAGCCAGAACCAGCACAAAAAGGCGCAGCAGACGCCTCTTCTTAGTCTTTTGCTTCTTTGAGTCCTTCTCGGTCATTCAAACCTCCCGGTCCTGTCCAAAACCGTAAGGAGCAACTTGGCATGTCTCTCCGTCGCCCCCTTCCTTCGCCTGATGACGTCCCTCCCCGCATCCGCCATGGCCTGAGCCCCTGCCCCGGAATCCAGAAGCTCTCTGATCACGGCTTTGGGGTTCTCGGTTACCCGAATGCCACCCTCCTCCTCCAAGGCCGTAACCACCTCCCGGAAGTTTTCGAACCGTGGCCCGATGACTGTCGGTTTCCCCAGGGCGATGGGCTCGATGGGATCCGACCCCCCCAGGGGAACAAAACTTCGGCCCACAATAGCCACGTCCGCCAGGGCGTAGGCCTTTGTCAGCTCTCCCATGGCGTCCAGGAGGAAGAGGTCGGGTTGCTTCGATGGCCCATCCCCCATTGTTGTTCCGTCCGGCCGCTGGCTACGCCGAACCATATCCGGAGCGAGGCGTGCCACCTCCTCGAAACGTTCCGGCTTCCTGGGAACCAGCATCAACTGGACACCCTCCGGCCGATTCTGAATCAGGAACTCTTCCTCCCCAGGACCGGTTGAGCCCGCCACGACCAATGGGCGAGAAGAGTCGATTCCCATGGCCGCACCTAGCTCGGCAGACCCCTCGACCTGGTCCCCAATCTCCACCGTATCCCACTTCATGTTGTCGGTTACGGTGACCCGATCGGCAGGGGTGCCGAGCTCCCGAAACCGTTGGGCGTACTCTTCGGTTTGGGCTGCTACCGCGTTCAGCCCCTCGAACATGGGCCGAACCCACCGCCGGGCCCACCGGTAGGTGCCGAAGCTGGAGTCGCTGAGACGCCCGTTGATGACGACGAGGGGAATTCCCCTCCGCTGGCACTCCTGGGCAAGATTCGGCCAGACCTCCAGCTCCATAAGGGCCACCACACTCGGCTTTGTGTGATCCAGAAACCGACCCACCATCCAAGAGAAATCGAAGGGGAACCGGACCACCGGATGGGACTGGCCGTAGAGTTCCTGGGCCCGGTCGAACCCGGTGTTGGTGGTGGCGCTGATCACCAAGCGGGGGGAAACCTCATCCGACCCGGAGAGGCGGCTCACCAACTCCCGGGTGGCGTTGATCTCCCCGACACTCACTCCGTGAAGGAGGAGCGTGGGTCTGGCATCATCCTCCAGGATCGGGGTGTTTCCAAAACGTCCCTTCCAGTCCGTGCGCCATTTTCCGGTTCTGAGAAGGCCAAAGGCCAGAACCGGGCTGGACACCAAAGCCCCGAAGGCATACAGAAGGTCGTATCGGCGTTTCATAACGGGCTGAAGAAGTCGCCTCGCTGATTTTGGTTTACGCGCTAGATTGATAGGCCGGTCGGAGAGTCCGGCCTGCCTAGGCCCCGAACCTAATGTTAGTCCCTTCTCACACGAAAACGAACGGATGAGCCGAGGAATCCTCCACCGCCCACCCGAATCGGTCCTCCTTGTGCGACTCAGTGCGAGGGGTGACATCGTGTTTTCCTCTCCCCTGGTCCGGGCTTTCCGCCGAACCTATCCGAACATAAAGATCGTCTGGATGGCGGAATCCCACACCAAGGATCTCATCGAACTCCATCCCGAGCTGGACGAAGTCATCGTGGTGGACCGGCCCGGTTGGAAGCGGCTCTGGGGAGAACGTCGTTTGGGTGCTCTGGGAAGTGAGATGCGTGGTCTGGTCAGGGACCTTCGGAGGAGGGAGTTCGATCTGGCTGTCGATCTCCAGGGCCTCCTTCGGAGTGGAATCATGACTTTCCTCTCCGGGGCTCCGATTCGAGTCGGCCTGGGCTCGAAGGAGGGCAGTGGGGCAATGATGACTCACGTTCTTTCCCGCTATGGAGGTGACCGTCGGAGGATGTCGTCGGAGTATCGGTACCTGGCCGAAGAGCTGGGTTTGGACCTTGGCGACTTTCGGATGGAGGTCCCGCTGGCGCCGGAGGACAGGAGCTGGGCTGAGGGCCAGGAGAAGAAACTGGGACTCCTGGACGGGTTCTTTGTGGCCCTTCCCTTCACCACCAGCCCCCAGAAACATTGGAGGGAGGAGCGGTGGGCCCATCTCATTGACCGGGTCAAGGAGGGCTTCGGGCTCCCTGCCGTCATTCTCGGTGGCCCGGAGGATGGTCCGGCCCTCGAGCGAATCCGGGAGATGGCCAAGTCCGATCCCATCAGTCTGGTGGGGAAAACTTCCCTCACTCAGGCCAGTGCCATGGTCGAGAGAGCTTCCCTGGTGATCGGAGTCGACACGGGCCTTACTCATATGGCGATCGCCTTCGACAGGCCTACCGTCACGATTTTTGGATCGAATATTCCATACACCAAGCCACCCACGGCGAGGGCCAAGGTCATCGTGCACTGGCTGGAATGCTCCCCCTGCAGAGGAAATCCCACGTGTAATGGGGCCTTCACCTGTACGGAACTCATCGAAGTGGACCACGTTCTGACTACGGCCAGGGAGGTTATGGCCGTGGAGTCGGACCGGTGAAGGTCCTGCACCTGGAGACAGGAAACCACCTGTACGGAGGAGCCCTTCAGGTGTTGCTTCTGGTGGAGGGTCTGCAAGCCAGAGGAATCGAGAACGTTCTGGTCGTTCCGCAGGGTAGCGATGTGGAACTGGAGGCAAAGGCCAGGGGACTCCCCCTTCACCCACTGCCCATGGCAGGTGAGGCGGACCTTCGTTTCCCTTCCAGATTTCGAAGTCTGATTCGGGCCACCGCCCCAGACCTCGTCCATCTCCACTCCCGCCGGGGAGCCGATACCCTCGGAGGCTTGGGGGCCAGATGGGCCGGGGTCCCCGTGGTCCTGACCCGGCGAGTGGACAACCCTGAAGCCGAGTGGTCCCTGGCTGCGAAGTACCGCCTCTTCGACCGGGTCATTACCATCTCCCACGCCATTCGAAAGGTTCTCATTCGTCAGGGCGTGGACCCGGAGATGATCACCTGCGTACACAGCGCGCTGGATGCCAGTCCGTACTCGAAGCCCTGCGATCCGGATTTCTTCAGGGATGCCTTCGGATTCGACAATGACGGACCCACCGTAGGAATGGCGGCTCAGTTCATTCCCCGGAAGGGCTACGAGATTCTCCTGGAAGCCATCCCGACCATTCTCCGGCACCACCCTGGGGCCCGCTTCCTTCTTTTCGGCAAGGGCCCCCTCCATGAGGAGATCTCGGAGAAGGTCCTCTCCGCCGGACTGGGAGATTCGGTCAGCCTCCATGGATTCCGGGAAGATCTTCCCATGGTTCTTCCTTGCCTGGATCTCCTGGTCCACCCCGCACTGATGGAAGGCCTGGGGGTCGTCCTCCTACAGGCCGCAGCGTCGGGCCTTCCGGTTGTGGCCTCCAGGGTGGGAGGGATTCCGGAGGCGGTGGTCCACGGGGAAACCGGCCTCCTTGTGCCGGCTGGGGATCCGGGTGCACTGGCCGCCGCGGTCACAGAGCTTCTTTCCCATCCGGACAGCGGAAAAGAATTCGGTAAAAACGCCCGGGACCGGGTGCGGAGCCACTTTTCGGTGGACCGAATGGTGGAGGGGAACCTTCATGTCTACCGGGAGCTTATTGCTGGCCCCGTTGAGGATTGAATTCAAACAACCTGGAGCGACAAATGCGGCCTCGCCCTTTCCACCTCCCACCGGTTTTCCTCACGACGCTCCTTCTCGCACTGGCATGCACCGGACCTCCCCTGACCCCATCGGGACCCGCCTCAACAACCCCAGCCGTTTCCCCACCTGATCTGGTGGGCCAGGTGGAGATCCGGAGAACCACCTACGGTGTTCCCCACATCCTGGGCGAGACCCTCGAGGCCGGCACATTCGGACTGGCGTGGGTCATGATGGAGGACTATCGGGAGGCAGTGCCTCTCCAGCTCCTGGCTGCGAACGGGCGCTGGGCAACCGTCGAGGGGGCGATGGCCGTGCCCGGGAGTTATGCGGGGAAGATGGCCCACGACTTCGCAGTGGAGATCTTTTCGGAGCTCCCCGATGATGTGAAGGCCATGCTGGAAGGGTTCGCCCAGGGCGTGAACTACTTCATCGAAACCCACCAGGAAGAGCTCCCGGATTGGGTCGAGTCAGGATTCACGGCACAGGATGTGGCCGCAAGGGATCTGCGGGTATGGGATGAGGGCGCCGCTCGTGGACTCATGGCGGCCCGTCAGGGTAGAGGAGAAACTCCGGAAGAGACGACTGATCCCAACGATGGATCGAATGCGTGGGCCTTCGGGCCGGAACGAACAAAGTCCGGCTCCTCCATCCTGGTTCGGAATCCCCACCTCTCCTACACATCCGGGTACTACGAAGCCCACATGACCGTCCCGGGCGTCTTGAACTACTACGGTGACTTCCGAATGGGCGGGCCCTTCGGAATTATCGGAGGCTTCAACGATCGGTTGGGGTGGTCCACCACCAACAATTACGCAGACCCGGATCAGATCTACGCCCTTCTGAAAGACCCCGAGGACACGAACGCCTACAACTTCGACGGTGAATCGATGCCCATCGAAACCCGAACCGTCCCCGTGGACTACCTGGACGGGGAGGGGCTCAAGATGGCGTCTCGGGATTTCCGATTCACACCCCTCGGTCCGGTGCTACTCGAGACGGCGGATACGGCCTTTGTCCTCAAAACACCCACTCTCGGTCAGTATCGTCTCGGGGAGCAGTGGCTGCGAATGATGCAGGCCCAGAATCTGGAGGAGTGGAAGGCGGCCATGCGGATCCAGGCCAAATACTCCTCGAACTTCTTATACGGTGATGCTGACGGGAACATCTTCTACGTCTGGAATGCATCCGTCCCCCTACTGCCCCACCCACCCTCCGGGGGTCAGCCCGTCGTTGCCAGGGGATGGGGCGATGTCTGGACGGAATTGCAGCCCTGGGACGACCTCCCTCAACTCCTGAACCCCCGGGGCGGGTATCTGCAGAACGCCAACGACCCGCCCTATTTCACGAACCTCAATGAGCGTCTCCAACCGGAAGCGTTTCCGGCCAACTTTCCGGCACCCCGGCTTCGCTTCCGTTCTCAAAACTCCCTGGAGTTGGTCCATACCGATCAGATCATGAGTCTGGAAGAGGTGGTGGAGCTGAAGCACTCCATGAAGATGATGCTGGCTGATCGGATCAAGTCTGATCTGGTCGATCTGGTCCGAAGCGACAACCCCACAGGAGAGGTGGCCGATGCCATCGAGCTGCTGGCCGGCTGGGACAACCGGGCGGCCAGGGAGAGCCGGGGGGCGACCCTCTTCGAGCAGTGGGCAGGGCGGTATTTTTCCCTGGCAGGGGCGGGGGCAGCCTACCGGGAGCCGTGGTCCATCGATGAGCCGACCAAAACCCCCCGGGGCCTGGGAGATCAAGCCGCGGCGCTTAATGCGTTCCGTTGGGCAGTTCGGGAGACAACGAGGCGATTCGGATCCTGGGACGTTTCCTGGGGTGACGCTCACCGCATCAGGGCCGGAGATCAGGACATTCCTGTGGGAGGATGCCCCAGCAACCTCGGCTGTTTCAGGGTCGTCGGCTTCGGCGAGGACGACGATGGGAAGTTCAGAGCCAGGACCGGGGACGCCTGGGTTCTCGCCGTAGAATTCGGAGAAACCCCCAAGGCCTATTCCGTCCTTCTTTATGGAAACAGCAACCAGGAGGACTCCCCCTATTTTTACAACCAGGCAGAAATATTCGCCAACAACCGCATGAAGCGCGTAGCTTATACGGAATCAGACATCGCTGCCATGTTGGTCAGAAATTACCGCCCTGGCGTGGAGCGGATTCGTTAGAGGAGCGTGCGCACTAGATGACCAAAGGAATCGACTTCTCAACCCTTCCGGTCGTGGGAAGGGCCGAGGCTCAGGAGACACTCCTTCAAGGGCTACAGGCCGCCCTGGACGGAAAGGGCTGGACGCTCCTCCTGCGGGGCGAAAGCGGTATAGGGAAAACCCACCTTACCAAACACCTTCAGAGCGAAGCCGAGAAGCGAGGCTTCACTGTAGCAGTCGGCCGAGCCTATCGAGCCGAGGCCGGGGTCCCCTACTCCCTCTTCTCCGATGCTTTTCTTCCCCTCCTCAAGGCCCAGTCCCCGGACGCCCTGACGGTCCTCTCTCGGGGCGGAACTGCAGAGCTGGACCAGCTCTTCCCGGGTTTGATCAGAGCCCCCGAGGGCTCCTTACCGGTCGAGCCTGAGAGCCCCAGCGATCAGAGGACCAGGGTCCTGTGGACGTTCATCGAGGTCCTTCGGGCCCTTTCTGAACGGGAGCCTCTCTGCATCATCCTCGAGGACCTCGAGTGGGCCGACCCTTCGTCCCTTGAGGCCATCCACTTCCTCGCCCGGCACCTGGCTGGAGCACGGGCTCTCATTCTCCTTTCCCGGGACGAGTTGGCCACGGAAGCGGAGGTGGGCGTTGTCGAAATCGAACGCTCCCTCCTGGCTCAGGGCGTGGCCCGGGAGATCAAGCTTCCGCCCTTTACCAGGGAGGAAACGGGTCTCCTCCTGAAGAAGGCCTTTCGGGTTGAGGAGAGCGTAGTTGGAGACTTCGCCGATCATTTACATGAATGGACTCAGGGGCACCCTTTCTTCCTGGAGCAGACCCTCCAGGGGTTGATCGCCTCCGGTGCCCTCTACCAGAAAGGGGGCGCCTGGCTTGGTTGGGAAACCCGGGAGATGGAGCTCCCGCGGACGGTGAGAGGAGCGATCCAGGACCGCCTGGGACAACTTCCGGGCGACGCCCGGGATCTTGCGGAACTGGCAGCTATCCTGGGAATCAGAGCACGGTTCTCCATGCTTCAGAGCCTGAGCCGGCTCGAAGAGGGTGAGCTGCTGGAATGCGTCGACCTTCTGGTTGAGAGGCAGATCCTGGTGGAAAGAATGGGAGCCCAAGGGGTTGTTTACGACTTCCGCCAAAAGCTGGTCCGGGAAACCCTTCTACAGGAGTTGGGACTGGCCCGGGCACAGATCCTCCACCGGCGGATCGCATCGGCACTCGAAGATTCCATGGGGGACCGGGCTTCAGAGCGGGCCGACACGTTGGCCTATCATCATCTCCAAGCGCCCGGCAAAGACGCGCCCAACGCCGTGGCCCACCTCACCATGGCCGGCAAGAAGGCCCTGGACCGATTCGGAAACGCGGAGGCGGCCCAGTACCTACAGGCAGCCCTGAATATTCTGGACCAATCCGAGGCCAGGGAACCCTCCGGGCAAGGGAACGACGAGGAAGTCGGTCTGGTCCTTGTGGCCCTGGCTCGGGCCCTCAGCCGACTGGGGAAATACCCAGAGGCCATACCCTTGTGGGAAAGAGCCCGGGAACTGGCCCAAGCCAACGGCGACCACGAAGGCGCCGGGGAATGCAGTCGCCGGATCGGGATCATCAAGAGCTACAACGGGGACCCGGAGGGCGCCGTGGCTGAGTTCGATGCCATTCTCGCCTCCGAGGAAGACGGCCTGTCACCCAATCTCCTGGCCCGGACCCGGTTGAGGCGGGGGGTGGCCCTGGAGGAGATGGGGAGGCTGGAGGAGGCCCGGGAAGAGCTGGAGCAGGTCCTGGTAATCGCCGAGGAACTTGAGAACCCCGTCATCTTGGCTCAGGCCCACCGAGCCCTGGTCCTTCTCCACATCTGGACCGGTCATCCGGACCGAGTCAGGGCCCACGGCCAGCGGGCCATGGCTCTGGCAAAAAGCTCCGGAGCCCTGAGCGTGGAATTCTGGACGCACTGGGGGCTGGCGGTCCTGGAGGGCCTCCTGGGGAACACGGAGGAGATGGCCGGTCATGTCAACGAGGCGAACCGCGTTGCCCAGGAGCTTCGCTCCCCGGTCTTGAGTCTCCGAAGCGCAGAGCTGGCCATCGAACAAGCATCGGCGACGGGGGACTGGGAATCGGGCATCATCATCGGAGAGCAGTCCATCGCCAAGGCCAGAGCTCTTTCCCAGAACACCATCCTCCCTCGCTTGCTGGTCTGGACCTCCCTGATTTATCTGGCTCGGGGAGAGATCGAGTTGGCCAGACCCCTGGTCCAGGAAGCCTGGGACGTATCTGGAGCAGGTGGCGATGGGGCACCCAACGTTCACTCCGAAATCCCGGCCTACATCGGAAAAGGGTACTTGGCCCTGACGGAGGGGGACACGGACGAAGCCATCCGCATTGGCCGGGCGGCCCTGGAAATCGCCGACAAGGTCGGGTACGGCCTCTGGGCCATTCACCGGCTGGTCCCTCTTCTGGCCGAGGCCTATCTGTGGAAGGGGGATCTGGACGGGGCGAGGGAAATGGGAGAGCGCCTCGAGAGTGGGTCATCCCCCATCCAGCACAAGTTGGGACTGGCCTGGGGTGAAAGCTGCAAGGCCCTTGTCAAATGGATGGAAGGGGATTCCAAGGAGGGGGCCCGAATGATGGAAGAGGCAGCCCTGGCACTGGAAGCAGTTCCCATCATCGGGGATGCTGCCCGAGTTCGACGAATGAAAGCCGGACGCTTAGCTGACATCGGGGACCGGCGAGGAGCCCTGGAGGAGTTGGTGCGAGTTCATGAAACCTTCCTCCGCCTGGGAGCTGAGGTGGAGCTGGAAAAAACCCGTGGCATGTTCCGGGAGCTGGGGGCCCGGCCACCCCGACGAGCCCCGGCAGGTCAGGGGGACCTCTCCACCCGGGAGCTGGAGATCGCCCGGCTGGTGGAGGAGCGGAAGTCCAACAAGGCCATTGCCAGGACACTGGAGATTTCGCCCAGGACCGTCAGCACCCACCTTTCCAATATCTACCAGAAACTAGGCTTCACTTCCCGGGGCGAGTTGGCAGACTACGTCCGGGAGGAGGGTCTGTTGGAAGGCTGACGGATATGGATAGTAGGAGGGGAGGAAACCGGGCGCTGGTGGTGGGAGCCGGAGTCATCGGGCTCTCCACCGCCTACTACCTCTCCCGGAGAGGTATAGACGTTCTCATCCTTGAACGGGACGAAGTCGGGGCGGGAGCGTCATCGGGCAACGCAGGGGCCATAGCTCCCGGACACGGGCCCATGACCCGGCCAGGGAGAATTCTACAGGCCCTTCGCTGGATGGGAGACCCCACAAGCCCCCTTTATCTTCCGCCGAAATGGAACCCGAACCTCTGGCGGTGGCTCCTCCGGTTCAACTCCTTTTGCACGACAGCCCACGTGCACAGGAGCATGGAGTTGCTGGGCCCCCTTGGCCACCAGGGACGGAGCCTTTTTGACCAGTTGCTTGAAGAAGAGGGCCTGGACTGCCGGTACGAAGCCGGAGGGTACTACGACGTCTTCCGAACTCCCAAAGGATATGAGGGAGCCCAAGCCGAAATTCCTCTTCAAAAGACCTTCGGATACGATACCCGGGCACTCCCGGGTCAGGAGTTGGAGGAGCTGGAACCGAACCTCCGGGAGGGTACTGTGGGAGGCCTCTTTTTCCCAGAGTCAGCAACCCTCGATCCTGGCCGGTTCCTCACAGAGTTGGCCTCGGCGGCAACGAAACGGGGTGCCCGCCTTCAGACGAACGCCCAGGTCACCAAGGTCCTCACCCGGGACCAAAAGGTTCGGGGTGTGCAGCTGATCACTGGAGAGGTTCTGGAAGGAGAGGTCGTCGTCCTCGCGACGGGGGCCTATAGCCTGGAGCTAGCGGAGGTTGGAGGACTCGATCTCCCCATCCAACCAGCAAAAGGCTATCACAGTGACATTCCGGTGGACGAGGCAGGCGCACCTCCCCTGAACATCACCATGATGCTTGGGGAGCGATATGTTTTCTGTACCCCCATGGGGGACTTTCTGCGCCTGGCCGGGACCCTGGAACTCTCCGGACTGAACCACACGATCATCCCACGACGCCTGGAGAACCTTACTGAATCAGCTGGCAGGTACCTGAAAGGCTTAGACGGAGCCCAATCAATGGACGATTGGGTCGGTCTCAGGCCCGTGACCCCGGATGGCTTGCCAGTTCTTGGACCCGCGCCGGGTCTCGATGGTCTCTTTGTGGCGAATGGGCATGCCATGCTGGGCCTTACTCTGGGCCCCATCACGGGGAAGGTCCTGGCGGATTGGATCGTGGAAGGCTCCCCCCCGGAGCCCGGTTTGGTGTCCTTTCGGCCTGACCGTTTCTAACGGGTGGAGACGACAGCGGGAGCCCGGGTTCATCTTGGCGTCGACCGGGTCCTTCAAGAGCCACAAGCGTTCCTGCCGTCCCTTCCCTCCCCACGGAGGATCGGCCTTCTTACCCACGATGGAGCATGGACCGGGCCGGCAGGGCCGGCGGAAGCGGCACCGTCAAGAGTCGCCCTCATGCGATCGGGGCTTCCCCTGGTCCAACTCTTCTCCCCGGAGCACGGAATTACCGCGTCGGCCCCGGATGGCGTGGCAGTGCCTCACGGAACGGACCACCGGACCGGCCTTCCAGTCTCGAGCCTGTACGGCCCCGGGCTGAAACCGGCCTCGGAGATTCTGGAGGGCCTGGATCTGGTTCTGGTGGACCTTCAGGAGGTAGGGGCCCGCTTCTACACCTACCTCTGGACCCTGAGCCACCTGATGGAGGCCTGCACCGAGGCAGGGACCCCCCTCCTGATCCTGGACCGCCCCAATCCCATCGGCGGGAAGCGGAGTTGGGTCGAAGGTCCCCTTCCCGACCCGGGGTTTTCCACCCACTTCCTGGCTCGCTGGCCCATCCCGGTCCGCCATTCACTGACCCTCGGTGAGATGGCTCGCCTACTGGCTACGGAGATGAAGCTCGAAATTGAGATGGGCGTGGTCCCGGCGGAAGGGTGGCGGCGGGACCAGCTCCTGACCGAAACCGGCCTACCTTTCCATCCGCCCTCCCCGGGACTTCCCTCTGCCGAGTCGGTTTTGCTCTACCCCGGGCTGGCTCTCCTGGAAGCCACCAATGTCCTGGAGGGACGAGGGACCCCTCGAGCATTTCAGTGGTTCGGCGCGCCCTGGATGGATGGGGAGAAGATGGCTTCGACGCTGAACCGGACGGGTATCCCCGGTGTCCGGGCTCACCCTCATGCGCTGGTTGTGCCCAGTCAGGGGCGCCCCTCCCCTGGCGTACTTCTCGAGGTTACCGATCCAAAAGAACTCCGTCCGGTGGCTCTTGGGCTACAACTCCTCTCCCTTCTCTTTACCTTATGGCCGGAGGATGCGGCTTGGGCTCCATACCCTACGGCCGTTCATGAAAAGGGAGAGGGACACCTGCACCGCCTCCTGGTTTCTCAGGAAATCGTTGGCGTGCTGGAGAACCGCCCCCAGGAGGTGAACCCGGCATCCATCGCCTCCTGGATTCAGGCACCGGGATGGTGGGGGCGGGTGGAAGAGCACCTGCTCTACGAGTGAGGAGCACCCTATGTGGGAGAACGCCCGATGACGGATGAATGGTCACCACCCCCCGATTGGTTTCGGATATCTACCCTGGAAGTGCATACGGCCGGGGAGCCTCTCCGGATCATCACGGATGGGTTCCCGGAAATCCCTGGGCAGACCATCCTGGAGAAGCGCCGGTACGCCAAAACCCACCTGGATCATCTCAGGACAGCCCTCATGTGGGAGCCCCGGGGCCATGCCGACATGTATGGCGCCATCGTCACCGAACCCGTCACCGAAGACGGGCATGCCGGGGTCCTGTTTCTTCACAATGAGGGTTTCAGCACCATGTGCGGGCATGGAATCATAGGGCTGGCCATGGCCGGGGTGGAGGGCGGTGTCGTGGATTGGGATGGAGGCCCCCTCCGTTTGGATACTCCCGCCGGCCGGGTGACCGCCTTCCCGAACGAACGGGGAGGGAGCATCGACTCGGTCTCCTTCCTGAACGTTCCTTCCTTCCTTTTTGCCCGGGACCAGATTGTTGAGGTGGAGGGCCTGGGTTCGATTCGCTACGACGTCGCCTACGGTGGGGCTTTCTACGCATTCTGTGACGCTGAAGCCCTGGGACTGGAGTTGGTGCCGGATGAATTCCCGGAGATCATCGACGTCGGGATGAAGATCAAGCGGGAGGTCATGGCCTCCCTTTCCATCGACCATCCTTTCGAGCCGGATCTGGGCTTTCTTTACGGCACCATTTTGGTTGGGAAAGCCCATGACCCGCGGCACCACAGCCGGAACGTCTGCATCTTCGCCGAGGGGGAAGTGGACCGCTGCCCCACCGGGACAGGGGTGAGCGCCCGAGCTGCTTTACACTTCGCAAAGGGTGAGCTGGAGATGGGAGAACGCTTCACCGTAGAGAGCATCCTCGGTACGACGTTTACCGGTGAGGTGACGGAGTCGGCTCGTTTCGGCCCCTACGACGCCGTGATTCCCCGGGTCTCGGGAACGTCCTACATCACCGGACGAAACGAACTCCTCATCGACCCGAAGGATCCGATCCGGAATGGGTTCATTCTCCGATGAGCCGGGACCCGGCGGCCGGGAGACCCGTGCTGAGAACCGCCTGGCCTGTCCACTTCTTCAATCCCTTCCTATTCTGTCCCCTGCGGTTTGACGGTACGTCATTGTAAAAGGGACCCAATAAGACCTCACGAAGACATTCCCGGTTCAAAATATGGAGGCTCTGAGAGATGCGCTCGATGGCCATCAGCCTGATTCTCCTGACCGTGGGAGCCTGCCAAAATCCCGCTCCGGACTCCCCTTCAGACCAATCCTCCATCTGGCCGATACCCGAAGCTGACGCATCGCCGAAGGTCCTTTTGGTTGGGTGGGACGGTGTGAGGCCCGACGTACTTCGGGAAGTGCCCACCCCGGTCTTCGATGCCCTGGCTGAAGTTGGCACCTTCAGTGAGACCGCCCGGACCGCTCGGCCGACGGTGAGCGGTCCATGCTGGTCCAGCATCCTCACCGGGGTCTGGCCCGAGAAGCACGGGGTCCTTTCCAATGACTTTTCTTCCAACCGATACGGGACCTATCCGGACCTGTTCACGCGGATCGAGGAAGCCAGGCCGGAGCTGAACACCTTCGTCGTGGCCGACTGGCTGCCCCTGGTGGACGAAGTGGACGGCGGACCCCTGGTAGGTGAAGCAGTGGACCGGAAGATCATTCTGAACGGGTACGAGTTGGGTTGGCTGGAGGCGGACAGCGTATCGGTGGCGGCGGCTATCGAGGAACTCCAGGTAGCCGATCCGGACATCCTTTTCGTCTACCTGGGAGCACCCGACGAAATCAGCCACAGCATCGGAGGAATCGGTACCGAGTACAGGGAGGCCATCGCCACGGCGGACCGACACCTGGGTAGACTGATCGAGGCCGTGAAAGGGCGGCCCTCCTTCTCGCATGAAGACTGGCTGGTCCTGGTAGCTACGGACCACGGCCGAACCGAGGGAGGCGGCCACGGAGGGGAAACCCCGGAGGAGACTACCATCTTCTACATGGCCAGCGGGCCCTCTGCCCAAGTAGGGTCGTCCCCGGACTCTCCGGCCGTAGTGGATTTGGCGACCACCGCCTTTGCTCACCTGGGGGTGCCACTTGGCCCGGATTGGGATCTGGACGGACGTATCGTGGGGTTGAAACGATGAGGGCCTGGAGCGGCGGGTGGGTCATCCTGGCTTTTGCCCTTTTGACTACCCCGGGAATTGGCCCCGGGCCGGCGACGGCCCAGGATGTGCCCCAGACCCAGCCGACGGACACCCTCCGGATCCTTGTCTACAATACGCACCACGGGGAGGGGACCGATGGAGTCCTCGATTTGGAGCAGATCGGCCGCCTGATCAACGAGGTGGCACCGGACCTGGTAGCCCTTCAGGAGATCGATCGCCTTACAGAGCGGACGGGGTTTGTGGACCAACCGGCCGAGTATGGGGCTTTGACCGGAATGGATCACCTCTTCGGAGGTTTCATGGAGTACCAGGGCGGCCACTACGGTATGGCTGTCCTCAGCGGGCTCCCGGTCCTGGACTGGACGAATCATCGTCTTCCGCCGGGGTCGGAGCCGCGCACGACGCTGACGGCCAGAGTCCAGCTCCCTAACTCGGGCCGGGAGCTCACCTTCTCAGGAATCCACTTCTACGATACGGAAGAGGAGCGGCTGGCTCAGGCCGAAACCCTCATGGCCCTCCTCAGTGAGGAGACCGGGCTTGTTATCCTGGCTGGGGATTTCAACTCCACCCCAGAGTCCCCCGTCATGGAGCGTCTGGGAGCCCAGTGGAGCATCATTCCCAAAGAAGGGCCCTCGTTAACGTATCCATCCCATGACCCGGCTCGGGAAATCGACTTCGTCCTGGTCAGGCCGAAAGACGGATTCCGGGTCCTTGAGCACCGAGTCCTGGACGAGACAGTAGCGTCGGACCATCGGCCTATTTTCCTGGTTCTGGAGATTCGATGAACTTCTCCACCTTCGATATTACCGCCTTCATCGGCTATTTCGTGGTGGTCGCCGTTGTTGCCGTGGTGGTATCCCGCCGGGAGAAAGTGGCTGCCGACTACTTCCTGGCAGGGCGGAATCTTCCCTGGTGGCTCATCGGGATCAGCCTCATCGCCTCCAACATCTCCACGGAGCAGTTGGTCGGGCAGGCGGGTCAGGGCGCCGACTTCGGACTGGCGGTAGCGGCCTACGAGTGGATGTCGGCCATCACCCTCATCATCGTGGCCCGGTGGTTTCTCCCGGCGTTTTTGGCGAACCGGGTCACCACCATGCCTGAATATCTGGAGCGGCGATTCAACGTGGGGGCCAGGAGCTGGTTGGCCATCTACATGATTCTGGCCTACACCTTCGTCGCCATGGCCACGGTGCTCTACTCCGGGGGTTTGGCCCTCCAAACCATGTTCGACCTACCCCTCTGGTGGGGGGTCACCATCCTGGCCGTGTTCGCCGGGGCTTACACGGCCTACGGAGGGCTGAAGGCGGTGGTCTGGTCAGACCTCATTCAAGGGACCATGCTCCTTCTGGGCGGTGCCCTGACAGCGTGGCTGGGGCTGAAAGCGGTAGGGGGTTGGGACACCCTCATGGAGGAGGCCGGCGACAAATTCCACATGGTCCTGCCCCTGGACCATCCGGAGCTTCCCTGGTTCGCCATCTTTTTCGGCGGCCTCTGGATCGCAAACCTCTTCTATTGGGGCTGCAACCAGTTCATCACCCAGCGGACACTGGGTGCCCGGAACCTGAGGCAGGGTCGGTACGGCATCGTGTTCGCAGCCTACCTGAAGCTCCTGATCCCCTTCATCGCCGTGGTTCCCGGTATCATGGCCTACGTCCTGTATGCTGATGAGCTCACCCGGTCCGATATGGCCTACCCCCTCCTCATCGCCAAGCTGCTCCCCAGCGGTTTGTCGGGGCTCATGCTGGCAGCGTTGATCGCCGCCATCATGTCGTCCCTGGATTCCATGTTGAACTCCACGGCCACCATCTTCACAATGGATCTCTACCACAGGCACTTCCGGCCCGAGGCTTCACAGAAAACCCTCATCACCGTCGGTCGTACCAGCACCGTGGTGTTCCTTCTCATGGCCTGGGGCTGGGCCCCCTTCCTGGTGAGCTTCGAGAGGATCTTTTCCTACATCCAGGAGTTCTGGGGACTGATAACACCCGGGGTTGCCGTGGTCTTCCTCAGCGGCCTTTTCTGGAAAAAGGCCACCGGCCGGGGCGCAGTCTGGGTGATGGGTCTGACTCTTCCCATTACCCTGGGCATCAAGGCGTTGACCCCAAACGCCGCTTTCTTAGACCAGATGTGGCTGGCTGGTATCGCACTCTTCCTGCTCCTGGCTGGGATTTCCCTGATCTGGCCTGAAGATGAGGCGGAAGTGGAGGGTCGGGGCTACAAGACTGCTGAGACGGAAACCGGACTTCCGGAGCGGGACCTTCTCTTCGATGTCCTTTCCATCGGGGCCGTGGTGGCCACGGTGGCTCTCGTCGTGTTTTTCTGGTAAAGGAGATTCACCGATGATTCGGATAGAACGCCCCCTGGCCCCACGGCCTGGGCTTATGATGTTTGGAAGCTTCGTCCTCCTTTTCGCCCTGGGACTCCCCACCCAGCACGCCCTGGGCCAGGACTTCTCTTTCACCACAGTCACGACGGGTGAGTTCGGCGGCTCCTTGGGAACCATGATGAAATTGGTTCCAGGGGCCATGGATCCTATCAGAGAGGCCACATATCTGAAGGGCGCCCTCATCCGGACAGACGATACGGACGGCTACACTGTCATGGACGGGGCGGAGGCACGGATCACCCAGGTGAACGACGAGACAAAGACCTTTTTCTCGTTCACGATTCAGGAGATGCAGGCCCGGATGACGGCAGCCATGGCTGAGGCTGGCGAAGCTCAAGCCACAGCGGAAAGGGAGGCGGAGCAACCAGAAGAAGCCGAGGTTTCCTTCGACATCAAATTGTCCACGGACCGGACCGGAAGAACGCAAGATTTCGGTGAGTATTCTGCCGAACAAGTGCTCATGATCATCGAGACGGTACCTCGGACTGACGAAGCCCGGGATGCAGTGGAAGAGGGCGGATCAATGGTTCTTTTCACCGAACTCTGGCTTAGCAAGGACTTCCCCGCCTATGAACAATACATGGCAGCCCAGGCGGAGTTAGGAGAGGCGTTCGTGGAAAGCGGCGGGGGCTCCGACATGGCTTCAGCCTATCAGCAGGCCTTCGCCTCGGATCCCCGGATGCAAGACGCCTTCGAGGAGAATCTGGAAGCGATGAAGGATCTGGACGGGATGCAGGTGAAGTCCGTTTCTTCTTTTGTGACCGTTCCGGCCGGAATGCCCCTCGACCGAGATGCGGTCCTGGCCGCCACCGATCAGACCCTGAGCGAAAGTGTGGGTAGCGCTGTAGGGAATGCCGCAGCGAAAGAGGCAGAAGAAGCCGCTCGGGGCGCAGTCCGAGGCCTGACCCGAGGCCTCCTTGGGCGAGGGAAAAAAGAAGAGCCCAAGGAAGAACCCGCCCCAGCCCAGTTCATCCTCATGCGAATCACATCCCTCCTTGATGGGTTCAGCACCGATCCGCTCTCCGACGACCTGTTCACCAACCCCCCGGAATACACTGAGGAAGTGCCGGAGTGGCTCAGGGGAGGCGGAATCTGAAGAACACGACCAAGGCTGTCCTGATTCCGAAGTTCGGCGCTCCCGAGGTCATGGTGGAGGGGGAAATCCCGCTACCGCCCCCGGGTCCCGGAGAAATCCATCTGAAGGTCCGGGGATCGGGAGTGAATTTCGCCGACCTTCTCCAAAGGGCGGGCCTCTATGGTCAGGTCCCGAATATGCCCTATGCCCCGGGCTTCGAGGTAGCCGGGGAGGTAGCTCGAGTAGGCGAGGGTGTGAACAGCTGGTCGGAAGGGGATCGGGCCGTTGCCCTTCTCCGATTCGGTGGTTACGCCCGGGATGTGATTTTGCCCGCAGACCAGGCCTTCCCCTTCCCGGAGGAGCTTTCTTTCGCCCAGGCCGCCGGTATCCCGGTGGTATTCCTGACAGCCTGGGTCTGTCTTTTCGAGACAGGCCACGCCCGCCCCGGTGATACGGCTCTGGTTCTTGGGGCGGGGGGGGGAGTGGGAACGGCAGCGGTCCAATTAGCGGTAAACAGGGGACTCCGTGTGTTCGGCACCGCAGGTACGCCCGAGAAGCGAGCGTTTGTAGTGGACGAACTGGGGGCCGAGGCCTGTTTTGATTCCCGGGGAGCCTGGGCCGACGATCTCTTCCAGGCCCTGGGGGAAAAGCGGGGGCTGGATATCGCCATGGATCCCGTGGGTGGGAAGGCGACGGCGGCTGCCCGGAAGCTCCTTAATCCCCTTGGCCGCCTGGTATTCTACGGCATGAGCGACGCAATGCCCGGGCGGAAACGGAGTTGGTTGAAGGCCGCATGGGCCAAATACCGCACCCCATCCATTCACCCCCTCTCCCTGGTGGTTCCGAATCAGGGGATCTACGGCATTCATCTCCTCTACCTGCAGGAGAAGGAAGAGATGATGGGCCCGGCTCTCGAGGAGGTTTACAGGGGTGTGGTGGACGGACGCTGGCGGCCCATCATGGACCGGACCTTCCCCCTGACGAGGGACGGAGCTGTGGAGGCTCATACCTTCCTCCACGACCGGAAAAATTTGGGTAAGGTGGTACTGGAGGCGCCGGCCAGTTAACCCCCCAGGGCAACCGGCCGGCGCACTCACATTATGAACCGCCCTTTTCGTCCTCCTCGACGGCTTTCTTGAAGTGGGTGTCATACCACTCGATGATCCTGCGCCAGTGATCCCGGTAGTCTTCCTCGATACCAGCCCGTCCCGCACCATGGCCAGCCCGCATGTAGTTCACCCAGACCACTTCCTTCCCTAGCCGGCGAAGGGCGTAGTACATCTCCCTGGTGTTGGTGTCGGGTACGTTCCAGTCCCCGTGTCCGGTCAGGAGGAGGTGAGGCGTCGTCACCCGGTCGGCGAACATCACCGCCGAGTGCTCCCAATATTTCTGGGGCTGTTCCCAAAGGGTGGCGCCGATTCGATCCTGGCCTTCCTCGGCGGCGTTGTAATTCCTGGTGGTGATCTTCTCCGAGTCACCCAGGAAGGAGATCATATTCACCTTCCCGGAGATGTTGATGGCCGCAGCGAAACGATCGGTCTGG
>RCNC010000476.1_pt1 | contig 25616 bp, 19 predicted proteins | sample 2041301 | NCBI WGS metagenome assembly RCNC01 (sample SAMN09708231, study PRJNA481090) | Marine sediment metagenome, whole genome shotgun sequencing project. | biome: marine sediment; feature: ocean; material: sediment; isolation source: Sewage treatment plant 13A marine sediment (STP13A) ... | reverse complement strand
GTTTACCTTCGAGTATTTCATCATCCATTTCAGTGCGATACTGCTCAAACTCGGCGATATCGGCATTGAGAAAGAACATTTTGCCACCGTCCAGGCTGTCAATGTAGTTGTCCAGATGCAGGGATGAGAGCTCATCATCGTAGTCGAGTTTGGCGTAGTGACGTTCCTGGAGTTGGTCAATTAACTCAACAATGGTCTCCCGCTGGCCATCAGTGTATTCAATAAGGCCCCAGGCTGGTGCCGCCAGCGCTGTGACCAGTAAGGTGGGGAGGGCCAGCCGTTTGGCTGCTGTGAAATAACTTGCAATGTTCAAAATAGCTTTACCTGATCTGGGCGCAGTGGCTTAAGTGTAACGCCGGACGCTATGGGGTCAAACACAGATGTATAGATTGTGAAGTTCGCATAAAGTTCTCTCATACCTGAGCGGCTTACCGCCGCCTCCCAGAGACGCACAATCGTATCATTTATTTAGATAACAATAGCTTATGCAGTATATGTCATAGAGAACATTAGTAAACCCCGGGGCAGGAGTCCCGGTTTGAGCTCTTTGGCGGGTCAAATCACCAGGATTGTCGCGGTAATGTCAGTGATAGTAGAGCGGCAATTGCCACAAACACTGCAGAAACCAACAGGCAACTCGGCAGGCCGAATAACTGGCAAAGCCAACCGGACAGGACAGTGCCAAGCAGTCGGCCCATGGCATTGGCCATGTAATAGAAGCCCACGTCCAGGGAAACCCCATCTTCGCGCGCGTAGCTGACAATAAGGTAGCTGTGCAGGGAGGAATTCACGGCGAACACGGCACCGAATGCCAGTAAGCCTGCCAGCAGCGGAATCTGGGGCCAAATACCAGGGCTGCTGCCTGGCGCAACGGCGTTGAGAGGAACCGCATCCGGGATGAGGGTCATAGACACGGTTATCAACGACAGCAGTACCGCCCACCTGAAGGCCACCCGGCCATCCGGAAGGCCGGCGCCAGCAGCCCGCGTAATCGCCGGTGCCACGACCTGCATCCCCCCGTACCAGATTATCCACAGGGCCAGGAAACTCCCTACACTGACATTGCTCCAACCAAATACACTGGAAAGATAGACTGGCAGCGCGATCACAAACCACACATCCCGCGCGGCAAAGAGGAATAAACGTGCGGCGGAAAGCCTGTTTACAGATGAACTCTTGGAGAATATTTCTGTGAACCGGGGCTTGCTGCTGGCCTTGCCAAGATCGGCCTTGAGCAGCAACAGGCTCAATAGCCAAACCACTGCCAGTGCAGCCGCCATGGCCAGCACGGCACCGGCAAAACCCAGCAGGGAGAGTAGGACGCCACCCATAAAGAAACCCACGCCCTTCAGGGTATTTTTTGAACCGGTTAGAAGCGCAACCAGACGGTACAGGCGACCCTGCCCTGCGGCCGGCACCAGCAGCTTGACGGCGCTTTTAGCGCTCATTTTATTGAGGTCCTTGGCGATACCCGACAAGGCCTGGGCAGCCATCACCCACGGGACTGTTAGAAGTGAGCCCGGTACCAGTAACATGGCAAGGGCGAACACCTGCAGCCCCAGGCCTATGTTCATGGTCCTGTTCAGGCCGATGTGGGCACCAATCCAGCCACCGACCAGGTTTGTCACTACCCCAAAAAATTCGTAGAACAGGAAGAGCAGGGCGATATCCAGTGGGCTGTAGCCGAGATCGTGAAAGTGCAGCACTACCAACATGCGCAGCGCGCCATCAGTCAGGGTAAACGCCCAGTAGTTAGCAGTAATTAAAAGGTACTGTTTTATACCGGGTGACAGTGTGCTGAGCCGACTCATGCGTCAGGCGGGGGCCAGCCCGCCCGTCAGGCGCACCAGCTCAGCGGTGCGGTTGGCATAAGCCCATTCATTATCGTACCAGGCATAGATTTTGAGCTGGGTGCCATTGATGACCATGGTCGACAGCGCGTCGATCACGCTGGAGCGTGGATCGGTCTTATAGTCGGTGGAGACCAGCGGGCGCTCCTCGTACCCCAGAATGCCCTTTAAAGGCCCCTCTGAGGCGGTGCGAAGCAGAGTGTTCACTTCATCTACAGTAGTGGGGCGGGACAATTCAAAAACACAATCCGTCAGGGAAGCATTGGCCAGGGGTACGCGGATAGCATGGCCATCCAACTTGCCTTCCAGCTCAGGAAATATGTGTGTTATCGCCGTTGCAGAGCCAGTCGTGGTCGGTATCAGGTTCATGGAAGAGGCGCGGGCCCTGCGTAAATCCTTGTGGTGTGTATCGAGGATACTCTGGGTATTGGTAATATCGTGAATCGTTGTCATGCAGCCGTGCACGATACCCAACTGCTCATGGATAACCTTGATTACCGGGGCAAGACAGTTGGTGGTGCACGAGGCGGCAGTAACGATCGGGTGCCGGGCACTGTCGAACAAATGGTGATTGACGCCCATGACAACATTAAGCACCCCGGCTTCCTTCACCGGTGCGGTGACTACAACCCGGGAAACACCCTGGTCAAGGTAGGCCTGCAGCTGATCCCTTGTCTTGAAAACACCGGACGCTTCGACAACTAGGTCGCAGGCGGACCAATCTGTCTGTGCAATGTCCTGGTTCCGACTGGTGCTTATAGTCTCCTCACCAAGACGCAACTCATCCCCAATCGCGGTGGCCTCGCGCTGCCAACGCCCGTGTACTGAATCAAAATTCAGCAAATGGGCCAGTGAATCAGCGTTACCGGCGGGATCGTTGATATGCACCACACAGAGGTCATCCCATTGAGCGGCCACACGCATCACCAGCCGTCCCATTCTGCCGAAACCGTTGATGCCGACTCTTAATGCCATTGTCACTACCCGTGCCTGACTATCGATGGGGGATTTGACCAAGCAATGGTTACAGTTGCAAGCGCGCCTGAAAACTTTCGCTCGAATGATGGGCGCCGCCGCCATTGGGCTGTGGCAGCGCCATGAGTCGATCTTGATTAATTCGATTGTATTTCCGGTCACGGCATCGCTATCATGGCTAGCAAGTAGTAGAGGTATCTGACGCAAGCTGATGTAGACCCAACTGGCGCCCCAGTCATATAGGGGCGCAGCAGAGGAAGAAACCATGGCGGAAGAATTTAAAGAACAGGGCGGGGTCTCAACGATGGATCCGGGCCCGGTATTGCGCTGGCTGACATCGAAAGTGATGACCAGGATCGTGCAGCCACAGCAGCTAACCAAGCGGCGAATCAGCGCCGAAATAAAACGCTCCAGATCGGGTAAGGCACATGTGGTGGAGTACTTTCACCAGGTTGACGATGGCTACAGTCATCTTGCCGCACAAGTTCTTGAATCCCTGGCAACACGCTACGATATCGAGCTGGTCTGCCATATCGTTAGCGGACCGCAGGGCGCGAACTCGGCTGAACCGGAACTTTTACTACCATTGTCCCGTTATGATTCTTTTCATGTCGCTGCCGAATACGGCCTTGAATTTCCGCGACATGACGATGAATTGAACGCCGATCTGGTGAGCCTGGCATCCGGCATACTCGCGGCGCAGGATTCCGCTGGCTTTGTTGCATGCGCTGCCAACGTCGGGCGTGCGCTGTGGAGCGATGATGAAGGCGTTCTCGCGGCACTGGCCGAGCGACACGGCAGCGCTTCAGAGGCAGAAATCAGTGCGCGGCTTATAGCTGGCAACGCGCACCGGGAGGCACTCAAGCATTACTCTGGCGGCATGTTCTATTACGCGGGAGAGTGGTACTGGGGCGTCGACCGTTTGTACCACCTGGAGAAGCGCCTGGCGGAGCTGGGCGCGGACAAAGAGCCCGGCAGTCCCCTGTTGGTGCCTCGCCCGGAAATTGACATTGGGCCAAACAAGGATAACGGTAGCCTCACACTTGAGGTTTACCCCTCGCTGCGCAGTCCCTATACCGCCATGAGCTTTGACAGCGCGGTTGCACTGGCCCACGACACCGGTGTGAAACTGGCTGTGCGTCCGGTATTACCAATGGTCATGCGCGGTGTTCCGGCGACCCGGCAAAAGGGCATGTACATCTTTAAGGATGCCGCACGGGAGGCCCAGGCGGCGGGCGTGCCCTTCGGCAATTTTTACGACCCCATAGGCGAGCCCGCCAGGCGTGGCTACTCCTTGTATCCCTGGGCCTGTGAGCAGGGTCGCGGTACGCAGCTGCTCAGCGCCTTTTTGCATTGCGCTTTCGCTGCAGGGATTAATCTCAACAGGGACAGCGGGCTGCAGCAGGTCGTCGAGAGGGCCGGGCTTGATTGGCAGCAGGCCAAAAAGATTGTAGGACAGCCCGGCTGGGAGGAACTGCTGGAGTCGAACCGGCAGGCCATGTACACATCCGGGCTATGGGGTGTTCCCAGTTTTCGTCTGCTGGATGCGCAGGGCAGGGAAGTGCTGGCCCTGTGGGGACAGGACCGCTTGTGGCTGTTCGCCCGCGAAATCCAGCGCCAATTGGCCGCATGAGGCAGGAGTAGTTATCTTGGAAAAGTTTGTAAAAGCCAACGGGCTGGAATTGGCTTACGATGAATTCGGGGGCGCGGACAGGCCTGTCATCCTGTTGATTATGGGACTGGGGACACAAATGATCGCCTGGCCCGAGGAGTTTTGCGAAGGGCTGGCGGAGCGCGGTTACCGGGTAATTCGCTTCGATAATCGTGACATCGGCCTGTCGCAGAAAATGGAAGGGAGCCGGGTGCCGGGCATCCTGAAGCTCGCCGCCTCCTCACGCTTTAACCTGCCCGTGAAAGTGCCGTACAAACTCCAGGATATGGCTGAGGATGCGATTGGTTTACTGGATGCCCTGGACATCGGCGCGGCACATGTCGTGGGGGCGTCAATGGGAGGTATGATCGCGCAGCTGATGGCCGGACATTATCCCTTTAGAGTACTGTCCCTCACGTCGATCATGTCCACCAGCGGGTGTCGCTCGCTACCGGCGGCAGATCGCAAAGTTACCCTGCACATGGTGCGTCGGCCCGCGGCCAATGATGCAGCAGCACTGCAGGAATACGCCATGCGCACCTGGCGACTGATAGGTAGTCCAGGCTATCCGGCCAGTGACGACGCCCTGCGAGAAAAGTTGTCCCGCAGCTACCAGCGTTCCTATTATCCAGCCGGGCACCGGCGCCAGATGGCGGCGATTATGGCCAGCGGGGACAGAGTGGCAGTACTCAAGAAAATTATCGCACCGACCCTGGTCATTCACGGCAAAGCTGACCCGCTGGTGCCAGTGTCAGGGGGTATTGATACCGCCCGCCACGTACCTGGGGCGAAGCTGGAATTGATCGAAGGAATGGGACACGACTTACCCCAGCCTTTATTGTCACATTTTGTAGAATTGATTAGCGCCCACGCGAATAACGCACTGGCGTCGAGTGCTTAGTTAGTTGACGTCACAGCAAACAATACTTACTTCAGTTTCGTTTTTTGCCTGAGAGAAAAAAACCTCCAAAGTAACGTTTGTCCGCAGCTATTGCCTACCCTTTTTAATTGACATATAGTATGCCATATTAGCAGGGGAGTGATCTCCTGCCTCTGGCTATCCGTATACAACGCGAAAGGCAATAGCACTATGGACTACCTCAGGACACCGGATGATAGATTCGAAGGGCTGGAAGATTATCCCTTAGAGCCAAACTACCTGCAGATCGCGGACAGCGAGCCACTGAAAGAGGCTTACAAGACACTTCCAGTGCGCCATAGAAAACGCGGGCCACTTTTTACAACAGGATGCGCCGCAGCAATGTGTGCAGGCAATTCTGGATATCACGGGTCGCGGCTGCACCCAACGAACACAGGTTTAAGAAAAGGAGCTAAGTAATGGATACGCGATTAAATGAGGATGACCTGGCTTTCCAGCAGGAAGTACGCCAGTTTCTGGCCGAGGCATGGGATGCAGACCTGCAAGCCCAGGTTGGTGCCATACCCACCATGCGCGAAGGCATGATTGAGTGGCAACGCAGGCTCAATAAGAAGGGCTGGATGGCCCCGGGCTGGCCTGTAGAGCATGGCGGCACCGGCTGGAGTGTAACCCAGTCGTTCATCTTCAACTCAGAGCGGGCCGCGTCAGGCGCGCCGGACACTATCCCATTTGGGGTGACCATGGTGGCCCCGGTGATCATCGCCTACGGCAACGACGAACAGAAAGCCAGGTTTCTACCGCGTATCCTGCAAAGCGAAGACTGGTGGTGCCAGGGGTACTCTGAACCCGGCGCCGGTTCTGACCTGGCTTCGCTGAAAACCAAAGCCGAGCTGGATGGCGATGACTACGTCATCAATGGCAGCAAAATCTGGACTACCTACGCGCAGTACTCGGACTGGATATTCTGCCTGGTGCGTACCGACAGTTCTGGCCGCAAGCAGGAAGGCATTACTTTTTTGCTGATTGACATGAAGGCACCGGGAGTCACCGTACGTCCCATTGATACCATTGATGGCTTCCATCACCTTAATGAGGTTTTCTTTGACAACGTCCGTGTACCGGTGGCGAACCGTATCGGCGAAGAGGGCAAGGGCTGGACCTACGCCAAATCCCTGCTGGTGCATGAGCGCCTGTCGATTGCCGAGGTGGCAGATTCCAAGCGGGGGCTGACCGAACTGCGGGAAATGGCGCGCGTTGAAGTGAACGGCGGCAAAACCTTGCTGCAAGACCCACTGTTCGCCAAGCGCCTGTCTGATATCGAAATCGAACTGATGGCATTGGAATTTACCGAACTTCGAGCGCTTGCCGCTATCGCCGAGGGTAGTGAGCCAGGCCCCGAATCCTCGCTGCTAAAGCTACAGGGAACAGAGATACAACAGGCCATCCAGACCCTGCGTATGGATGTAGCCGGGTATTACAGTGGTACGGTGCAGGGCGACCTCAGCGCGCAGGAACTGGGGCACGACTACGCGCACTTAACACAAAAACTCTACTTCAGGGGCCGCGCGTCCACCATTTACGGTGGCTCCAACGAAGTCCAGAAAAACATCACCGCCAAATACGTGCTCGGACTGTAGGAGATAAACTATGAATTTTAACCTGAGTGAAGAACAGGGCCTGATCCGCGACAGCATTGCTCGTTTCGTGTCCGAGAATTATGAATTTGACCAGCGCAACAGTTACGTCGCGATGGACCACGGTTACAGTACAGACAACTGGCAGCAGTTTGCCGAACTGGGCTGGCTGTCTATTCCCTTTGCGGAAGAGCAGGGCGGATTCGGCGGTGGCCCCGTGGATACCATGGTGATCATGCAGGAATTCGGTCGCGGCCTGGTGGCAGAGCCGTACCTGCCTACCGTAGTGCTGTTCGGTGGCCTGCTGCAGGCTGGTGGCAGTGCAGAATTGCAGGAACAGTATATTCCGCAGATTATCGGGGGCGAACTGCAGGGTGCCTTCGCCTACCTGGAACGCCAGAGCCGCTATGAAATGAGTGATATCGCCACCCAGGCCCGCGGCGACGGCGAGCAGTGGCTACTCAACGGTGAGAAAACGGTAGTGCTCAATGGTGGTGCCGCCCAAAAGCTGGTCGTCGCGGCACGCACCAGCGGTAATCAAGCCGACCAGGCCGGCATTACCCTGTTTCTGGTCGACGCCGCCGCCGCAGGTATCGAGCGTACCTTGTACCGCATGACCGATGGCCAGGAGGCTGCCAATATCAGCTTCAAGGATGTGCAGGCCGAGGCTGTGATCGGCAGCGAGGGAGAAGGGTATGCGCTGATGGAAGAAGTTGTCGACAGCGCGCGCCTGGCCATCTGTGCCAATGCGCTGGGCGCCATGGAGACACTTAATGCCATGACCCTGGAATACTGCAAAACCCGTGAGCAGTTTGGCGTTGCCATCGGCTCCTTCCAGGCACTGCAACATCGCATGGTCGATATGTTCGGAGCCTGTGAAAACACCAAGTCACTGCTGCTGCGCGCCGTGTGTGCCGCCAAGGCTGAAGACGAGGATGCCGAGCGCAGCCTGTTGGCGCTGAAAGTGATGGTCGGCCGCGCCGGGCGCTTGATAGGCGGTGAGGCTATCCAGATGCACGGTGGCATGGGAATGACCGATGAGCTCTCGGTAGGTTTCTATGTAAAGCGCCTGATGATTATCAATACACTGTTTGGTGACGCTGATTACCATCAACAATTGTTTACGCAATTGGTTAATGCGCCGGCAGCTAGTCACGGTAATAGCGACGCTGAAGCGGCCTGATGCTAAAGCCCCTCGCTGGTCTGTTTAATATCCTTTGAACCAGCAGGAAGTGAGAACGCAGTGCCGTCCTGTCCCACTGTGTAGTCCGCGAAGATATCTCCCGCGCCATCCAGCCACAGCGTTTCCTGACCGGGGAATACCAGCGGCGGCACAATGTGGTAGTACAGTAAATGGCCGACACCCGCATCCCTGGCGGTTTCGGCAGCTTCTACCGGGCTGGCGTGATAGTCCAGAATGTCGAAGGTAATCTTCTCCATAATGGCATTGCCAGTCTTCTTCGCCGCTGCATTCATCATGTTGACCAGGTTGGGAGCAAGAGCCTCGTGCACCAGCAGATCCACACCTTGGGCAAATTTCTGGACATTGGCTGATTTGGCGGTATCCCCTGAAATCAACGCGGTACGGTCTTTGTAAGTGAACAGGTAACCGACGGCAGGTTTAACAGGGGCGTGATCCACTGCCAGTGCCTGAATTTTCACATCGCCCTCGTTGTAAACGGTCACCAATTCGCCATCTGCGGGCAGTGTAAAAGGTTTTGCCTCCATACCGGTCCCACTTAGAGGTGCCACATTATCGCCATGGTGCGCATTGCGATAGACCGCGTCCTGGGAGTAGGCGGCATCGAAGCCGCTCACTACTTGCTGTACGCCCTGCGGCCCATAGACTGGCAAGGCCTTGCGGTTGGCAGCAGACACCCAGCGGATGGTGGCCAATTCTCCCAGGCCATCAATATGATCGGAGTGGAAGTGCGTCAGGAAGACTGCCTGGATATTCCCGATGGGGTAACTCATTCTACCGAGGTTACGCAAGCCGTCGGTGCCGGCGTCCACCACAAAGAGTTGCTTACCAGCTACGACTGCCACACATGGGCCAGAAGCCTTGGGCGCCGGCATGGGGCCACCCGCACCACAGAGCGCAACGTGCAGGCCGTCTTCAAAATCGCTGGTAGCATCGGCACCCATGCGGGCCTCCAACCCTTTACTCATAATGCGCTGGGCAATGGTCGCGCGCTGGCTGTAGGCGATGACGCCGATGACAGCAACGACGGCAAGGATTGTGGTGACCTTTTTCATTGTGCCTCTCCTGTGTTCTTTGAAGAAAGTTAAAGCATTTTTGTATTGGTGCTAAAGGGTGGCGTGTTGTCGCGATTCAAGCCTGCCCGGTCAAACGGAGCAACAGCCGGTTCATGCCCGCGATCCAGCGATTATAGTCAGCACTCTTGCGCTGCATATAGGTCTTCACTTCTTCGTGGGTAAGTATAAGAAAGTCTTCCCGGCCCAGGTGGTCGACCACGATGTCCGCCAACTGCTCCGGCTCCATCATGCCGTCTCCTGCGGCGGCCTGGGCCGCTTCGCTATCGTTGTCAGTCATGGGTGTGCGCACAGCCTGGGGGCACAGTACCGACACCTTGATGCCCTGATGCGCATAGGTCAGCGCCAGCCACTCGGCAAAACCCACAGCGGCGTGTTTACTGGTGCCGTAGGCGGCGCAGCCAATTTGATTGAGCAGCCCCGCGGCTGAAGCTGTATTCATCAGGTAACCACCGCCACGGGCTATCATGCGCGGCACCAGGTGACGGGCGGCGAGCACATGGGCCATGACATTGACGTTCCAGCTCAACAGCCATTCGTCATTGGAAGCCTGCTCGCTCTCTCCCACTGAGACGCCGGCATTGCTACAGAACAAATCTATTGGCCCAACAGTATTTTCGGTGTCTTCAATGACGCGAATGATATCCTCTTCCCGGGTGACATCCGCCACCATGGCGATGCAACCCAGCTCCTCGGCGGTCTGGCGGGCATTGTCGCCATTGATATCCACCCCGACCACGGTCTGCGCACCTTCAGCGATGAACTTTCTTACCAGTGCCTTGCCAATGCCACTACCGGCGCCGGTCACCACAACAATTTTGTCTCTCAGCTTCATAGCGTTAGTTCCTGGGACGAGCCTGATTAAGTTGACATACTAACTGCCAAAACATATAAAGTCATTGTATTAATGCATCGCAGCGACGAGAGGTTAACACCATGAGACGGTTCCCGAGAGCGGCCTGTAGCACCTGCGGTGTCGTCCCACACTTTTTTCTATGGTAAATTAGGCCCACTTTCCCGACACCTGAATATCCATGGACTATCTCCTGAGGCTGGCCGCGCTCGCTTGCCTACTGCTGGCGCCTACTGTCCACAGTGACGCAATTATGCGCTCGCAGGCTATGTTCGCCGACACCATTGTCGAAATCTATGTAGAAGAAGCCGGCGTCAGGGTGGAGCTGGAAATAGGCATGCGCGACATCGCCTCCTTTCGTAACCTGCTTCCGGACGCGATCTATGAAGGTATGGAGTTCACTCCACGCCCTTATACAGAGCGCCTTGCAGAGTTTTTTTCCCAGGACCTGGTCATCGCCGGCGATGATGCAATACTGGCGGGCCGACTGCAGTCCATTGGCCCGCGCCCCAGGGTAATACGCGACCAGGTTACCGGCGAAGAACTGCCCGTGATTGAGGATGAGGCTGAGACCGTAGTCGTGGCAGAGTTATTCTATTCGTTTGCCGCAGCCAAACCCGCGAGCCTGGCAATAAGTCCACCAAGGCAATTTGGAATCACCAATATCGGCTTTGTCCTCTACCACAACACGGTGGCGGTCAATGATTTTCGCTACCTGACCCCGGGGCTGTTGCTGGACCTTGACTGGGGTGATCCCTGGTATAGCGCGTTTCGAAGCCGCAGCATGCGCCGTAGCTATTTTGCACCCATGTCCGGTTTTCTCTACGTCGAGCCCTTTGAAGTGCGCAAGGAAATTATTGTACGTCCCAAGGATATGCAACGCTGGGTCGATCTTGGCCTGGCTGATGCCGATATTATCCGTGCAGACCAACGCGGCCTGATTCTGGAAAAAATCGCACAATTTTTACAGGAGAGGCAGCCGGTCACCATCGACGGCAAGCAGGTAGCGCCCATCCTGGATCGGGTTACGTTTCTTAACCGGACCCTGAAAAGCTCCATGGTGGTGGAGCCGGGCGTCGACATCAATATCGATAGCGCTGTCGTTGGTGTGATTTTTGTGTACCCGGTTGCCAGTCTTCCAGATAACGCCATTATGACCTGGGACATGTTCGATGAGCGCGTGCAGAAGGTACCCGCCTCTGCGGTAGACGAGGCCGGGCCACTCCCGAGTTTCCTGGAACCGGATTATGCGCAATTGAAATGGGAGAATTTCCTGAAGAACCCCACCGTACCCGGGCTGGTCCAATTATCACCGCCTCCGCCGACGGCGGCCCTGTGGTTGTATAAGCTGCGCTGGTGGAGTCTGGCAGCGGCCTTGCTGTTGGCAACTCTTTGGGCGCAACGTAAGCAAGCCGCGCTGGCAACGGCGACCGTGGTCTCGCTGGCGGTATTGGGTGCCTCCCTGGTCTTCGGCCGAGCGCTGGCACCTCCTGACCAGGCCACCGAAACAGTGGTGAGCGACCTGTTGCGTAACATCTACCAGGCATTTGATTACCGTGAAGAGAGCGACGTTTACGACACCCTGGAACGCAGCGTCAGTGGCGATCTGCTCACCGACATCTACCTGGAAACACGTCGCAGCCTCGAATTGGCTAACCAGGGTGGCGCGCGCGCCAAGGTGAAGTCCGTGGAGCTACAGGAGGTTGAGATTCAAGCGGCAGATGAGCCTAATGCGTTCCGGGCCCAGGCCACCTGGGACGTGAATGGTTCCGTGGGACACTGGGGGCATGTGCACACCCGCAGTAACCAGTACCAGGCCGAACTTTTGATTCAAGCGATGGACGGTCACTGGAAACTTGTCGCTATGAACGTACTGCAAGAGCGGCGCCTGTAGCGCATGATAGAACTGCGCGGCCTTCAATTTCGCTACGATCAAAGTAGCTTTGCACTGCAACTGCAAGACCTGGTCCTGGCCCCGGGGGAACACACTGCACTGATTGGCCCCAGCGGCTGCGGTAAAACCAGCCTACTCAACCTGCTGGCGGGTATATTACTGCCCCATGCTGGCGAGGTGCGCGTCGCCAACCAGCTCATTAATGTCCTACCTGACGCCGAACGGCGTGACTTTCGCATCCGTAAGCTGGGGCTGGTATTCCAGAATTTCGAATTACTGGATTACCTCACCGTAGAAGATAATGTCCTGTTGCCGCTGCGCGTGGGACGAGGACTGGCGGTGACCAATGAGCTACAGCAGAGGGCGCTGTCGCTGGCCGAGAAACTGGGTATCGCTGACAAGTTCAAGCGCCATCCAGCGCAGCTGTCCCAGGGGGAACGCCAACGAGTGGCGGTGTGCCGCGCATTATTATTACAGCCCCCCGTCATCCTGGCAGACGAGCCCACCGGCAACCTGGATCCGGCCAACAAATTCGCCGTGCTCGACCTGTTGCTGGAGTGTGCGCGGGAAAGCGGAGCCACTGTACTGACTGTTACGCATGACGGGGAGCTACTGCAGCGTTTTTCCCGGGTAGTTGATTTCCAGCAATTGAATACCTGGACAGCGCCGTGAGTGGTGTCTGGTATCTGGCTGTGCGCTATATTGCCTGGCACCGCTGGAAGGCCATCATACTGATTGCGGCGGTCACCCTGGTATTGTATCTGCCCCTGGGACTGCAGCTGATCGTTGAACAGACAGCGCGGGATATGAATGCCCGAGCGGAAAATACCCCACTGGTGCTGGGAGCGCGCGGTAGCCCACTGGAGCTGGTACTCAATGCGCTGTATTTTTCCGCCGAACAACCACAGGCCTTCGATTACGGTGTAGTACAGGAACTGCGTAACTCCGGCCTGGTGGAGCCGATCGCGCTCTATGCCCGGTTCCACAGCCAGCAGGTACCGATCGTCGGTACGACGCTGGATTATTTTTCGTTTCGCAACATGTCGGTGGACACAGGGCGGTCGTTTGCAACACTGGGAGAAGCGGTTCTGGGTGCCAAAGCGGCCCAGGCCCTGGGTGTCGCAGTAGGGGATTACGTACTCTCTTCACCGGAGAGCGTCTTTGATATAGCCGGCGTCTACCCGCTGAAAATGCCCGTGGTGGGCATCCTCAGCAGAACATTCAGCCCGGACGACGAGGCGATCTTTGTCGACCTCAAGACCAGCTGGATTATCCAGGGTATCGGCCACGGCCACCAGGAACTCACCCGGCCGGAGGCTGCGGCATCGGTGTTGAAGAAAGTGGATAATCGTATTGTCGCCAACGCCTCCCTGGTGCAATACAACGAGATTACCGCGGACAACATGGACTCTTTTCATTTCCACGGCGATACCGCTAATCTGCCGGTGACCGCAATTTTACCTGTGCCGAAAAGCGAAAAAGCGCGCGTGCTGATCCAGGGTCGTTACCAGGATCACCAGAGCCTGCAATTACAGGAGCCCAAGGCGGTGATACAGCAGCTACTGGATACTGTTTTTGCGGTGCGCCAATATCTGCTGGTCGCTATGGGCTTGGTCGCAATCGCTACCGCCGCTGTAGTGGCGCTGGTGTTCCTGCTCTCATGGCGTGCGCGCAGACCCGAGCAGGATACCCTGCACCGACTGGGCGGATCGAAACCGGCGATTATCTCCCTGATGCTGGCTGAAGTAGTCATTGTCATGATGGCGTCCATGATCCTGGCCGCGCTACTGCTAGCGCTGACACAATACTTTGGCGGGCCGTTGCTAAAGGCGGTAATGATCTGATGCACTTGTCCAGATTTGTCCTGTTGCTGTCCAGTTGCGTTTTCCTGTCTGCTTGCGGGCAGGGCACTGACACCACGCCTTCTTCTGGCGACAATGGCGCAGAAAACTCATTACCCAGCGTTTACAGCGTCAACTACCCGCTTGCCTGGGCTGCAGAGCAGCTGCTGGGGGAGGGCGCGCAGGTTTATTTTCCAGCGCCACAGGATGTCGACCCGGCATTCTGGCAGCCTGACCTGCAGACCATTTCCGCTTACCAGCAGGCTGATATTGTGCTGCTCAATGGCGCCAATTACGCGCGCTGGCTGCCCCGGGTCAGTCTCGCCGAGAACCGCCTGCTTGATACCTCGCGTGCTTTCAGGGATCAATTCATCCCGATGAATAGCGGGCCTGTCCACAGCCACGGGCCGGAGGGAAAGCACAGCCACGGAGAGTTCGCATTCACGCTATGGCTGGACCTCAGCCTCTATTTACAGCAAGTAGAGGCTATCGCGACAGCACTGCAGGAAAGACAAGCGCAGGAACCTGAAGTAATCGACAGACGGCAGCAGGACATCGTTGAACGTATGACTGCACTGGATGCCGAGCTGGAAAATCTGGGCAAAAGCTTCAATGGCGCGCCGATTTTATACTCCCACCCGGTGTACCAGTACTTCAATCGACGTTATGAGTTCAATGGCCGCTCCCTGCACTGGGAGCCAGATCAGTTACCGTCGGCTCAGGACTGGTCCGAACTGGTGAACCTGCTTGAACACCACAGCGCCAGCGTAATGCTGTGGGAAGCTGAGCCATTGCCGCAGACCAGGCATAAACTGAAAGAATTGGGTGTGGCCGTCGTGGTATTCAAGCCCATGGCCAACAGGCCTGAAGTGAATGACTTCTCTACGGGAATGGCCGACAATATCCAGCGCCTCCAGGCAGCCATGCCGCCACAGTGAGGCCGCGTCTTTTAGCCCAGGTAGTGTTCGAGGATACCCCTGTCACCAAACAGTCGCTCGGTGTAATCGAGCATCAGTACAGATAAAAGGAGCTACAGATGTCCACACCAGAACGCCTGCGCCTGATTGGCGGCACCGGCTCTCCCTATACCCGCAAAATGGTTGCCCTGCTGCGCTATCGCCACATTCCCTACAGCATCACCTGGGCGGACCCTGCCACCGCACTGGACACCATGGGGATAGAAAAACCGAGACCAACGTTCCTGCCCACATTCCTGTTTAAAGATGACGCAGGAGGAGTAAAGGCCACCTGTGATTCCACGCCCATCATCCGACGCCTGGAGGAAATGTATCCGGGGCGCTCGGTGTTACCCACCGATCCAGCCCTGGCGTTTATCGATTACCTGATCGAGGATTTCGGGGATGAGTGGTGCACCAAGTACATGTTCCATTACCGCTGGCATCCACAGGAAGACGCCGACAACGCGGGGACGCTGCTGCCGTTTGGTATGGGCGTAAGCCTGCCTGATGAGATGCACAAGCCGTTCAAGGAAATGTTTTCGGAGCGACAGATAAGCCGCCTGTATGTGGTGGGCTCCAATGACATCACGGCGCCGGTGATTGATGCCAGTTACCGCCGCTTCCTGGCAGCTCTTGAACAACATCTGGCGCAACAGCCGTTCATGCTGGGAGGTCGACCCGGTGCCGGTGACTTCGCACTCTACGGGCAGCTGACACAACTGGTGGGTTTCGATCCCACACCACGCGCCATCACCCACGAGGTGTCGCCGCGCACCGTGGCCTGGGTAGACCTGATGGAAGACCAGTGTGGCCTGGAACCGCAGGCCAGTGACTGGAAAACCCTGGAAGATATTCCCGACACCTTGCAAAGCTTGCTGACTGAAATAGGCCGCGTATACGTGCCCGCCTTGCTTGCTAACGCCAAGGCCGTGCAGGCCGGTGACAAGACCTGGGAAGCAGAAATTGACGGCTTGCCATGGACCCAGCAGACTTTCCCCTATCAGGCCAAGTGCCTCAACTGGGTCAACGAGCAATACCAGGCCCTGAGTGATACCGACCGGGCCCGCGTGGACACAGTACTGGCAGGCACGGGCTGCGAAGCCATACTGTTCGGTCAATAAATACAAGCAGACATTAAATACGGAGTAATGAAATAGCATGAGCGATATGACGATCAATAACCGCGTCACCGCAATGACGGGCACCCAATACCCCATCATCCAGGCCCCCATGGGCTGGATTGCACGGGCACAGTTGGCCTCGGCGGTCAGTAATGCAGGGGGTATGGGCATTATCGAAACTTCCTCTGGCGAGTTGGACAATATCAAGATTGAAGTGGCGAAAATGCGCGAGCTCACGGACAAGCCCTTTGGCATGAACGTGGCCCTGTCTTATGTGAAGGGCACCAACATTGTCGAATTCGTGATCGAGCAGGACATCAAGTTTGTAACCACCTCCTCGGGCAGCCCCAACGTCTGCACGCAGGCCTTCCAGGAGGCGGGGATCAAGGTGTTTCATGTGGTACCCACATTGGAAATGGCGCAGAAAGCGATTGATGCAGGGGTCGATGGCCTGATCGTGGAAGGCGGGGAGGGCGGCGGCTTCAAAAATCCCAGCCCGGTGTCCACCATGGTGCTGCTACCCCTGATCCGTTCCCGCTTCGATGTGCCGATTATTGCGGCGGGCGGCATCTCAGATGGCCTGTCGATGGCCGGCGCCTTTGCCATGGGTGCTGAAGGTGTGCAAATGGGCACACGTATGCTGTCCTGCTCCGAGTCGCCAGTGCATGACAACTGGAAGCAGGCGGTAGTCCAGGCCAAAGCGACCGATACAGTGTTCCTGAACCAGGAATCGCGACCTGCCTTACGGGCCCTGCGTACGCAACGAACAGCGGCTCTGGCACCACTGGGCCAGTTTAATGTCATGGAGCACATGGCGGATCTGCCATCGCTCTATTTTGGCGGTGACATGGAAGCGGCCATTCCCCTGTCGGGGCAAGTCTGCGGCAGGATTGACGCCATCAAGAGTGCCAGGGAAATCGTCGATGAAACCATGGCTGGTTTTCACGATGTTATGCGCGACCTCAGCAAACAGTACGCTAGCTGATACACTCGCAGTTTTTAGGTACAGCCTTTACCCTGGAACTTGCACAAACGAACCGATTAACCCGAGCAGTTGGGACAAAATACAATGAACGCATCCGTCAACACTACGACCCTGGAAGTTCGCAAAGACAATTGGAGTGAAACCCGTTTTGTTAATCAGGAAATGGACAGCGAGCTTGCGGACAGTGAAGTGCTTATTCGTATAGACAGGTTCGCCCTGACCGCTAACAACATCTCTTACGCCGGGGCGGGAGACTTACTGGGCTACTGGGGTTTCTTCCCGGCGCAGGACGGCTGGGGTCGTATACCGGCGATGGGCTGGGGTGATGTAATCGCTTCCAGGCATCCTGACCTTGCAGTGGGAGAGCGTGTCTGGGGGTTCTTTCCTTTCAGTACCCATTTAAAAATCCTGGCGGGGCAGGTCACAGCTAGCCAGTTTCAGGATTCTTCACCGCACCGGGCCGAGTATGCTCCCTTCTACGTGCGGTTTGAGAGGGCGGCAGCAAGCCCCATCTACGACGCTGCGCTGGAAGACCGGGACAGCCTGCTAAAAGGTTTATTCATGACCTCCTGGCTGGTGGAGGACTTTCTACACGTCAACAATACCTTTGGCGGTGAGTCCTGCCTGATCACCAGTGCCTCCAGTAAAACCAGTATTGCGCTGGGCTATTGCGTCAAAAAACGCGGCAACATGCGCAGCATCGGAATCACTTCACCGGGCAATGTAGCCTTCTGTGAAAGCCTGGGGTGCTACGACACTGTCGTCACTTACGATGATGTCACCGGGCTGGACGCTGCACAGCCAGTAGTGATGGTTGATATGGCAGGCAGTGCCGCCGTGATCAGCGCGCTTCACCATCACTATGGCGACAATATGAAACACTCCTGCCAGGTAGGCGCGACCCATTACACGGAGATGGGAGCGGTCGAGGGCTTACCCGGCGCCACGCCTGAGTTTTTCTTTGCACCGGGACACGTCCAGTCGCGCAGCAAAGAATTGGGCGGCGCCGAGCTGATGACACAGCTGGGTATGGGTTTCTCTGCGTTTCGTTCAGATAGCACCCAATGGCTTGACGTTCAGTTCGGTGCTGGTCCGGATGCGGTTGAGTGTACCTACCAGTCGGTACTTGCCGGTAAGGTCGATCCCTCGCAGGGGCAGATCGTTTCGATGCATCACCTGAGTTAGATTGAGCAGAGGGTAGATACGAACAATGGGGCGTTGAACCCGCTGTCCGGTAGGCAAGGTCCACTTGCGGTTGGAACCCCACGCCCTTAAGTGAACCTTGCCTACCGAACAGCTCTTCCATCACTCTTGTTCTGTTCTAATCGCGTGCTGCGGCGTAGCCACCCTTGGTAGCCGAAAGCCTCATAAGGGCGTGGGGTTCCAACCGCATGAGGCTTTCGGCTACCAAGGGTGTCGGCAGAAACTACCAAACCCACTAGAGAAGTTCCTCAGCCAAAAGCACCATAGCCTCCGGCTGCAGATTAGTAAGCAGCATCATATCCAGCGACCCGCGCTGCTCCGCTGCTTTCCAATCGACCAAGCGTTCGCGGATACGTTCTTTGGGACCAATCAGGTTAGTCCGGTCTATCAAGTCTGCTGGCACGGCAGCAGCCGCCTGTTCTTTGTCTCCCGCCAGGTAGAGTTGCTGAATATTCTCCACCTCAGCCTCGTAGCCCATGCGCTTGGCAAATTCGGCATAGAAGTTCTTGCCCTTTGAGCCCATGCCGCCCAACTGCCTGGCCAGGCTGGGTTGCATCATCCTCAGCACGGCATCGACGTCATCGTGCACCACGACGCTGACAAAGGTACTTACCGTAAAGTCTTCCCGCTGGCAGCGCGCCCCTTCCTTGGCAAAGCCCTCTGCCAGGTGACGGTCAATAATTTCAGCGGTATCGCCGGGGTCGATAAAAGACAACAGGACACCATCGGCTATCTCGGCTGCACAACGCAATCCGCCGGGACTGATAGATGCCAGGAATATCGGTTGCTCGGCATTAGGATGCGCGACACTTTTGAGCGGCTTTCCCGCACCGGTGGTACCAGGGCCAGTCATCGGCAGTTGATAGTGATAGCCCTCATGCCGCAGCGGCGCCTTGCGCTCAAGTATTTTGCGAATAATGGCCACATATTCCCTGGTGCGTGTCAGTGGCCTGTCGTAGGCAACCCCGTGCCAACCCTCTGCTACCTGGGGACCGGAACTGCCCAAACCCATGATAAAGCGCCCACCGGAAAGCGCGTCCAGGCCAATGGCCGTCATTGCGGCGGATGCAGGAGAGCGCGCCGGTATTTGCATGATGGCCGTGCCCACATTGATGGTGCTGGTATGGGCCGCCAGCCAGGTAGCGCTGCTAACCGCGTCGCAGCCGTAGGCCTCCGCCGCCCACACAGAGTGGTAGCCCAGTTTTTCCGCCAGGTGGACTGCCTCCAGGTCTATGCTCGGTTGGGCGCTGAAGGCCGTCTCTATGAGTCCCAATCCAAGTTTCATGTCTGTATCCTGATTGAAGTAATGCTGGCACCGCGAAGAACCGAGCCTGAAGCGGCTTGGGAGAGCCCATAATATACAGGGCTAGTGTTTAATTTATTGCCACCGCGGGCCCACAACCCAGGCGATCAGGCTGTATCTCACCCCCTTGGTGACGGGCGTTACTCTATGCATTACCCAACTGGGAAAGGTCACGATCGCGCCCCGGTCTCTTGACGCATGTTTTTCTTTCATTGTATAGAAGAAGCCAATGTCTCCACCTTCGTAATCTGTCGAATCGCTCAATTGCACAGAGAGACTGAGTTTACGTGTGGGCGTGTTTTTGCCTCCGTCCATGTGCCATGTGTAATGACCCTGGTCAACTTCATGGTAACGGGTAACCTGCAATCGACCCTCAAACTTCTTGATCTCAAATCCGTAGTTTGCCCGATTGACATCCTGAATAGCCCTCCACACCTTGCGATAGGCCCAGCCGTATTTCTCTCTATCCAGCCAATGCACCTGGGAGCGCCGAATGCTTGGGTCGGTAACCTTACCCCCCACCGTTGCATTCTGGAAATCTGCCTCTGCAGCCGCAATAAGCGCGTCCATTTCCTCATTGGTAAAACAAGGGGCTGCGGTTACCTGACGATCAAAGCCCTCGATTTCCTTTTTTTTCTTAGCGGACATGGCCTGCACTACCAGCGGATTAGCGTTCGCTCAATATAATTTATGCCGGTGGTAAAAGCATCCGGTTTTTTGTCTGGCCGGTGCCCAGGGAAAGCGATAAGTTGATGAAATGCTTGTCCCACTGTTGAGGAAGAACAGTGCTGCTTGTATGCTGCGTTAGCCCTATTTGCCAATATTCAAGAGGTAGCCCCATGTACGAAGAGTTAAAGACCGCCTGGGATGAACTGATTGTCCCCGGCCAGTTGTTCGAAATCGAGACCATTGAAGTACGTGGTGCTCCCATGCGCAGCTATGCTCTGGCCCCCGCTTCATTACGCGATATATGGCTGGGTACCGCTGCCTATGAAGACAGGGAGTACCTCATTTATGAAAACGAACGCTGCACCTATGCCCAGGCGCATGAATTCACAGCATCTATTGCGAATTGGCTGGCACAGCAGGGCGTGCAACCCGGAGACAGGGTGGCCATCGCCATGCGCAACTATCCGGAATGGATGCTCGCCTATTGGGCGGTGGTGTCCATGGGGGCTGTGGCTGTAGGTATGAATGCCTGGTGGGTCTCCAAGGAGATGCACTTTGCCCTGGGGGACTCTGCACCCAAGGTGATGATTTGTGACAGGGAGCGCCTGCTGCGTTTCCAGGAGATCAGTGATGACTTCCCCGATCTGGTGGTCACTGCGGTGCGGCTGACAGAGGACGCGCCAGCCAACGTGGTGGACTGGGTGGATGTCATCAATGCGCCAGCGGTAATGCCTGAAGTCAGCATTGGCCCGGACGATGACGCCTGCATTTTCTATACCTCCGGTACTACGGGCACGCCCAAGGGTGCGCAATTGACCCATCGCGGCTGCGTGGCAAACCTGATGAACATTGGCTTTGGCAGGGCCGTGCAGGAGGGCGCTTTAGACAAGGCCGGCATCAAATCCAAAGGCCGTATGGGTGCCGAGGAAGTGAATGTGGCACTTGTTGCAACGCCGCTGTTTCACGTAACCGGCAATAACTGTGTGGCACAGGGCATTGCTGCCACTGGTGGCAAACTGATTCACATGTACAAGTGGGACGCTGGCGAGGCTCTGCGCATTATCGAAGCCGAGAAAGTAACCGCGTTTAGTGCGGTGCCTATGATGTCCCGCGAAATGCTCATTCACCCGGATTTCCCCAGCAGGGATACATCCAGCTTGAAAACCATGGGCGGTGGCGGCGCTGCGGTACAGCCTGACCTGACCAGCAAAATGCATGACCAGATGGAAAACGCTGCTCCCAGTGCCGGTTACGGCATGACCGAGACCTGCGGTATTATCTCCGCACTGTCCGGCAACTACCTGGTCGACAGACCTGCAAGTGTTGGTCGGGCCATGCCCACCTTCGAGGCGAAGTGTGTGGACGACCAGGGCAACGAAGTTGCCAGGGGAGAAGCCGGAGAACTCTGGGTGCGCGGTGCCTGCGTCATCAAGGGCTACCTGAACCGCCCGGAAGCTACCGCCGAGACTATAACTGACGGTTGGCTGCATACCGGTGATATAGCCTACATGGATGAGGACGAGTTTATTTTCCTGGTGGACCGGGCCAAGGATATGGTGCTGCGCGGTGGCGAGAACGTGTACTGTGCCGAGGTCGAAAGTGGCATCTTCACCTGTGAACCGGTCGCCGAGTGCGTGGTGTTTGCGGTGGAGGATGAGCGACTGGGGGAGGAGGTGGCTGCCGCCATCTATCTCAAGGAGGGGGCATCCTGCGATGCTGGCACCATCCGTGACCATCTAAGGAAAACGCTCTCATCCTACAAGATTCCACGCTACCTATGGCTTGTGAATGCACCCTTGCCACGCAATGCCAGCGGCAAGTTCGTCAAGAAGGAAATTCGCGACGCGCTGGACCTGGCCGACGCGCAGTAAAAGGAAGCCTTAGCGCAACAGACTTGCCCTATCTACCAATTCGGTGCCGCCGCCCGCAGGGCGGGGCAGCCTTACTTCTCCCGCTCCTTCCCCTGTATTACTCGCCGCCTTCGTGATTCCACGCGGCCCCAAAACCCGCAATATTTACCCTTTTTCCCATCTTCCAAACCAGTATGATTATAAGTGATCAACACCAATAATAATTATGGGGATGAAATCGTGAGACCACCCACACTAGCACCACAAAAACTGGCTGCAGCCGTTGCCGCAATAGTAGCCGCCTCAATGAATCCCTCGGCCTTTGCCCTGGGCGAGCTGGAGGAGGTTATCGTCACCGCCCAGAAGCGTGAGCAGAGCCTGCAGGACGTGCCCGTAGCAGTATCCGCATTCAACGCCCAAATGCTGCAGCAATCCGGCGTCAAGGATATGTTCGATCTGCAGGCGAATGCGCCCAGCCTGATTGTCGGCCAGAGCCAGACCTCGACCACCACCACCTTTTCCATCCGCGGTATCTTCACCAGCTCCCAGAACTTCGGTCTTGAGCCTTCCGTCGGCTTGTATGTGGACGGCGTATACCGCGCAAGACAGGGTTCCATGATCAACAACCTGGTGGACGTGGCAAGCGTGGAAGTGCTGCGCGGGCCACAGGGAACGCTGTTCGGACGCAATACACCCGCCGGTGCGATTCAAATCAACAGTGTGGCACCGGATTTCGAGGGCAGTGGGTTCATTGAAGGATCAGCGGGCGACCTGGACCTGCAGGGCGCCAATGGTGCCAAGTCCTTTACCATTATCGAAGATGTGCTCGCCGTGCGAGCCACCGGTTTCATCATGGAACGGGATGGCTATGTGGACTGGATTCACCAGGGGGAGAAGGAAGATGATGCCCTCAACGACCGGGATCGTTGGGGACTGCGCTTCCAGGCCTTGTATACGCCCAATGACGACCTGACAATCCGTTTCATTGGCGACCATTCCGAGGTTGATGAAACCTGTTGTGCAGTGGGCAGCTATAAGAATAACTTCATCCAGACTGAAGTAGTCCCCTCTCAGGAGCCAGCCGTAACGGGCACAGATACCAATATCGCCGCCCTGGGTGGTACTGTGATAGATCAGAGCGACTTTTATGACTACGGGGTCTCTCTTGCCAGAAAACCGGAGTCCGATAATGAAGACGAGGGCGTATCACTGCAGGTTGACTGGCAAACCGATAACTTTCTGCTGACCAGTATAAGCGCCTATCGCAACCACGATTCCTACGACAATGCCGATATTGTGTTTAATGACCTCGACGGCGCCTATCGCATCAACGATGCCAACCAGGATCAATACACACAGGAATTGCGTATCAGTAATTCCGGGGAAAAACTGAGTTATGTGGGGGGACTGTATTACTACTATCAGGAACTGGATAACAATCGGTCCACCACGGTAGGTGGGGATTTGGCGGGTATGCTCGGCGCTCCAGCCTCATTTTTTATCCCGGGTACCGGGTCATTTGATACCAGTGAGCAGGAGCACACCAGCTACGCCGCTTTCGGGCAGGTCGACTACAACCTGATGGACAAACTTGTGCTTACAGCGGGTTTACGCTGGACCTATGAAGAGAAGAAAATTGACAACACCTATATCCAGGATTTCCCGATAGAGGGTAAACCAGGTGAAAACGCCGGATTTCTTTTGTTTCCACCTTTAGCACCACAAAATGACCTGCACGAAGATTTCGATGATGACAAGATCACCGGCACCATCAAGTTAAGCTGGTTCATGAACGATGACATCATGTTTTACGGCTCCTATGGAACCGGTTACAAGTCCGGTGGTGCCAATGCCGACCGTATTAACACCGATCTTGAAAATGGAGGTATTACGCCGCTGTTTGATGCGGAGGAATCAGACTCCTATGAACTCGGTATGAAAGCCGATTTCCCGGAGCAGGCATTGCGTGCCAATGTAGCGCTACATTACACCACCACGGATGATTTGCAGACCGTCTCTTTCCAGGGAGGAGGCTTTGCCCTCGAAAACGCGGGTAGTGCAGAGACCTACGGCCTGGAAATGGATCTTTCCTGGTTGCCCACCGATACCACCACGCTGACCCTCGCCTACGCCTATAATCACGGTGAGTACGAGGATTTTGAACGAGGACCTTGCTGGACCAGCACCCCATGGCATCAAGGCTATGATGCCGGTCCTACTGCCGCCAGCGACCCTGCTGCTGATGAAAACGGCTACTGTGATCGTAGCGGCGGGGATATTTCCGGCAACCCGGAGAATGTGGTTGTATTCACCGGCAACCAGGAGTTCAACGTAACCGACAGCATCACCGGCTTTGTCTACGGTGAATATATCTTCACCGACAAACGCATGACGGATGTCAACAATGATCCGGCCAAGGAAGATGGTTCCTACGACGCAGTGAACCTGCGCGCAGGTCTCGTCTACGAGCCCTGGGATGCCCAGGTAACATTGTGGGGCCGCAATGTATTCGATGAGGATTCAACGAATACCATCGCGGACGCGCCTGGGCAACCGGGCCGTCTGGTGGGTTACTTCCAGGAGACTGCGACCTGGGGTCTTACCATTCGTAAGGACTTCTAAACCGCTCTCGTAAAAGCGCCCGTCGGGTCTCACACCCGGCGGGCTTTTTTCGTAATGACTACTGGCCCCGAAATAGTCCCTCGCCTACACTCTGGCTAAAGCCTGTCCGAATGAGCCTCCTATGACAATAAACCGACGCCAGCTACTGCTTTCGTCTGCCGCCCTTGCTACCGCCCCCGTGATGGTAGCCTGCAGTGGCGATAAACCCAGCGCCACGCTCGATAACCGCTACCCGATAGGCCCCTACGGCAAGGATTCGACAGCGGAAGAAGTCACCGAAAACATGGACCTTGCGGGGCAGGTGATACTGGTTACCGGCTGTAACTCAGGTATCGGCTATGAATCGATGCGGGTGCTGGCACTGCGCGGCGCCCATGTGATCGGCACGGGCAGGACACTGGAAAAAGCACGTGCTGCCTGCGACAGCGTTGCCGGGCAGACCACGCCGTTGGCGCTTGAGCTGTCGGACTTCCAGTCAGCGGTGGACTGTGCTGCCAGCGTGCGAGCGCTGGGTGTAGAATTGGACGCCGTTATCCTCAACGCGGGAATCAATTCCCTTCATGGCGATGTAGAACTGGTCAATGGCATCGAGAAGATGTTGGTGGTTAATTTCCTCGGCCATTTTGTACTGGTAAATCACCTGGCACCGGCCATGATTGCAGCAGGACGCGGCCGCATTGTTCACGTGGGCAGCCAGGCGGGTTACCGGCGAGCACCGCCTGAAGGTATCGATTTCGACAATCTGCGCGGGGCAGGGGACTACGATGCGATGCTGGCCTATGGCCGTTCCAAGCTGGCCAATGCACTGTTCTCACTCGAGCTCGCCAGGCGTTTGGATAGAACCGGTGTGTCCTCCAATGCCTTGCACCCGGGACTGGTCAATACCAATATCGTGCGCAATGCCCCCGAGTTCGTGCGCGGCGCAATAAAGCTGCTGGGTACCGTGGTCGCGAAAACGCCGGAGCAGGGCGCTGCTACGCAGGTGTATGTTGCCACTAACCCATTGGTAGACGGCGTCAGTGGGGCATTTTATGTCGACTGTAACCCCGTTC